>PJUI01000071.1_pt1 | contig 148704 bp, 125 predicted proteins | sample 1512201 | NCBI WGS metagenome assembly PJUI01 (sample SAMN08177670, study PRJNA422409) | Feces metagenome, whole genome shotgun sequencing project. | isolation source: Chicken feces (2) enriched on wood chips | host: Gallus gallus | place: USA: Madison | collected 2015-01-15
CAGCGTCGAAGAGCAAGCCTCCGGCTCGATCACCGCCAGCGTCGGTTTCGCCCAGAGCGCCGGCCTGATCCTGGGTGGTTCGATCAGCCAGAGCAACTTCCTCGGTACCGGTAACAAGGTGTCCATCGGCCTGACCCGCAGCGAATACCAGACCAAGTACAACTTCGGCTTCGTGGACCCCTACTTCACCGCCGACGGTGTCAGCCTGGGCTACAACCTGTTCTACAACAGTACCGACTACAGCGACTACTACGACGATGGCGTTTCGTACTATGCGATCAACAGCTACGGCGCTGGCGTCAGCTTTGGCTACCCGATCAACGAAACCTCGCGCCTGACCTACGGCCTGACCCTGCAACATGACGATATCTCGCCGGGTACCTATAGCGCCGACGAGATCTACGACTTCATCTCCCGCGAGGGTAAGAGTTTCAACAACCTCAAGGCGTCGATCGGCTGGTCCGAGTCGACCCTGAACAAAGGCGTGCTGGCCACACGTGGCCACTCCCAGAGCCTGACGCTGATGGCCACCACCCCTGGCAGTGACCTGTCGTTCTACAAGCTGGACTACAACGGCCAGACCTTCCTGCCGGTAACCAGCAACACCTCGCTGCGCCTGCACACCACCCTGGGCTATGGCAATGGCTACGGTTCCACCGACGGCTTGCCGTTCTATGAGAGCTACACCGCGGGTGGCCAGGGGTCGGTGCGCGGGTTCAAGGACGGCACCCTGGGCCCGCGCAATACGCCTGCTACCGGTACCTACGCCAGCGCCGGTCAGGCTTACTATTCCGACCGCGACACCGACGTGCTGGGGGGCAACATCCTGATTACCGGCGGCGCCGAATACATCCTCCCGTTGCCGTTCGTGAAGGACCAGAGCCAGCTGCGCAGTTCGTTGTTCGTCGACGCCGGCAACGTGTATGCCGACACCTGCTACCTGTCGACCACCCAGGGCTGCGGCAGCGTCGACCTGGCGCAGATGGCCGTGTCGCTGGGGGTTGGTGTGACCTGGTACAGCCCGATGGGGCCACTGAGCTTCAGCCTGGCGGCGCCGTTGAAAAAGCCGGACAACGCCGAGACCCAAATCTTCCAGTTCTCGCTGGGGCAGACGTTCTGAGCCCTTTCTTACGGTAGGAGGGCTCTTGTGGGAGCGGCCTTGCGTCGCGAAAGGGGTGCGGAGCGCCCCCAGGTTTTCAGCTTCGCCGCCAACATTGCCGGGGCCGCTTCGCGGCCCTTTCGCGACACAAGGCCGCTCCCACAAACAGCGCGCACGCCAGGGTTAAGCATTACCCGCTTTTACCCCCGCTTAACCCAAGTTGACAGTCACCTTGCCTAAGCTGGCCAACACCCGAACCCGCCCAGCAGGACACCCTCATGCCTCCGTTCACACCCTGTTTCCCCACATCACTGCGCCACGATGAAGTACCGATCGCACTGCTCGACCTGGTCCAGCAGCGCCTGGCCAGCCTGCTCGGTCCACGCTTTACCGTGGTGCTGGGCGGCAGTGGCGATGGCGCCGGGGTCAGTCATTACCACCTGGCGATACACCACAACCAGAGCGGTGTTTCGCTTGAGGACTACGGCGACGTCGGCGCCGGTTTCATCGAACGCCTGCTGCGCATGAGCGCCCAGGTCAGGGATATGCTCGACTCAGCCACGTTCGACCGTATGGCCAGCGACGACCCGGGCCGACCGCTGGTATGGCTTAGCGAGCTGGCCAGCTACGGGGAAAGCATTACAATGCACGCCCCAATCTGAAATATGTTTTTCCCATGAAATCACTGCTTTACGCTGTAACCTTAGTGTTTTCCTTCACCCTCCCTGCGTTGGCCAACCCACCGGCAACGTTCACCGAGGCCAAGGTGGTGGCCAAGCAGAAGGTGTACCTGGACCAGGCCAGCAGCGCCATGGGCGACCTGTACTGCGGTTGCAAGTGGACCTGGGTGGGCAAGTCTGGCGGGCGTATCGATGCTGCTTCGTGTGGCTACCAGACGCGCAAGCAACAGAACCGCGCCGAGCGTACCGAATGGGAACACATCGTGCCCGCCTACACCTTTGGCAACCAGCGCCAGTGCTGGAAGAACGGCGGCCGCGAGCATTGCGTGGACAACGACCCGGTGTTCCGCGCCATGGAAGCCGACTTGTTCAACCTCTACCCGGCCGTGGGCGAGGTCAACGGCGACCGCAGCAACTTCAACTACGGCATGGTCGCTGGCAATGCCGGCGAGTATGGCCAGTGCACCACCAAGGTCGATTTCGTCCAGCGCGCCGCCGAACCGCGCGATGAAGTCAAAGGCCTGGTGGCCCGTACCACGTTCTACATGTTCGACCGTTACCAACTGAGCATGTCGCGCCAGCAGCAACAGCTGCTGATGGCCTGGGACAAACAGCACCCGGTGTCGGCCTGGGAGAAAGAGCGCGACCGGCGCATTGCCGCGATCATGGGGCATGCCAACCCGTTCGTGAGCGGGGAACGCAAGTGGACGGCTGACTACAAGCCGGTTGGCAGTGGCGTGGTGCAAGCGGTGCCGGTGAAAGCCGCCAAGGCAGAGGCCAAGCCGAGCCTGGCCAGCGTCCAGTCAGTCGGGGCCGTGCTTGGCAACCGCAACAGCCACGTCTACCACCTGTCTGCTGGCTGCCCGGGCTATAACCAGGTTGCAGCCAAGAACCAGGTTACCTTCGCTAACGAGGGTGAGGCGCAGGCAGCGGGCTATCGCAAGGCAGGTAACTGCCGATAGACCTGTATCGTACTGGGGCTGCTGTGCCGCCCATCGCCGGCAAGCCAGCTCCCACAGGGACTGCGCAAGGCTCAGGCCTGTGGAACCCTGTGGGAGCTGGCTTGCCGGCGATGGGCCGCATAGCGGCCCCTTGTTCTCACGTCCTGCACGCCTCATTCACCAAATTCGCCGGCCGCTCACCGGCCAGCGCGCTGAGCAGGTTGTCTACCGCGCAACGCGCCATGGCCTGGCGGGTTTCCTCGGTAGCCGAGCCGATATGCGGGGTCGCTACCACGTTATCGAGCTGCAACAGCGGCGAGTCCGCCGGCAGCGGCTCCTGCACGAACACATCCAGCCCCGCACCGCGTATGCGCCTGGCCCGCAACGCTTCGATCAGCGCTTGCTCATCCACCACGCGCCCGCGTGAGATGTTCACCAGTATCCCCTCAGGCTTCATCAACGCCAGTTCCCGTGCGCCGATCAGGCCTTCGGTGCTGGCGCTCAGCGGCACGGTCAGGCACACGAAATCTGCCTGCTGCAACAACTCATCCAGGCCGCACTGACGTGCTGCATGGCGTGCCTCCACCTGCGGTTTTGGGCGTTGGCTATGGTACAGCACACGCATGCCAAAGCCGGCTGCCGCGCGCCGGGCCAAGGCCTCGCCGATGCGGCCCATGCCGACGATGCCCAGGGTCTTGCCGTGCACATCACTGCCAAAGTGCGCCGGCCCCAGGTTAGCCTGCCAATGGCCGTCACGCACCCAGTTCGCCAGCTCCACCACCCGCCTGGCGGTAGCCAGAATCAAGGCAAAGCCGGTGTCGGCAGTGGTTTCGGTCAGCACGTCAGGTGTGTTGGTCAGCATCACGCCACGCCGGCTGAGTTCGGCAACATCGTAGTTGTCCACGCCCACCGAAACGCTGGACACCACTTCCAGCTGTGGCGCCAGGTCCAGCAGGCTGGCATCCAGGCGCAGGCTGGCCCCCAGCAACCCGTGAGCGCCCGGCAACGCATCGCGCAGGCGGGCCAGGCCATCGGGCTGGGAGGTATCCACCCAGGTCACCTCAACGCGACCTTGCAGGTGTGCCATCAAGTCGTCGGACAGGCGTTTGTACAGGACGATTCGCTTCTTCATTGCAGGTTTCCTAAGGGTTCATGGCCAGCCGCGAGCTGTTGCGCTTGGCCCGGCCAGATGTCTGGGAAGTATTGAGTGCAGCAGTCAGCGCCACTGCGGTCAGCAGCGCACCGCACATGAACAGGTAAGAGGCCCCTGGCCCGCCCGTAGCGCCATTCAGGTAGCCCACCAGCCACGAGCCGCCGAACGAGCCCAGCGCGCCCATGCTGTTGATCAGCGCCATGGCCCCGCCTGCAACGTTGGCCGGCAGGATCTCGGGCACGATTGCGAAGAACGGGCCATAGGGTGCGTACATGCACGCGCCGGCGACCACCAGCAACGCGTACGACAGCCAGAAATGCTCGCTGCCCAGGGCGTACGAGCCATAGAACGCCACGGCGGCAATCAGCAGCGGCGGCCAGACGAAGCGCTTGCGCTTTTGCAGGCGATCGGACGCCCAAGACACGCCCACCATCGCCAGCACCGCCGCCAGGTAAGGCACCGAGGCCAGCCAGCCGGCCTGCACGATATCGACGTTGGCCGCCTGCTTGAGAATCGACGGCAGCCACAGCACAAAGCCATACACGCCAATGCTCCAGCAGAAGTACTGCAGCGCCAGGATGATCACCTGCGGCGAACGAAACGCCTCGCGGTAGTTCTTTACAGGCTTGATGCCCTGCTGCTCGTCAGCAAGTGCCTGCGCCAGGGCGGCCTTTTCCTGCGCGCTCAGCCACTTCACCTGTGCCGGGCGGTCATCCACCAGGCGCCACCAGAAGAACGCCCAGATCACGGCAGGCAGGCCTTCGATAATGAACATCCAGCGCCAGTCGTAATGCTTGATCAGGTAACCCGACACCACCGACATCCACAGGATGGTCACCGGGTTGCCGAGCATCAGGAAGGTATTGGCGCGCGAGCGCTCGGCACGGGTGAACCAGTGACACAGGTACACCAGCATGGCCGGCATGACGGCGGCCTCCACCACCCCGAGCAGAAAGCGGATACCGATCAGCATGTAGACGTTGCTGACCATGCCGGTGAGCGTGGCAAGGCCGCCCCACAGGATCAGGCAGACGAAGATCAGCTTCTTCACGCTGCGCTTTTCGGCGTAGATGGCGCCGGGCACCTGGAAGAAGAAGTAACCGAGAAAGAACAGCGCCCCCAACAGCGAAGACAGCACCGGGGTGATGTGCAGGTCTTCGGCCATGCCGGAGGCGGCGGCGAAGCCGTAGTTGGCGCGGTCCAGGTACGCCAGGCTGTAGGTGACGAACACAATCGGGATGATGTACCACCAGCGGCGAGGTGCCAGGCTTTGGCTTTGCATGGTTTGTTTCTCCTGAGCTTGTTGTTTTTGTCGCAACAGGTATTTCGGGGCGGCTCACGCGCTTCTGCGCAGGTCGTGGGCCTCCAGTTCATGGCGCAGCGGCAGCCCTTCCATGTCGCCGCGCGACTGCACGGCACGGCTGCCGCACCAGTTGCCGCGCGCCACCGCCTCTTCCACAGCACGGCCCTCCAGCAACGCGCTGAGCACGCCGACGGCAAAGGCATCACCCGCACCGACGGTGTCCACCACACGGCTGACCGGCACCGGTGCCACCTGCCCTTCGCCCTTGGCGCTGCGGAAATAGGCGCCGGCGTCGCCCAGCTTGATCACCACCAGTTCCACCCCTTGGTCGAGATAGAACCCAGCGATGTCCGCCGGGGTGTGCTGGCCGGTCAGCAACCGCCCCTCCTCCAGGCCCGGTAAAACCCAATCGGCCTTCGCCGCCAGGGCATTGATTTCGCGGACCATGCTGCCTTGATCCGGCCACAGCGAGGGGCGCAGGTTGGGGTCGAACGAGATGCTGCGCCCGGCTGCACGCATGGCGTCCATCAGTGCGTGAGACAGCGCACGGCAGCTGTCGGACAGCGCCGGCGGGATGCCGGTGGCGTGCAGGTGGCGAGCCTGCAGGCAGGCAGGGTTCAGCAGTGCGGGCGACAGCCTGCTGGCTGCCGAACCGCGCCGGAAGTACTCCACTGCCGGGTCGCTACCATCATCGCAACGGGCCTTGAGCTGAAAACCCGTCGGGTAACTGGCATCCACCTCGACACCGGAACAGTCCAGGCCTTCGTGGCGCAAGCTGTCGAGCACAAAACGGCCCAGCGAATCGTCACCAACACGGCTCAGCCAGCGCACCTTGAAACCCAGGCGAGCCAAGCCGATGGCCACGTTGCTGTCCGCGCCAGCGATGCGTTTGCCGAACTGGCCGACACTGGCCAGGTCGCCGGTCTGCTCGGCAACGAACATGGCCATGGTTTCGCCAAAGCACAGCACATCATGCTCATGCATGGGCCACCTCCTCCCCCGCGCCCAGTGCAGCCAGGCTACGCACCTGGGCTCGGGTCAGCGCCAGCAGGTCTTTGCCAACCAACGGGTACTCGACGGCGCGCACCACGCCGGGCGCGAATTCGGCCATCAGCGCGGCCCATGCCTGCAGATCCGCAGCTTCGGGAGGTATGGCAACCAGCCGACCATCGGCCCGGCGCTGCACAGCCTTGCAATGCACATAGCGCACCCAACGGCCGAATTGCCGTGCGGCGTGCCGCGCAGGCTCGCCCTGCCACTGCCAGTTGCCGATGTCGAAGGTCATGCCCAGGCGCAGCCCAAGTGTGTCGGCCTGCTTGAAGAACTGCAGCAGCGGTTCGATCCTGCCACCCTGTGCAGTCTGATCGTTTTCCACCAGCAACAGCGGCCCATGGGCAGGCAGCAGCGCCGCCAGAGCCATCACATCGCAGTGCTCATCGAAATGCCCCAGCGATACCTTCAGCGCCACCGCGCCAAGCGCCCGAGCGGTTTCCAGCTTGTGCACCAGTAGCGGGTCGGGCACGCCTTGCGCGGTCCACAATTCAAGGGGGGTCGAGTACAGGCATTCCAGACGCAGTGCGGCTATGACCGCACCGAGTGCAGCCGCGTCCGGTGCACTGGCAAACAATTCTTCGCGCAATTCCACTCGGCTGACGCCAGCGGCCGCCAGCATGTCCAGGAACTGCTCCTGGCCACGCTGCCGCACAAAGTCGGCGCCGTAGCTTGAGAGGCTGATGGAAACGGGGTTCGGGTGCATTGTTTTTATCCTTATGAAACCGGTTTCATTTTTAATCGGCAGTAGCAGGCGCAGGCCTGCCGTTGCTTACTGAGGTTGGGTTGAACCGCGGATGATGAGGTTGGCCTTGAAGTCGATGCGTCGGGCTGCCCCGCTGTCGCCGCGCAGGCGACCGAGCAGGCTTTCGAATGCCGCCACACCGATACGCTCGGTGGGTTGGGCCAGTGCAGTGATGCCTTTGCCGACCAAGGGGTACCAGTCGAGGTCGTCGAGGGCGATCAGCCCGACGTCGGCAAACAGGTTGCACCCGGCCTCGTGCAGTGCTCGGGTCACCGCCAAGGTGGCAATACCGTTGAAGGTGAAGATTGCTTGCGGGCCATGGCCACGGCTGGCAAGAAACGAAGCCAGTTGGCCCTGCAGCCCGGCGCTGATTTCCAGTACCTGCTGACGCATGCCGGGCCGACGGCTGACCGACGCGCCGAATGCCTGCACCCGCTCCAGCCGTGAGCTGGTGCCATCGAGGGGTTCGCTGACCGCCAGGATATCGCGGTAACCCTGGGCTTGCAGGTGGTCGAGGGCCTGCTCGACGGCGTCGGCATTGTCCAGGCCTACCAGGTCGACATTCAGCTCGGGCAATTGGCGGTCGACCAGCACCATGGGGATGTCACGCTGCAGGTTGAGCAATTCGCCGGGGTGATGGCCGAGCGTGTTCACGATCAACCCTTCGACGTTGTAGCTCTGCAGCGCCACCAGGTGGTGGCGCTCCTGCTCGTCGTCGCGGTTGGTGTTGCACACCACCAGGCTGTAACCGTGCTGACGGCAGGCGGTTTCCACGCCATGCATCACGGCCACTGAATAGGGGTTGAGGATATCGGCCACCAGCATGCCGATCAGTCGCGTCTGGCCGCGCTTGAGGCCGCGGGCCATCTGGTTGGGTCGGTAGCCGAGGCGTTCGATGACGTCTGCCAGGCGCTTGGCCGTGGCTTCGGCCAGCAATTGGCGATCGCCACCGATATAACGGGAGACGGTGGCTTTCGAAACGCCAGCGACACGCGCTACTTCGCTGATGGTGACCCGTTCGCGGGCATGGGCAGGCGCGTCGGTCATGGGCAGTCCTTATGATTATTGTGATAGCGATGAAACCGGTTTCAATACAGCAAAACTACGGCAGTTCGTCAACCTCCCGTTGGTCGGCAATGATGAAACAAAGATGATATTCAAGATTAGATAAGCAAATTAAATGATTGATGCAAATACAGTTTTAACCAAAAAAACAATGTGGGAGCGGGTTCACCCGCGAATACGTCGGTAACTTCGACTTCGCATTCGCGGGTAAACCCACCCCCACAGTGGATCAGGGTGCAGCTGGAGAGGTCAGCGAAGCGACTTCACATCACCGGCAGAGACTTCGCTGCCCTGGTTACCCCAGCTGCTTCTGATGAAGTTCACCACCTCGGCAACCTCTTGATCACTGAGGCGCCAGCCGAATGCCGGCATGGTGAAGTTCGAGGGCGCGGTGTGTGTCGCCGGCACCGTACCCCCCGCCAGCACCACGTGAATCAGCGACGTGGCATCTGCAGTCTGTACCACCGGGTTGCCAGCCAAGGCCGGGAACACGCGGGTGTAGCCTTGGCCATCGGTACGGTGGCAGGCCGCGCAGTTGTCGATGTACACCGCCGCCCCGGGTTTGCTGTCATCACCTTTCCACAGCGCATCCGCGACCTGCTTGTCGTAGACGTGCGGCTGGTCATTCGGGTTGCTCGGCGGCAGGGTCTTCAGGTAACGGGCGATTGCGGTAAGGTCGGCGTCACTCATGTGCTGCATGCTGTGCTCGACCACATCGCTCATGCCGCCGAACACCGCGCTGCGATCGCTACGCCCGGTCTTCAGAAACTGCACCAGCTGCGCTTCGCTCCAGCTGCCCAGGCCGTCCTTGTGATCGCCACGCAGGTTTTTCGCAATCCAGCCTTCCAGCGGTGCGCTGCCGGCCAGGAACTGCTCGCCCTCTGCAGGGCTCAGCGCCTTTTCCTGCATGGTCAGCGCCCGCGGCGTATGGCAGGCGCCACAATGCCCAAGGCCCTCGACCAGGTACGCGCCACGGTTCACCACCGGGTCGGCTGCCGCCGATGCCTGCCAGGGCTTCGCCTCTGGCGCAAACAGACCACGCCAGATCGCCAGCGGCCAACGCATGCTCAGCGGCCAGGGAATGTCAGTGGCCTGGTTCGCCTGCTCGACCGGCTGCACACCTTTCATGAAGTAGGCGTACAGCGCCTGCATGTCTTGCTCGCTGACCCGCGCATACGACGGGTATGGCATGGCCGGGTACAAGGTGCTGCCATCCTTGCCAATGCCCTTGCGTACCGCCTGGTCGAAGTCTTCGAAGCTGTAATTGCCGATGCCGCTGGCCGCCGGGGTGATGTTGGTGGAGTACACCGTGCCGATTGGCGTTTCCATCGGCAGGCCGCCGGCAAAGGGTTTGCCGCCCTTGGCGGTATGGCAGGCCACACAATCACCGGCGCGGGCCAGGTACTCGCCCTGGCGTACCTGCGCATCGTCATTCGCCACGGCCTGTAAGGCCGGAGTGGCACCCAGCAGCAGGGTTGCGATCAACATTGTCTTCATGCTCATCGCTCCTCAGGCCTGGACCAACGGGCCGGGGTTTTTCAGGTACTGCTCGCGGATGGCGCGTGCCGACCAATAGGTCAGCGCGGCCAGCAGCCCGGTCGGGTTGTAACCCAGCCCCTGCGGGAACGCCGAAGCCCCCGGCACGAACACGTTATGCACGTCCCAGCTTTGCAGGTAGCGGTTCAGGGCACTGGTCTTGGGGTCGGTACCCATGATCGCACCGCCGTTCAGGTGGGTAGTCTGGTAACTGGCGGTGTTGAAGTGATCCTTGACCTGCTTGCCCAGCACCGCAATGGCCTTGGGGTTCATCGCCTGAGCGATCTTGCTCAGCTTGTCGACCATGAACTGGTTCATCTTGATGTCGTTTTCCTGCCAGTCGAAGGTCATGCGCAACAGCGGCTGGCCGTAGGCGTCGCGGTAGGTGGGGTCCAGGTCCAGGTAATTGGCACGGTAGGACTGGTGCGCACCGTGGGCGTCCATCGACACCTGGTGGGTGTAGTAGTCGGCCGTGGCTTTCTTCCAGGCACTGCCCCAGGCCGGCGTACCGGGCGGGTTGGAGGTGCCGGCAATCGGCCGGCTGCCGGCCTGGTTCACCCACATCGGCGAGCCACCGACAAAGCCGTGGGGGCCATGGTCGAAGTTGTCGGCATTGAAATCGTCGATGGCAATGCCGTTGCCACCCGCACCAATGAAGTTGTTGGTGTAGGTGTTCTTGTCGAAGAACGCCTTGACCGTGCCCATGTTCTGGTAGGCGAAGTTACGCCCGACCACACCTTCGTTCTTCACAGGGTCGTAAGGCTTGCCGATCCCGGAAAGCAGCATCAGGCGCACGTTGTTGAACTGGAACGCCGCCAGGATCACCAGCTCCGCCGGCTGCTCCACCTCGCGCCCCTGCGCATCGATGTAGGTCACGCCAGTGGCCTTGCGCTTGCTGTCGTCCAGGTTCACCCGCAGTACATGGGCATTGGGCCGCAACTCGAAGTTGGGCACCTGGCGCAGCGCCGGCAGAATGTTCACATTGGGCGAGGCCTTGGAGTACATGTAGCACACGTAACCGCTGCAGAAACCGCAGAAGTTGCACGGCCCCATCTGCGCCCCGTACGGGTTGGTGTAAGGCCCGGAGGTGTTTGCCGATGGCAGGTAGTAGGGTTTGTAGCCCAGGCTGGTGGCGGCTTTTTCGAACAGCCTGGCCGACACCACGTTCTTCTGCGCGGGCAATGGGAACGGGTTGGAACGGTCCGGCGCATAGGGGTTGCCGCCCTTCCCTTCACCGACCACCTGGCCGTTGACGGTCCAGGCCTGGCCAGAGGTGCCAAAGACCTTTTCGGCAAAGTCGAAATACGGTTCCAGTTCTTCGTAACTGACGCCAAAGTCCTGGATGCTCATGCCTTCGGGGATGAACTTGCGCCCGTAGCGCTCTTCGTAGTGGCTACGCAGGCGCAGCTCGACCGGGTCGACCCGGAAGTGCACACCCGACCAGTGCAGGCCCGCGCCGCCCACGCCCTTGCCCGGCAGGAAAGCACCGAGCTGGCGATTGGGCAGTGCCACGTCGTTCACGCTGTGGCGGACAGTGACGGTTTCTTTCGACACATCCACGAACAGCTTCTTGCGCACGCTGTAGGTCAGCTCATCGATCACTTGCGGGTAGCTGCCTTCCGGGTAGGTATCCTGCATCGGCCCCCGCTCCAGGGCCACCACGTGCAGCCCGGCCTCGGTCAGCTCCTTGGCCATGATCGCGCCAGCCCAACCGAAGCCGACGATAACCGCATCCACTTTGTTCAACACAGTCGCCATGCCTCAGGCCCTCTCGCCGCGGATCGATACAGCCGGGAACGGGTAAGGCTCGTTGCGCTCGACCCAGTCCATGAAATCGGCGCGGGCACCGGGGAAGCCAATCTGGGTCCAGCCGACCATGCCTTTGTTGCCGCCATGAATCGGGTCGCAGAAGAACCCCTCACGGGTGTTCTGCACCAACAGGCTGAAGAACACCTTCGCCGGTACGGTGTCGAACACCAGCTCTCCTGCCTCTACCTTGCTGAGAATACGGTCCCGGGTAGCGCTATCTTGCGCGGCAAAAGCTTGCCCGCCGTTGGCTTTGCACCAGCCGTCCACGGCAGCGATGCCCAGGCGATAGATTTGTTGCGGGCTGAGCTGCAACTGGTAGCCCAGCTCGGGCGCGGCGTCGGCGTTGAACGGGCCTTGCATGTACCACTGCGCGCCAGTCGCGTAGGGGGTGTTCATCTGGCGGTCGATGAACTCGGCGGCGCCGGCTTCGAGTGCGCCGGGGCCAAGCTCATCGGCCGGGATGATGCGCGATACCGCAGCTTGTACAAAGGCCCACTCTTCGGCGCTGAAGAACGTCGGTTGATAGTGGCCCGCAGGCGGTGTGGCCGGCACTTTCGGTTGCTGATGCGGTTGCGGGGCCGCAAGCAGCTGGCTGGCGCCCACGCCAAGCCCTGTGCTGGCCACGGTAACCACGGGGATCAGGGTCAAGGTCTTGCGCAGAAAATCCCTGCGCGGGTTGTCTGGAACATGCTCAGGCATTGCGAATCCTCATCGGCTGTGCGGCGGCCTTGATAAGCGCCATCTGATTTTCTATGGAGGGTGATCTTGATAGGCCATCAAGAAGACAGCCGAATAATCTAGCGCGTTCAGAAATGTTTTGAAACCGGTTTCATACTTGACTTCTCACTGGCTGACTGCGGTCGGGCCAAGGCTTTTTTCACATCAGCCTCACTCTCTAGCGACATCCCGCTACCTACAGTGCCGACGCTCTTGTGTGGAGCGAGCTGACTGGAGTGGCAAACATGCTGCAAGGCGTAATCGACAAATCACCCGCCTCACGGGGTGCCCAAGTACCCCGATTGCCTTGGGGCACGGCGCTGTTCGCAGTCTTGTGCCTGCTGTTGATCCTGGGCGTAGCGGCAGCCTGGGCACATGCCCGCACGGCCGTCCCCAACCTGGGCAACCCTCATCACCTGCAACACAGCGGGCTTGAGGCCGCCTGGGCGAAAGGCTCGGTGATTGTGGTGCTGCGCCATGCCGAACGCTGCGACCGCTCCAGCGGTGCTTGCCTGGGTGCCCCCAGCGGAATCACGGTCGCGGGCAGCCATGTGGCCGCCGATGTCGGCAACGGCCTGCAGCACCTTGGCCTGGGCTCAGCCGACCTGTGGGCCAGCCCGGAAGTGCGTACCCGGCAGACTGCACACGCCATGTTTGGTAAGCCCATTGCCACCCAAGGCTGGCTGAATCAGTGTGACGGCCACTTCGCCGAAAACGCCCTGGCCCTCAAGCGAGACGGCCACAACCTCGTGCTGGTCAGCCACAGCGGCTGCATGGAACGGCTGGAGCAAGCGCTCGAAGTACCTGCCACCGCGACGTCGAACAGCTATGCCAGCGCCCTGTTCTTCACCCAGGGCAGCGATGGCAAGGCGAAGCTGCTGGGCCAGATAGCGGCCAGTGAGTGGGCCAATCTCATTGATGGCAAGGAACTCTGAACAATGCCCTCTCGTACCACCTTCTACCGTAATAACCTGCTGCTGCCGCTGTTGCTGGCTGCCATCGTGTTTATTGCATTCGACCTCACCGAGCTCGATCGCTGGATCAGCAACCTGCTGCTCGACCGGGCCACCGGCCAGTTCCCGTTGCTGCACAACCAGTGGTTCGAGAAAGCCACCCACAAATGGCCTCGCATCCTGCCGGACTGGACCGGCGAGCTGGCAGTCATCGGCAGCCTGCTGTCGTTCATCTGGCCGCGTCTGGCCAACCACCCTGAACTGGGCCTGACCCGGATGCTGGAAGAGGCTCGTATCGCACCGGTGCTGCGCTCTACCACCCAACACCGCCGCGACCTGCTGTTCGTGGTGGTGGCGTTCGCACTGAGCACGACCGTGATTCATTACCTGAAAAGCCACACCAGCGTGTATTGCCCTGTGGAAACCACGCTGTATGGCGGCTCGCAGGCCCGGGTCGAATGGTTCGAAAACTTCTCCTTGTGGAACAAGGCCGGCGATGGCCGCTGCTGGCCGGGCGGCCATGCCTCCAGCGGGTTTACCTTGTTGGCGCTGTATTTCGTGGCCCTGCGCCACCGCTGGGCACATGCGCGCAAGTTGCTGGTGGCAATTCTGCTGATCGGGTTCGTGTACGGCACTACCCGCGTACTGCAGGGCTGGCACTATATGTCCCATACGTTCTGGGCCGGGATCTTTGTCTGGTTTACAACCTGGGCTACTGCGTTGTTCTTCTATGGGCGCATCGCTTTGCAGGCCCCGGAAAACTGCCCTGCCATGTGTGACTCTGCTGCACCGCAGCCCTCCTAATAGAGCCACCGGCAGTCACAAAAGCAACAGCAATTCAGACAAAAATAATCGAGCCTCTGCTGGTTAATAATAATTTAAAAATAACTTGAAGCGAAACTTCCTACAGACCATTAGGAAGTTTCAATCTCCCATAGATATTGATTCCTCGTTAGTCTTCAGGCTTTCGCAAAATGCTTGCGCCCGATCATATGGGAAGTCCGCAGCCATTGTGTGAGTTGACCTTCCAACTAGACGAGGATTAAGGATGTCCAAAGAGTCCGATGGCATTGAAACACGGGTGCCGGCCAAGAAAAAGCCAATTCTGCTGGAGGATATCAAGGGTACCCAACAGCCTCGTACCGGTACTGGTCCTCAACTCGCAACGGATCTATCCGGCTATCGGCACACAGTGTGTCCTGCGCAGGCATTTCAGATACTTCTTTGGTTGTGGTGCAGCATTGAATCTTCTTCCAAAGAGAAGTTGGCGATAAGATGCCGATCAAGATGCCTGCTGTAGCGCTATCTTCATCTGGTGCGAAAGGGTAGTTTAAATCGAGTGTGAGTTCGCCGTCATGTTGGCTGCAGGAGGCTAGAGAAAAGCCTTTATCGATGGCTTGAGTGTCGAGTGCAATGCAGAGTTGCTCCCGTGGTGAGGAGGTGCGGATTTCGATAGTTGCGAGGTGGCTTTGGATGGTTGCTACATCTGAGAAGGTATTTTTGATGCGTTCTCTGTTAAGCAAGGCCTGCTTAAGAAGTTTGCCGACCTGGGTCGCCACGACATAAAAATATCCAGGTCGAATAACTTTACGTCCTTGAATAAGGAAGCGTATGTACCCTTTTGAAATGTCTTGGATGGCTTTAGGAGTTTTCTGAGGGATGGGACCGATCGCCTGTGCGGACAGCTCGTCGGGGTTTGATTGCGGTTCGGGGATGGAGTTTAATTCCAGTTCGGGGATGAAGTTTAATTGCGATTCGGGGTCGGCTAAGTAAAATGAAAAGAGTTTCTCATGTACGCCTGGTAATATTGGGCCTTGCGGAATGAATATATTGATATTCATCGATTTTTTTTGAATTATTTTTTCTAAGTAATTCCAGGGCTCCAATCGTTGCCGATAGATTTTCAAGTATAAATTGTATACGGGGTCTATGTGGTTTTCGTATAATTGTAGGTTGTTTGTATCGGCATTGAGAATGTGGTTGCTATATTCCTGGATTGGTCCATTCGTGATGAGTTCGTCGATGTAAAATGGAGTGCCGTGATTGTCAGCTGCCATGGGCGCTGGAATTATTTTTTCCAGTGTTGTTTGTAAATGAAGCGCAGCGGCTTCGCTTAATTTCCAATGGTTCAGGGAGGTGCCGGAAACATTGGGTTCGATGCTGAGTCCAAGCCAAACAACCCCGTTTTGTTTCAAGTGCCCTTCAAGCGTTTTCGCCAGATTGGCCCGCTTTGTTGCCTGATCGAGTGAAGACTCCATCGCCGACAAAGTAATGGATGAAGTGTGGCAGAGGTATCCCGTGCGCGTGTCGCGGCTCTCAATGAGCAACTGGGTACTGTCGTCGTCAAGACAGGCGTCAAGCACGTCATCGATATCCGCGCCGGAGCGGCTTGACCAGGCTGGTGATGGCAAGGGCTCGCTCATCCAGATGCGAAGTGGCACCGCTGCGCGCAGGCAACGCCATGTCGAAGCAGCGGCCTTGCCGCCGCTGCTTGCCTGTTCCAGTTTTATGTAGGGTGCCAAGGGACTGCCAGCCAACTGGCTGGCCAATGCGCTCGGCCACTTGTCCTGCGCTTGTGTTCCAGTACTTGGGCAGAACGTGAACGGCGATCCCGGTAGCGGTGCGCCCGTAACATGATCGTGTACCGCAATCACCACCTCGTTTTCCAAGGCGCCCGAGTTCACGGTGAATGATGCGTGCTCAAGCCAATTGACGGATTCAAGTTGCACAGAAAGGTCGGACAGTTGCGGTATCCAGAGCTGATTACCCTGCTCCGCGGGCGTGATGCTGATGCCATCGTCCTGGAGTTTGCCGGCTCTTAGCATCGCACTGTGCTGGTTAAGGAATTCGCACATCTGTTTGTTCCAGCTGCCGCGGGTGCTGTTCGCTTCGGGCTGGAAAAAATGAGATTCGTACAGGTGCTGGCTGGTCCTGTGGCGTACTTGTATGCAAATACGTTCTCCCAAAGGCGGCGCTGCATCTGGAAGCCGGAGTGCACTGACCTGGTTGGCCTTGAACGGAAGGTTGCTGAGCAGCTTGCAATGCGAATCAAATGCCCACAAACGATCGACCTGGCTTTTCTCGATGTTGTTGTAACCCGTGAAGGTTTGCGAGGTGGGGGCATCGGTGTTTTCGGTAAATTCGGCGTCGTCCGAGAGATGCCCGGCCTGGAGCAGCACGGAACCCTCGACCAGCGTGCGGTCGGCTTGGATCGCCTTGACCAATGCAGCCGGCCAGGCCACGCGGGCTTTGTTGGCTTCGGTCGCTTTCAGCGAGACGGTTTTCAGCACGCGCCCGTCGATGGGGTCGACGGCCCACACGTGAATCTGCTCGTCGGGCTGCAAATCTCGATCTGCCAGGACATAACATCGGCTGGTCCATAGGCAGGCACCTTCGCCGAGCAAGGCTGGTGCGAATCCGGTCATCTCTGGCAGCGTGTAATTAATAAGTGGCGCTGCGGTGTCGCCCGACTCATCAGGTGGCCAGCTGCCGGGCTCTTGAGGGGCAGCGCTCTGATCCAGTCTGGAGCCTTCTTCGATAGCTGCCTCAATCAGTCCGTCCAAGCCCGGTATTTCGAGATAATAGGGAACTTCTGGAAATGGCAGCGCGTGGGTGATCTGATCGATCAGGCCTTGCTCCTGCAAGGATGACCTGCGTGCAACCATGATCACTGAAAGCCTGGCTTCTGTAGTGGACGCTTTCCAGTACCTTTCCTGCCTGACAAGTGTGGCTAAAAGATCGTATTTCGAGTAATCCTCATAACTCAGCCCGAAGTCCTCATCACTCAGCCCGGAGAGAGCCGCGCCATTTTCTTGATTGAGTTCCTTAGGCGCCAGTTCATCCTCGAATTGCCATTGGACCGACGCTACTTGTACATCGCTATTATCTGTAACTGATTGAGAGATCTCCCAGGCTACAAACGTTTTAGGTAGCTTCGACAAATAGTTTCGGGCAACGTTGTGGGACAACACGGTGGGAGATTTCATGCCCTGATAGAAGTCGTCGGCAAAGTCTAAAATGCCGTAGAGGACGTCACGGTCAGTGATCAGCCGGCGTTGCTGCAGTAGCGCGCGGACTTCCTCCTTGCTGGGCGAGCTGTTGAACATGAGCTTGACGCGGCTCTTTTCATCAACCTCTGTACATGCCAAAACCTGATCAATGTCGGATTCGGTTCCCCATAGGAACCTAGGAGCGCCTTCATCAATTGTGTAAGTGCATACAACCCGAACAGTGGCTTCGTTACCAAACAGGATAGCTTCATCAAGCGAAAGCACGGTGGGCAGCGCAAGTTTCTGGCGTCTCGCAGTGAGCGCTTCATCCGCTTCGCGGATGTTGAAAATTGACCCGAAAGACAATATTCCCCTGTACTTCCTTGCGACATTGAAATTTTCTCTATTTTCCCTGGAAATAACTTCGATACGGTCCTCATATAGCTCTTCAATAAAACAATCATGACCTGCCTTGTCGTTAGACAAGGATGAATTCAGTATGTGTACATGGCTTCCCTGCTTTACGCCAAGCACTTCAAGCATTGCTTTGCTGTACATGCGCACCTCCATTGACTCTGCATTACACCAAGCTACTCATGCAGGCGGCTTGGCAGTTTTTCGAGCAATGTAAGTATTTCGGCATAGTTTAAAGAGGGTCAACTAGTAAAAATATCAGTTGACAGAGTAGGCCGTAGGCGAACTCCCTTGCCTCGCGGCCCGACGCAGCACGTATAAGAAGCATGGCAAGCGCAGTGCCTTGTACGGAGCGCTCCGCAAGATCGAGAAGGCCAAGGCCCAGATCCGCGCCAAGGTCGAACACCCCTTCCGTGTGATCAAGCGGCAGTTTGGCTACACCAAGGTGCGCTTCCGCGGATTGGCCAAGAATTCCGCGCAGATGGTGACGCTGTTTGCCCTGTCGAATCTGTGGATGGCCCGCCGACATTTGCTGGCCAGCGCATGAGAGGTGCGCCTGTAATGTGGAAAGTGGCTGCTGCGACGTGCTCGGACAGCTGAAAACACCGAAATGAGCGAGTGATTTGATCATTTTTGAGCGGCCCGCCTCTTTCAAAATCGGCGGTGACTGAAGTCAGCCAGAAATGCATGCCTACTTCAGACCATCCTTAGTGAAAACCCACGCGCAAGAGGCCCTGTATTCGCTTTTAACGACATCTTCTTAGACATTCGCTGTGGTGGCTCAGAAGAAAAGCGCGGCCTTATTACGCTCGCAACGCTCGGAGCCATCGCCCCGGCCGTAGCTGTTGGACTTTACATTACCACCGGTTTTATTTGGATGGACATCACAGACCCTGAGGGGCGTTCCGTAATCACGATTCTTACGACACTTATAATGCTCTCGGTCACCTCGACATCACTGTATCTCTATTCAAAATATGGAATTCATCTAACCCGATTGGAAATGCTGACTAGCCGTCACTTGCTCATTCGCTTCAATCGGGTAACCCAACAAGTTCACCTACATCGACCGAAATACTGCGGCGGCATCGTCACTTTCCAGGAGCGCTTGCTCGCCAATGCCGACCGCTGGCAGCTCAAACCCGGCAAACGGCCTGAGAAAAAACCACGCAAACCGCGCAGATCCAAGTCGAAAGAGGAACCGGCTGCACCCACAGAATAATTGTGTCTGCGTTCAGAATTCGACCGTGTACCCCAAGATCACGCGGTTCTCATCCGCTGCATCGGCAAAATTCGAGCGCATGCTCGCATTGCGCCAACGCAGCGACACATTCCGGAGCGCCCCCGACTGCACTACGTAGGTGACATCCGTGGTCCGCTCCCACTCCCGCCCTTCTCCGCCGCCAGCCGCCAGCGCCCTGCCCTTGACGCTGGCTATACGCTGCGGGTCCACCTGGTCGCCCTTCACATAGCGCACGTTGAACGTCAGCCCGGGGATACCCACGGCAGCAAAGTTGTAGTCATAGCGCAGCATCCACGCCCGTTCATTGGCCAGGGCAAAGGTGCTGACCTGCTGTTCGCTGAACAGGTAGGTATCGGTGCCACCCACGTAGGCATATGCCGTATCGCCGCGCGCCTTCTGGTAGCCACCGCTGAACGTGTGGCCCTGAACGCTGTACCCGAAGTTGGTACTGAGGGTCTGGTTGTCGACTTCGCCCAGCAGAGCCCGGCCCTGCTCGCGAGCATTGAACCAGCGCCACTCGGTGAACACATCCCCGGGCCCCAGGCGGGTCTTGAACTTGAACCCGGCAAAATCACGCCGGAACAGGTCTTCGAGCGTGCTGGTGTGAAGGCTAAGGGTCAGGTTGTTCAGCGGCTGGTAATCGACACCGCCGTAGTACAGCCGGTCACTGGTTACCGTCGCCGAGTAGGCCCCTTGCTGCGCCATGGCGGTCAGGTCCTCATAGTCGGTGGAGTCACGCAATTTGGTGGCATCCACCTGCAGCAGGGTGAACGTAAACCGGTCCAGGTCCTTGCTCACCAGTTGCGCACCGTTGAACCACTGGGGGAACAAGCGGCTGTTGTTGGACGCCAGCAGTGGCAGTTGTGGGCTCAGGCCACCCACTTTCAACTCGCTCTGCGCCAGCTTGGCCTTGAAGGTAGCCACGGCCTTGGCGTACTCATCCGCTGCGCGTTTGTCGCTGTTTCGCGGCAACAGGCCGGTGCCGCTGCGATCAGGCGAGGAGTCCAGCTTGAGCCCAAGCATGCCGGCTGCGTCCAGGCCAAAGCCGACCACACCGCCGGTGTAGCCAGACTGCAGGCGCAGCATGAAGCCCTGGGCCCATTCACCGCGCCGCGATTGCGTAGCGCTGTCACCGTGGAAGTCGCGGTCGAAATAGAAATTGCGCAGTTCCAGGCTGCCGCTGGCGTCATCGATGACGCCGGCCTGCGCGTTTTGACAGGCGCAGCAAAGCGCCCCGAGCATCAGCGATGCTCGCCGGGAAAGAGTGATCATGGGTGTGCCTTGTTCTTGTTGTTGTTAGAAGACTCAGCGCCAATCAGGTACGGGGGTTGCGCACGTAGCGCATCACCACCAGGCAGGCGATCAGGATAAGCGGGGCGATGGACAGCATGCCCAAGGAGTTGCTGGCGGTGATGTCATTGATCTTGCCCACCATCACCGGTGCGACGATACCGCTCAGCTGCCCGACCGAGTTGATCGCCGCAGTACCGGTGGCAATTGCCAGGCCCGAGAAGGTCGACTGTGGAATGGTCCAGAAGATCGGGATGGCGATGAACGTACCTGCGGTGGCCAGCACCAGCGCGGCCATCATCGCCAGCGACGAGTCGGAATACAGGCATGCCAGCAGGTAGCCGACAGCTGCCGCCAGCAGGCAGTACACCAGATAGCGCTTGCGCTCGCCGGTACGGTCGGAGAGCCGGGTCAGCAACACCATGCCAATGCAGGCCACCGCGTAAGGCAAAGCCGACAGCACACCGACCCAGAGCATGTCCTGCACACCTGATGACTTGATCAGGTGCGGCATCCAGAAGTTGAGCCCATAGGACGCGGTCTTGATCACGTAATAGATGAACGCCATGATCGCCACTTCGCGGGTCAGCAATACCCGCCAGATCGAGCCGAGAACCGGCTTTGCAGCGCGTTTGTCCTGGGCCAGGTTTTCCACCAGCAGGTCCTTCTCCTCACGGCTCAACCATTTCGCCGCTTCGATGTCGCGGTCGAGCTTCCACAGCACCAGCAGGCCCAGCACCACACACGGCAGGCCGGACATCAGGAACAGCCAGTGCCAACCGGCAAGGCCCAGCACACCATCCATGGTCCCCAGCAAGACACCTGCTGCCGGGCCACCCACCGCACCGGCCAGCGGCACGGCCAGAAACCACAGGCCATTCATCTTCGCCAGGTGCTTGCGCGGGAACCAGCATGCCAGGTAGAACAGGATCGCCGGGCCGAAGCCGGCCTCCATCACCCCGATCAGAAAGCGCAGGAAATACAGGGTGTACTGGGTATAGGCAAACACCAGCGCCGCCGTCGCCAGGCCCCACGACACCATGATCCGGCAGATCCAGGCCGGTGCGCCATAGCGCTTCAGGCCCAGGCTGCTGGGCACTTCGAACAGCACATACCCCACGAAGAACATGCTCGCGGCCAGACCGTAGGCGGCGTCGCTGAGGCCCAGTTCCTGCTGCATCTGCGCCTTGGCGAAACTGATGTTGATGCGGTCGAAGTACGAGAACAGGAAGCAGATGATGGCCAGCGGCATGATGCGCCAGGCCACGCGGCGGTACAGCAGCAGTTCATTGATGTGGCTGTCGTTGCGCTCACGCGCCAGTTCGCCGGTCAGGGCAACCATGGTGGATCTCCATTCTTGTAATTATTGGAGAGCAGCGACGCATCGAGGGGCGCCGCCAGCAGGTTTTCAGCGGATGCGTATCAGTTTTTCCTTGACGCTCTGGCCTTTTGCGACGTACTCGGCGGCGTTGCGCTGCATGCTGGCGATGGCTTCGGCCGTCAGTTCGCGCACCAGCTTGGCAGGCGCACCCAGGATCAGCGAGTTATCGGGGAACACCTTGCCTTCGGTGACGATGGCGCCAGCCCCGACCAGGCAGTTGTTGCCGATGACGGCGCCGTTGAGCACCACCGCCTGGATGCCGATCAGCGCGCCATCACCGATGGTGCAGCCGTGCAGCATGGCCTGGTGGCCGATGGTGACGCCCTGCCCCACCGTCAACGCAAAGCCGGGGTCGGCATGCAGCACTGCGCCTTCCTGCACGTTGCTGTGCTGGCCGATACGAATCGGTTCGTTGTCGCCCCTTAGCACGGCCTGCGGCCATACGCTGACGCCTTGTTCGAGGGTTACGTCGCCGATCACGGTGGCATCCTCGGCAATGAAAGCTTCCGGGTGCAGGTTGGGCACAAGGGTGTCGTATTGGTAAATCGCCATCTCAAACCCTCCTCAAGCTGCGTCGTCGGTTTTCAGCACGCCGGCTGCGCACAGCTCGCCAATGTGCGCATCGCTGTAACCCAGTTCGCGCATCACCTGGCGGGTGTGCTCGCCAATCCGTGCTATCGCACGGCGCGGCTGTAGGCGCTGCCCGTCCAGTGACAGCGGCAGCAACGGCATGGGTGTGTGGCTGCCGTCTTCCAGTTGCAGGTCGGCCATACCGCCGCTCTGCTGCAAGTGCTGGTCATTGAACAATTCTTCCGGGCGGCGGATCGGCGCAAACGGGATGCCGTTGGCCTCCAGTTGCAGCGCCAGTTGCCCGGCGTCCAGTGGCGCGAACACCTCGGCCAGGTGCGCCAGGAGCCGTGGGCGTTGCAACACACGGTCGTTGTTGCTGGCCAGTGTCGGGTCATCGAGCAAGGCGGTCTGCCCCAGCACCTGGCACAGCGCATGCCACTGTCCTTCGCCGGTGGCGGCGACAAACATCTGCTCGCCACCGGCGAAGGTGAACACGTCGTAGATGGCCCAGGCACTGATGCGATTGGGCATCGGCGCGGCTGCCTCGCCGGTGACCACGTACTGCTGCATATGCTGGGCGGCCAGCAGCACGCAGTTCTCGTACAGGGCACTTTGCACCTCGCGGCCGCTGCCGGTGGTGTGGCGCTCGTTGAGCGCTGCCAGCACGCCAATGGCGCCGAACATGCCGCCCATGATGTCGTTTACCGAGCTGCCCGCGCGCAACGGCCGGCCCACCGGCCCGGTCATGTAGGCCAGGCCGGCCATCATCTGCACCACCTCGTCCAGCGCCAGGCGGTTGTCATAGGGCCCGCTGAGAAAGCCTTTGTGCGAGGCGTAGATCAGCCGTGGGTTGCGCTGGCGCAGCGCGGCGTAGTCCAGGCCCAGCGTGCGCATGCGCCCGGGTTTGAAGTTTTCGATGAACACGTCGGCCGTATCGATCAATTGCAGCACGGCCTCGCGGCCCTCGGGCGTTTCGACATCCACGGCGATGCATTGCTTGTTGCGGTTGAAGGTGCGAAAGAAGCCCGCCCCCGCGCCCAGCAGCCGGCGCGTGCCGTCGCCGCGCACGGGTTCGATCTTGATCACCTCGGCGCCAAGGTCGCCGAGGATCATGCCGCAGGTCGGGCCCATCACCATGTGGGAAATTTCGACGACACGGATGCCGTCCAAGGGAAGTCTGGACATCGTGGTATTCCTCGTTCAGGCGGGTCAGGCGTGGCCGGTAGCGTCAGGGAAGTTCAGCGGTAGCCCGGCGCGGGCGATGCAGCCGTACAGGGGCTCGCCCGGCAGCGCGTCGCTCAGCACATGGCGCGACTCGATCAGCGCAGGCAAGTTGATACCGGTGTCGTAGCCCATGCTCTGCAGCATGAACACCAGGTCTTCGGTGACCGTATTGCCGGACGCGCCAGGGGCGAACGGGCAGCCCCCCAGCCCAGCCAGGGAGGCGTCCAGCTCGCGGATGCCCTGCTGCACCGCGACCAGGCTGTTGGCCAAGGCCAGGCCACGGGTGTCGTGAAAGTGCGCGGCCTTGAGGCGGTCGCCGGCAATCGCCCGCACCGCCTGAAGTACCGTGGCCACCTGGCCCGGGTTGGCGTAGCCAGTGGTGTCACCCAGCGAGACAAGGTCGCAACCGGCTTCAATCACCTGGCGGGTCAGTGCGCAAAGGTCGGCCAGCGGCACCTCGCCCTGGCGCGTACAGCCAAAAGCGACCGACATGCCGGCAATGACCTGCACCTCATGCAGGCCCATTTCAGTACGCACTTGGCACATGCGCCCCAGTTCCTCGACCATCTCCATGGGCGTGCGGCGCACGTTTGCCAGGCTGTGCGCCATGCTGACCGATACCGGGGCGACGATGCGATGGGCGCCAGACTCAAGTGCGTCCCTGGCGCCGCGCAGGTTCGGGGCCAACACGGTTACCTGCAGGCCCGGGTATGTGAGGGCGTGGGCCACCACCTCGCGGGCATCGGCCATTTGCGGCAGCAAGCGTGCCGGTACGAAGGAAGCGACTTCCATGTGACGCACGCCGGCGGCGTAAGCGGCGTCGATCCAGCGGCGTTTGGCGGCCGTTGGCATGATGGTCTGCAGGCTCTGCAGACCGTCGCGCATGCCGACTTCGTTGATTGTTATTGTTGTCATCACGGTCTCTCTGTCTGAAGCGTTGCGCCAGACTAAGAGCTGGATGACGGGCAGAAAAGACGTGTTTCACGGGCTGATCCATCGTCAGCCACGATGGATCAGCTCGCAACCTGCCAGGCCGGTGCACGCAGCAGCAGGTGGTCAAGCAGGCGCCGTGCCGACAGCGACAGCGTGTGCCGGTCGCGCATGCATATGACGAATTCGCCAAGCGCCCAGTCGTCCGTCAGCGGGATGACCCGCAGATCGAACAATGCCGCATAGCGGGCCACGGCCTCTTGCGGGAACACCGCCAGGCCAAGCCCGAATTGCACCAGGCGGTATGCAGCGTCGAACGACGATACATACGAACGAAACCGCAGTTCTTTGCCTGCCTGTTCGGCGCTTTTACGCATGAAGGCGTTCAAGGTGGCGAAGGCCGAGAGGCCCAGGTGGTCGTAACCCAGGGTTTCCTCGAAAGCAATCTGGCTGCGGCTGGCCAACGGGTGATCCGCCGCAACGACCACGGCCAGGTGATCCTGCCGGTACGCTACGAACTCCAGGTCACCCACCGCCATGGATTTGCGGCAGATGCCGAGGTCTGCATTGCCCTCGGCCACACCACGAACGACATCGGTGCTGAAGCGCTCCTCGATATCGGCCTGAATCAGTGGATTCTCCAGCATGAACGCCGACAGTTCCTCGGGCAGGAACTCCATGATCGACGAGACATTGGCCAGCACCCGCACATGGCCCCGCGCGCCTTCGGCGTATTCGCTCAGCTCGCTGTCCAGGCGTTCCATGGCGCGGGTCATTTCCCGGGCATGGCGCAGCAGCGCCAACCCTGCTGGGGTAGGCTCCACCCCGCGCTTGCTGCGTTTAAGCAAGGCGGTGCCAAAACGCGCCTCGATATCTGAAATACGTTTGCTGACGGCGGAGGGCGCCATGAACGCGCGCTCGCCAGCGCGGGCGATGGTGCCTTCTTCGCAGACGACGATGAACAGGTTCAGGGAAAGGTGGTCGAGGGGTTGCATCGCTTGGCTCGGCAGGGGAATGGGACCGCCGGTGCAATGTAGCAAAAACCGCATTTGCTTCGAAAACTGGGTTGGTATTACCTGCCCCCAATCCCCAACCTTGGGGGAACGCAGCCCACTGCCGGCCACTCGCAAAATGCTCCGCTGAAAGGCTCGCCCCCTTGCCCCACAAGGCCTGCAACGCTATTTCCAGATTGTGGCACAGCTCTTGCCGATCTCCTCCCAGACGCCCCAAGTCCATGGGCCCGTTTGCAGGAGGAATTGACTCATGCACCGACCGATACCTCACCCGCTGGCAGTGGCGATTTTCGCCGGTATGCTCCAGCTCCCGGCGCAGGCTGCCTTGAATGCTGTCGATCCAGGCGCCTACGTGCCCGCCAACGGCGGCTTCCCCGCCTGGTACCAGGACAGTCACGGTCGCACCCTCGACCTGTGCCTGACCAAGGCGGTCAGCTCCAGGGTTGCCGGCGCACCCGGCGCACCGTCGTACATGTGTACGCTGCTGCCCACGCCCGGTGTGTTCGACGATACCCAACCCATCGTCTTCCCCACCAACTTCCCTGACGAAGCGTTCTGGTTCACCGCCGACGCTGCCATCGTCGACGCCGCGCGTGGCATCAACCTCAGCTACGGCACCGCGATCGAAGCGGCATTCGCCGCCGAAGAGCCAGTCGAGGGTGACCAGGTCAGCTTCGCCCGGGTGCGTATCCGGGTCGATGTACCCACCGCTGGCACCTACGTGGTCACCCACCCCTACGGCGTGGAAGTGTTCGATGTCCCCGCCGCAGGGCGTCGGGCGATCAACATGACCCGCGACATCGGCATTGCCGGGGCGGGCGATTTCACCGGTGCGCTGAAGGGCGATGTCGGGCCGTTCCTGCGCAGTGTCAACGGCCCCTACACCGAAGGCAACGAGCGCTTCGTCGGTGACCCGAACCTTGAAGAACGGGTAACCGGCAGCCCGTTCAACACCAACTTCGTGCGCATCGAAGGCCCGGGCGGCATCGACCTGCGCACCGAGCTGTTCGCAATATCGGGCAAGCTCTCGACCGTTGCCCTGCCTACCCCGCTGATGCCACAGCGCAGCACCTACTCACGACACACCGAGAACGGCGACCTGCGTGCCCAGCAAGACATCTTCGTGATGGCCCCGCCGCCACCGGCCAGCGTCACCCTGACCAGCCAGACGCCCAACCTGAGCCTCACCGAGGCCAACGCCACTGGCGCCTGGTACGCCCAGTCGGCCCTCAACCCGGCGGCCGGTACCATCGTGACCCTGACCGCCGACAACAGCGTGGCGATCCCGACCAGCAGCCTGACCACCCGCAACGTGCCACTGACTGACCTGGTCACCATCACCCAGGCCCAGTACCGCCTGTCCACCGGCGAGCTGACCCTGGTGGCCAGCACCAGCGACGAAACCACCCCGCCCGTGCTGACCGCGCATACCGGCAACGGCACGTTGATCGGCAACCTGGGCGGCACCGGCGCCGTGAAGACGTTGAGCATGTCCATCTCGCCAATTCCGCCGGCCAAGGTACAGGTCACCAGTGCCAATGGCGGTAGCGACACCGAAGACGTGGTGCTGGTGCCATGAACAGACAAAGGCTCAGCCTTCAAGGAGGCCGCATGAACACTTGGTCGCGCCGTGCGCTGTTCGCCGCCGGTTTTTCCCTCACCGTTACCAGCGCCGCCTTTGCCGCGTTGTCTGATGTCGACCCAGGGCCCTACACCTTCGCCACTGGCGGCTACCCGATGTGGTACAAGGACAGCCTTAACCAGTCGCTGGAACTGTGCCAGTCACGTGCGACCAGTACCCGGGTACCCGGCACTCCGGCCGCACCGTCCTACATGTGCACCCTGCTGCCGGAGCCCGGCATCTACGACGATGCCTTGCCGCTGGTGTTCCCCGATAACTGGCCGCCAGAAATGTTCTGGTTCCTGGCCGAAGCCACCATCCCTGCCGTCGGTAACAGCGGCTATGAGCTGGATGCCTACGTCGCTGGCCTGGAAGCGGCCTTTGCCGCCGAAAACCCGGTAGACGGCGACCAGCAGAGCTTCGCCCGCATCCGGCTTCGCGTGTCGGTTCCGCGTGCAGGTGTCTACACCATCACCCACCCCTTCGGCGTCGAGACGGTCAACGTCACCACACCCGGCCGACGGGCGATCAACATCACCCGCGACATTGGTATCGGCGCACCCGGTAACTTCACGGGGGCGCTCAATGGCGCACTCGGGCCATGGCTGCGCGGGGTTGGCGGGCCTTACACCGAAGTCAATCCGGACACCGGCGCCACCGAAACCTTCATCGGTGATCCTAACCGCCCGGAAGCCGTGGTCGGCAGCCCGTTCAACACCAACTTCATCCGTATCGACGGCCCGCCCGGGCGCATCGAGACCGCGCTTTTCACGGTTTCGGGCAAGGTGCTGGACCAACGCGCGCAAACCCCGGTCACCCTGGAGCGCGCCACCTACTCGCGCAACGGCAGCGGTACCCGCGTGGAAGTGTTCGCCAAAGCGCCGAAAGAGGCCAGCCTGTGCATGCGCAACGGCCTGGCACTGATCGGCACGCCCCCTTCGCCTTGCCAGTTCAACCTGACGGCAGACAACAACGGCCTGTTCTTCCACCAACAACTCGCCCAGGCAGCACCACCGGCGGTGGTGGTGGTCACGGCCAGCAACAGTGCCGGCGGCACCCAGCCGACCGCGCTGTCGAGCAAGCTGACCGACGTGGTCAAGGTCAGCACCGCGCGCTACGACTGGGCCAACAAGCGCCTGCTGATCGAGGCCAGGTCCAGTGACGAAGTCGCTATCCCCGACATGCTCGCCCAGGGCTACGGCCGCCTGTCGAAATCCGGCACGCTGCAAAGCATCACAGTCAACGACGTGGCACAACCGCCAGCTACCGTCACGGTCAAGTCTGCCCATGGTGGTAGTGACGTGGAGCCGGTCCTCGTAGTCGGCAATGCACCTGTCGAGGCGGCCAACCAGCCACCGCTGGCCCAAGCCGACGTGGGCAGCACCAGTGTTGGTGTGCCGATCACCCTCAACCTGCTGCAAAACGACAGCGACCCGGACGGCAATGTGCCGCTGACCATCAGTGACCTCACCCAACCGGGTACCGGCCTGGGCGGTGCGGTGCTCAACGGTACCACCTCGGTCACCTACACCCCGCCAGTCGGCGCTACGCAACCATTGGTGGCCACCTTCAGCTACCGGGCGGTGGATGCCAAGGGCCTGAAATCGGAACCGGCCACGGTCACCATCAACGTGGCGCCTAACCGGCCACCGGTGGCCAACCCGGAAACCGTCGCCACCCTGGGCGTGCCATTGACCATCAACGTGCTGGCCAACGACACCGATCCGGAAGGCAACGTACCGCTGGCCGTGGCTGCCGTAACCCAACCGGCTGCCGGCCGCGGCACGGTCAGCACCGACGGCGCCACCGTGACCTATACCCCACCGGCCACGGTTACGGCGGCCTTCACCACCACCTTCACCTACCAGGCACGTGACTCGCTGGGGGCGTTGTCCACCCCGGGTACGGTCACCGTCAACGTGTCGCCACGGCCCGCCGCCGAAACCTTCGCGGTCACGGCAGCCACCGTCACGGCGCGCTCCAACAACCGTTACAACTGGGACATCAGCGGTACTTCGTCGGTAACCACGGGCAACGTTGTCACCGTCCGGGTCACCACCACTACCGGGGTGCAGACACTGGGCACCGCCACCGTACCGGTTAACGGCCGCTGGCGCCTGGCAGTCAGCAACAGCACCACGGTAATCCCGACTGCCGCGCCGACGGCAACCATCACCACCAGCCCGGGTACCACCCGCACCGTCAACGTGGTTGTGCAGTAAAGGCGGGGAAACGCCATGAAACGCTTGTATCCACTGCTGTTCAGCCTGGCCCTGGCGGGCCAGGCCAGCTGGGCCGACGACCTGATGGACAATGCCGACCTCGCGCCCGGCAACGACCTCGGCGAACCGGTGATCATCCGCCTGCTGCCGGTCGGTGCCGGCCAGGCTGCGGTGATCGAGCAGCAGGGGTCAGGCAACCGCGCCGCCCTCGACCAGAACGGTCAGGCCCTGCTGGGCCGTATCGTCCAGTCTGGCGGTGCGCAGGAAGCTTACATCCTGCAGGAAGGCAGTGACCTGATGGCCAGCATCAGCCAACAGGGAAATGGCAACAGCGCGTCGATTCGCCAGAGCGGCAGCAGCAACAACGCAGCCATCGAGCAGATCGGCAACGACAACAGCGCCAGCATCGTGCAGTCCGGCTCGGGCCTCAACAGCTCCGTGACCCAGACCGGCAATGGCCAGCATGTTCAGATCACCCAATATCGATAGACCTGGAGGCACCACCATGTACAAGCTCGCCCCTTTAAGTGCCGCTATCGTCCTGGCCCTCGCAGGTCAGGCCATGGCTGCTGACAGCACCTCGTCCCAGACCCAGGACGGCAAGGAAAACATCGCCGAAGTCTCGCAGACCCAGGCCTCCTTCGCCTCGGCCACCCAGAACCAGACGGGCAAGGGCCACAACCATATGGCGGTGCAGACCGAGAGCACCAGCGATATCCAGCAGAGCGCCACCGGCCAGTACAACGCCGGCTACGCCGAGCAACTGTTCGAGAACGGCAGCAAGATCACCCAGCATGCCGGAGGCAGCTACAACGATGCCTTCGCCAGCCAGTCGGTAGGGCTGAACAACGAATCGCTGCAAACCCAGCAAGGTGTCGGCAACAAATCCACCGTGTGGCAGGACACCCAGGAAGGCAGCAAAGCCACCACCTGGCAATCCGGCCAGCGCAACGAAGCCTTCATCGAGCAGACCTTCGGTGGCACCAACAACCGCAGTACCGTCAACCAGACCGGCCAGGACAACTACGCCGCCGCCGAGCACTTGAACCACGTCGATGGCGACATCCAGGTGTACCAGGATGGCCACGACAACTGGGCCTACGGCGACCAGCGCGAAGGCACCGGTGGCACCATTGGCATTGGCCAGTACGGTGGCGGCAACTCGGTGGAGGTGTGGCAGGACACCCAGGTCGGTAGCCAGGCCTCCGTGGTGCAGACCGGCCAGACGAACGAAGGCTATATCGACCAGAGCTTCGGCACCGCCAACAAGGTCAGCCTGTCGCAGCAAGGCAATGCCAACGCCAGCTGGTCGGACCAGTTCGAGACCAACAACGCGACCGCCACCATCACCCAGACCGGCAACAACAACCTGTTTTTCACCTATCAGAATGGTGAAAACCTCAACCTGACCATCAACACCAAGGGCAATGGCAACAGCATCACCGCCAGCAACTGGAAAGGCGCCAAGATGGGCGGCCAGTTGGGTACCAACCAGAACGCCACCATCAACCAGAACGGCAATGGCAACGGCGTCAACCTGACCCAGAAAGGCGCTGACCAAGTGGCCACGCTAAACCAGACCGGTAAAGGCAACCAGATGTCGACCAAGCAGGACGACGTCAACAACGAGCTGTATTTCGAGCAGAACGGCACCGACAACATCCTGATCGCCGACCAGCGCGGTACCGACAACTATGCCTACGGCAACAGCCAGGGCACCGGCAACTCCATCACCCTGGACCAGTCCGGCTACAGCAACCAGAGCTATACCAACCAGCTGTACGGTAGCGGCAACGAAGCCACCATCAAACAGACTGACAGCATCAACGTCGCCTACGTGACCCAGGGAGGCCAGGGCAACAAGGCGTTCGTCGACCAGAGCGGTATCGCCCAAACCGCCACCATCACCCAGCTGGGCAGCGCGAACCTGGCCACTGTGACCCAGAAGTAAACCTCTCCCCCCTTGAATCGCGGCACTCCTCTCCCTGGTGCCGCGGTTCCTTTTTCGCTCACACCCTATGCAACTTCTCATCCTGCCCGGTATATGCATTCCCTGCAGGAGCAGCCTTGTGCTGCGAAAGGGCCTGCAGCACCGGCACATCTTTGGGAGGCATACCGGCCTCTTCGCAGCACAAGGCTGCTCCTACAGGAATTCCAATTGCAGGGATACAATATCCAATCCCTCGAACATGTGCGGTGCCATGATCCAGTCCGACCTAGACCTGTTCGGCCCCCAGCCGCAACGCCTGGCCAGCCACACCCTGCTGCTGCCCGGTTTCGCCCTGGCCGAAACCGAGGCACTGCTCGATGCCCTGCCCCCGGTGCTGCGCGCAGCGCCCTTCCGGCACATGCACACGCCGGGTGGCCTGCGCATGGCAGTAGGCCTGACCAACTGCGGTACGCTGGGTTGGGTGAGTGACGAACACGGCTACCGCTACAGCCCCTGCGACCCGCTCAGCGGCAAGCCCTGGCCCGCGCTGCCCCCGGTGCTGCTCGCCCTCGCCGCCCGCGCTGCGGCTTTGGCTGGCTTCGAGGGTTTCGTGCCGGATGCCTGCCTGGTCAACCATTACCTGCCAGGCACCCGCCTGAGCCTGCACCAGGACCGCGACGAGCAAGACTTCGGCCAGCCGATCGTGTCGGTGTCGCTGGGCCTCCCGGCGGTGTTCCTGTTCGGCGGCCTGCAGCGCGCCGACAAGACCCGGCGCATCCCGCTGAGCCACGGTGATGTACTGGTCTGGGGCGGTGAGGACCGCTTGCGCTTTCATGGCGTGCTGCCTATAAAACCTGGCGTGCATCCGCGCATGGGCGAACGGCGGATCAACCTGACCTTGCGCAAGGCGGGTGCCTGAACAGGACCTGTGGTCTGCCACCCGGCGCAAACAAGATGAATGCACATGAAACACGTTGAACATCTTGGCCAGGCAAGCTTCAAATATTAAGCCGCCTTCTTTTGCCTGGAGCCTGCCATGCCGAACCCGCCCTGCCCTTCAAGCCGTTGCGATGGAGCCACGTACAGATGAAGATGCCTGGCCGCGCACCGAATGCCTCGCTGCAACTCGATTACGTACGCGACACCCTGTTCGGCCCGGTGGCGCAGAGCGTGGAATGCCAGTGCCAGCTCGCCGCCCTCAACCTGCAGGGCCGCCCCGGGCTGCGCCTGCACATTTGCCCGCCGCTGCCTGACAAGGTTGACCGTGCTCACAGCGTGGCCTTTGTCTGGGATGGGCGTAGTTACCATGGCGTGGTTCGCGACAAGGGCAAGTGCGGCGATGGCGGCCTGAACCTGCTGCTGGAGCTGCAATAAGCCGATCAACGGCGGCCAACCCGGCTGAACCGGCTGGGCGCAGCGTGTCTCCATAGCAAAAGGGCCCTGCTGCTGGAGAACGTCATGAACAGTCCGTTGCTCAAGCTTTTCACTCACCCCGCCGACGCCTGGATGGATATCCGCCGGGCCGAAGAAGACCACCCGCAGCAATACCTGCCGCGCCTGCTGGCCTTGGCACTGATACCGGCAGTGTGCCTGTTCGTCGGCACGACCACCTTCGGCTGGAGCCTGGCGGACGAGGAGCGGGTACGCCTGAGCATGGGCAGCGCCGCGCAACTGGCAGGGCTGCTGTATGCCACTACCGTTGTGGGCGTGATGCTGATGGGAGTGATGATACGTTGGATGTCGCGAGGATTCGATGCGCAGCCCAGCCTTAACCAATGCATTGGTTTTGCCGCCTACTGTGCCACGCCGTGGTTCTTTGCCGGAGTGGTCGGGCTGGTGCCGATCCGCTGGCTGGCCTTCGCCGCACTGCTCGCCGCATCGGCTTATGCCAGCGTATTGCTGTATGGCGGGTTGCAGACATTCCTGCGGCTGAAGAAGGAACAGGCAGTGCTGTTTGCCACGTGTGTATGGGGCGTCGGGCTTTTACTGTTGGTTACCATGCTGGTGGGAATGATCCTGTTCTGGTTCAACGGCCTGATGCCAGAATACGTACGCCCGGCCAGCCTGGGCTGACCGGGGCACGACGGGCGCACTCAGGCAATCGACCTGAATCGCGCCGGGCGGCTGTCACGCAGCGCGTGCAGCTGCCCCACCAGGTGGACCAGATCACGGCAGCTGTTAAGGCTTTGCAGCGGGACCCCGTTCAGGGTCACCCCCTCGTCCAGACTCTGACCCTGACCCAGGCGGATGGTCAGGTTGGCGCCATCCAGGCAGCTGACTTCACAGCGATCAGGCAAGCAGGCCTGCTCGATCATCTGCCGCATTTCCAGCATCGAAACTCCTATCAACGACATGGTACGACCCTCTCTGTGCGATGGCCTGTTGTGAGTGAGTACGCCTTTATCGGGCGGGGCGCCAATTGATATTGCGCATGCCCGGGCAGGCGTCCATGCGCCGGGGCAATGATCATGCGGGGAATCCTCTAGCACCTTAGTGGAAGATTGCAGGCATGCGCCGAGTGTTCGAATGCAATGGCCGACTTAACGACGAGCGGTCCCCGCCGGCCCCAGCGATGCCCACAGGTGCTGCGCTGCGTACGCCCGCCACGGTCGCCAGGCGAGCGCCCGTTCGGCCAGTTTCGCGTCATTGCCCTCAAGCAGGCGCAATGCCTTGATCAAGGCCACATCGCCCAACGGCAAGGCATCCGCAGCGCCGGCCTGGCGCAGCGCCAGGTAGTGCGCACTCCACGGCCCAATACCCTTTAGCCGGCACAGGTTGCGCAGCAACTCATCCAGCGCTTGACCGCGACGCAGCAACCCGGGGTCCGCCAGCAGGGCATTGGCCAAGGTGCCCAGGGTGGTGGCGCGGGCTCGCGGCATGCCCATGTTTTCGAACTGCACGTTCGCCAATGCCGGCAAAGCCGGGAACACATGGCTCAGGCCCGCGACCGGCAGACGCAGCGCTGTGCCGTGACGTTGCACCAGCCGGCCGGCCAGGGTCATGGCGCCGGCCACGCTGATTTGCTGGCCCAGCACGGTACGCATGGCTTGTTCGCAGGCATCCCAGCCTTGGGGCACGCGCAGGCCTGGGCGCTCGCGGGCCAAACGGGCCATCAAGGGGTCGCGGGACAATTCGGCCGCGATGCGCGCTGGGTCGGCGTCGAGGTCGAAGAAGCGCCTCAGTCTGGCGATCAGGCCAGGCAATGCAGTTGAGGGAACGCCTTCGAGGTGCACGCGCAACTGGTTGCGCAAGGGGGTGGCGTGCAAGACAGCCTGGTGGCCGGCAATAGCCAGGGTGCGGCGATAGGTGCCGTCGATGCAGGTTTCAATACCAGGGATGCAGCGGGCGGTCAGGAAGCCCAGGGTCGAGGGCCAGTGATAAGGGGCACGGTAGCGCAGCCACAAGGTGTGATGCCCGGGGGTGGGCAATGAGCGGCGGACGGCGTGCTGGAGTGTGGGCTTGGGCATGGGCTGATCATGCCAAAACCCTGGGGGCCAATCCATGCTCAAGAAAGCCGGGGGCGCTTCGCACCCCTATCGCGACACAAGGCCGCGCCTACAAGGGAACGCATTCTCCTGTAGGAGCGGCCTTGTGTCGCGATGGGCTGTGAAGCAGCCCGAGCCTTTCAGGCAAGACTCAGTGCTGAGCACCTTCGCGCTCATCCTGCATCTGCCCGAACCGCCCGGCATGGAAATCGTCGAACGACTCGGCAATCTCCGCCTGGCTATTCATCACGAACGGGCCATAGCCGACAATCGGCTCATCGATCGGCTCGCCACTGAGCAGCAGCACACTGGCACCTTCCAACGCCTCGACGGTGACATCCTCACCCTGACGGTCCAGCAGGACCAGGCTGGACGGGCCCGCTTCGCGCTCGCCGTTGATTCGCACGTTACCGCGCAGCACCACCAGCGCGGCGTTACGTCCGGCAGCAACTGGCAGTTGCAAGGACGCGCCGGCATTCAGCCGCAGGTCCCACACATCCATGGCGGTAAAGGTCCGGGCAGGCCCCTGGTGTCCACGGTAGTCACCGGCAATCACCCGCAAGCTACCGGCGTCTCCGTCCAGCGCCACCACCGGGATGTCGCTGCCCAGCAGCGTCTGATAACCGGCGGCTGCACGCTTGTCACGCGCTGGCAAGTTGACCCACAGCTGGACCATTTCCAGCGTACCGCCACTGCGGGCAAAGGCCGGGGAATGGAACTCTTCATGGATGATGCCGTTGGCGGCGGTCATCCACTGCACATCACCTGGCCCGATCAGGCCGCCAGCGCCCGTGGAGTCACGGTGCTCCAGCTCACCCTGGTAGACGATCGTCACGGTCTCGAAACCGCGGTGCGGGTGCTGGCCAACGCCGCGCCGCGCAGTGGTCGGGGTGAAGTCATGAGGGCCAGCGTAGTCCAGCAGCAGGAACGGGCTGATCCTGCTCGCCAGGTTGTCATAGGTGAACAGGCTGCGAACGGGAAAGCCATCACCTACCCAATGGGCGTGTGGGCTGCGGTGGATACCCAGAATGTTTTTCATGAGAAGGCTCCTCTCTTGGCTGGGATAACCTTATCAATGATACCAATCAGGCGGTAGACGGGTTATTCGGCATACATCGTTCTACCTATGGAACAGTCAGCCCTGCAAGAAAGCGAGCACCTGCTCGGCCGCCATGGCCGGGTCCTCCTGCATGAAACAGTGCCCACCGGCAACTTGCCGAGCGGTTACATGCCTGTTGAGCCCCGCCAGGCGGTTCACCGAATGTGGCACGAAGGGATAAGTCTGTTCGCCATACAGAATCCGTGTTGGCGTGCTGATCGCTGCAAGGCGCGCCCACATGCGTTTGGGGAATGAACTGAAGATTTCCACTTCCCGGCTGGGCCGGCACTTGAGCACCACTGCATCGCCACAATCGCCGATGGCGTGTTCGACATAGGCCTGCAGCGCCGCATCGGTCCAGCCCTTGAAGATGCCCCGCCCTTGCAGCGAGGCCAGCGCTGCCTCGCGATCTGGCCAGTGGCTGCGGCGGCTGGCGGCCTTGCGCGCCAGAGCATGACGCTGGTGCAGGCCAACCAGTGCTGCCGCGCCCATCACACCCAGCATGCGACGGCTGAACAACACCGGGTCAAGCAACACCGCACCCTCGAACAGCGCAGGTTCAGCGGCCAAGATCAGGCCCGTAAGCACGCCGCCAAAGCTGTGCCCCACGGCAAACCGCGGCACATCGCCGTACTCGCCACGCCCGGCCTGAAAAGCTTCCACTGCCAGCTCGGCCGTGCGGTTCCACCCCCGAAACACCCCACCATGGTCAGTGTCGCCATGCCCCTGGACGTCGCAAAGCCACAGATCGAAATGTTCGCCCAGGCGCATCAGCAGCGGTTGGTAGGCCAGGCAACAGAAGCCATTGCCGTGCAAAAAATGCAGCAACGGCTTGCCACTGGCCGAGGTTCGCCAACCCCGCAGGGTAAAACCTTCGGCGCATTCATGGGACCAGGGGATCAACTGCATCGGCTTGCTGTACTCGCGGGGCTAGGAAAACGCCGATTCTACAAACAGCAGCGGGTAGAGGGAAATCACCAGCAACAAGGCCATCAGGACATTGAACAGCATCAGCCAGCGCGGGTTTTGCAATACGTTGCGCAGGGCGCTGCCAAACATGACCCACACACCGACGCTGGGCAGGTTGACCAAGGCGAACAAGGCGGCGATGACGATCACGTTGGTCACATAGCCTTGCGCCGGTGTGTAGGTGGTAATCGCACCCACCGCCATCACCCAGGCCTTGGGGTTGACCCACTGGAACGCCGCCGCCCCCCAGAAACCCAGCGGTTTACGGGCGCTGGACGAAGCCGTGCCAACCGGCCCGGCAGTGGCGATCTTCCAGGCCAGGTACAGCAGGTAGGCGGCCCCGGTGTAGCGCAGTAACGTGTACAGCGGCGGCCAGGCCTTGAACACCTCACCCAGGCCCAGGCCGACGGCCAGCACCATCACCATGAAACCGACACTGATGCCCAGGGCGTGTGGGATGGAGCGACGCACGCCGAAGTTCACCCCCGAGGCCAGCAGCATGGTGTTATTGGGGCCGGGCGTGATGGAGGATACGAAGGCAAACAGCACGAAAGCGGTCAGCAGGTCGGCAGAGGCAAGCATGGCGGGCATTCCACTTTCGTTATAGGTGCTGTCACACTAACGGAGTCGCCCACTCTAGCGACCGATACAGTTATATTAAATTATTCAGATACACATCACTGTACCGTTAACCCGGATCAAGGAAGCCGTCACCATGAGCCTCACCATTCGCCCAGCCGTTCGCACCGATGCCGAGCAGATCCTGGCCTTCATCACCGAGCTGGCCGAGTACGAACGTGCCCGCCACGAGGTGGTCGCCACCCTGGCCGACATCGAGCACAGCCTGTTCGACGAGGGCAGCACGGTGCGTAGTCTGATGTGCGAACGCGATGGCCGGGCAGTCGGTTTTGCCGTGTACTTCTACAGCTACTCGACCTGGCTCGGGCGCAACGGTATTTATCTGGAAGACCTGTACGTCACGCCTGAACAACGTGGCGACGGCGCTGGCCGGCAATTGCTGCGGCACATTGCCCGCGAGGCGGTGGCGAACAACTGCGGGCGCCTGGAATGGAGCGTGCTGGACTGGAACGAGCCGGCGATCGGCTTCTATCAGAAGCTGGGGGCCGAGGCGCAGGACGAGTGGGTGCGCTACCGGCTAGATGGCGAGAAGCTGGCGGCATTCGCCCGCGGGTGACACGCTTGCTGATGCGGCCCGATCGCCGGCAAGCCAGCTCCCACAGGTACTGTATAACCCTTAAGGGCACTGCTAATCCTGTGGGAGCTGGCTTGCCGGCGATAGGGCCCGGAAAGGTAAAGTTACTGCCGCCGCCACACTGCCCCGGCAATGTCGACCCGCTTGGGCAATACCTTGTTGTCGAAGAACAGCTGCGCCGTGCGCTGCTGCGCCGCCACGATCTGATCACTCACCGGCAGCACCGGTGACGCCGGCCGGTGGCTGAAACTGCGCTTTACCACTTCTTCTGGCAAGCCCATGAACTGCGCCAGCAAGCGGATGCTGCCGGCCTCGTCGCTGCGGGTAAGCGCTTCGGCTCGGCTGATTTCGTCCAGCAATTGCCCGACAAAGGCGCCATGGGCTTCGACATAGGCGCGTGAACCCAGCATGAACGGCCCGATCAGCCCCAGCCCTTGGCCGTCGGCCAATAGCCGCGCCTTACCCTCCAGGTCGATAGCCGAGTAGAACGGGTCCCAGATTGCCCAGGCGTCCACGCTGCCCCGCTCGAACGCCGCCCGGGCATCGGCAGGTGCCAGGTACACCGGCTGAACATCGCGAATGCTCAGCCCGGCCTTGGCCAAGGCACGCAACAGCAGGTTGTGCGCGCTGGAGCCCTTCTGCAGGGCAATGCGCTTGCCCTTGAGTTCACCCACAGCGCTGATCGGGCTGTCTTTCGGCACCAGGATCACTTCAGCCTGGGGCTTGGGCGGCTCGGCACCGATGTACAACAGGTCGGCGCCGGCGGCCTGGGCGAAGATCGGCGGAATATCACCGGTCGAGCCGATATCGAGGCTGCCGATGTTCAACGCCTCAAGCATCTGCGGGCCGGCGGGGAATTCAATCCATTGCACGCGCGTGTTGGCAAAACGTTGCTCCAGCAGCTGATGCTGCTTGGCCAGCACCAGGCTGATCGAGCCCTTCTGGTAGCCAATACGCAAGGTAGCCGGGTCTGCGGCCTGGGCCGCGCTGGCCAGGGCCAGCAACAGCAGCATGGCAAGGCGTAGCATGCGCATGGGTCACTCCTTCCAGTCGGTCGAGGGTTTTTCCCACAAGTTGATCCCGCCTTCCACGGCGTACTGGTCGATGGCGGCCAGCTCTTCGGCGGTAAAGGCCAGGTTGTCGAGCGCGGCCACGTTCTCGGTGATCTGCTCGGGCCGGCTGGCGCCGATTAGCGCAGAGCTCACCCGTGGGTCGCGCAGGGTCCAGGCCAGCGCCAGTTGGGCCAGGCTCTGGCCACGCTGACGGGCAATCTCATTCAGGGCGCGTGCGCGGGCGATGTTGGCTTGCGACAAATGCTGGGGTAGCAGCGAGCCGCCACCCGCACGGTTCACACGGGCATCAGCCGGGATGCCATTCAGATATTTATCGCTGAGCAGGCCCTGGGCCAGCGCAGTGAACACGATCACCCCGGCGCCCAAGGCATCGGTGGTGTCGAGCAGGTCCCGTTCGATCCAACGGTTGAACAGGTTGTACGACGGCTGGTGGATCAACAGCGGCACCTTCAATGCTTGCAGCAACGCCGCAATTTCAGCGGTCTTGCCAGCCGAATAGGACGAGATGCCGATGTACAGCGCCTTGCCCTGACGCACGATGTCGGCCAGTGCGATGGCCGTTTCTTCCAAGGGGGTGTCGGCATCGAAACGGTGCGAATAGAAGATGTCGACGTAATCCAGGCCCAGGCGCCCCAGGCTCTGGTCCAGGCTGGCGATGAGGTACTTGCGCGAGCTGCCGCCCTGCCCGTACGGCCCGGGCCACATGTCCCACCCGGCCTTGCTGGAAATGATCAGCTCGTCGCGGTAGCTGCGCAGGTCCTCGCGCAGCAGCCGGCCGAAGTTGGTCTCTGCACTGCCATAGGGCGGACCGTAGTTGTTGGCCAGGTCGAAATGGTTGATACCGGCATCGAACGCCGTGTGCAGCAAGGCGCGCTGGGTGCTGATAGGCGTGGCATCGCCAAAGTTGTGCCACAGGCCCAGGGACAGGGCCGGCAGCACCAGGCCACTGCGACCGACACGACGGTACGGCATGCGCGCATAGCGCTCGGGGTTGGCGGTGTAGCTCATGGTTGGCCTCGTTCGGCAAAGTGTGGGTTGGCTGGGCGTTGCAGGCCCAGATGCTCGCGCAGGGTGTGGCCCTGGTATTGACGGCGGAACAGGCCGCGACGCTGCAGCTCGGGCACCACGTGCACAGCGAAGTCCTCCAGCCCCAGGGGCAGGTGCGGCACCAGCACGTTGAAGCCATCGGCGGCGCCGCCTTCGAACCAGGCTTGCAGCTCATCGGCGATCTGCGTTGGAGTGCCGACCAGGCTGTAGTGCCCTCGCCCACCGGCGATGCGCCGGCCCAGCTGGGCCAGGGTCAGCTGTTCGGTGCCGGCCAGTTCGGTCAGCAATTGCTGGCGGCTGCGCTGGCCATCCTCGGTGGGCGGCAACTCTGGCAGCGGGCCGTCCAGCGGGTAGCCGGAAAGGTCGAAGTTGCCGAGCATGCGCCCGAGCAAGCCAACGCCGACACGCGGGTCGACCAGCGCCTGGAACTGTTCGTACTTGTCCTCGGCCTGCGCCTGGCTTTGCCCCACCACCACGAACACGCCGGGCATGATCTTCAGCGAATGCTCATCTCGCCCATGGCGGGCCAGGCGCCCCTTCAGGTCGGCGTAAAAAGCCTGTGCGCGAGCCAGGCTCGGCTGGGCGGTGAACACCACCTCGGCACTTTGTGCGGCCAGCTCGCGGCCGGTTTCGGACGAGCCGGCCTGCACCAGCACCGGTCGCCCCTGTGGCGAGCGGGCGACATTGAGCGGGCCTTTGACGCGAAAGTGCTCGCCCACATGGTCGAGGGCACGCACGGCCTGCGGGTGGTGGAACAGGCCACTGGCCTTGTCGCGCAAGAACGCGTCATCGGCCCAACTGTCCCAAAGCCCTTGCACTACCTGCTGGAATTCACGGGCGCGGGCGTAACGCTCAGCATGCGGGATGTGCGCCTGGCGGCCAAAGTTGCCGGCCTCGGCGGCAGCATCGGAGGTGACCAGGTTCCAGCCGGCACGGCCTGCGGACAGATGATCCAGCGAGGCGAACTTGCGTGCCACATGGTACGGCTCGTTGTAACTGGTGGTGGCTGTGGCGATCAGGCCGATGCGTTCGGTGACTGCACTCAGCGCCGACAACAGGGTCAGTGGTTCGAAGTACACCGAGCGGGCACTGTGGCTGGCCAGCGGGTCGCTGGGCGCGGCGACGCTGTCGGCGACGAACAAGGCATCGAAACACGCGGCTTCGGCGATTTGTGCGGTGCGCTTGTAGGTGGCGAAATCCAGCGGGTCGGCCGGTACGTCCGGGTGGCGCCAGGCGGCCACGTGGTGACCGGTAGCCATGAGGAAAGCGCCCAGATTCATTTGGCGGGGCATGTCGTTCTCCTTGAAATCTTGATTGGGGCCGCTTTGCGGCCCATCGCCGGCAAGCCGGCTCCCACAGGGAGCGCGCAATTCTTTCGGGCTGCGCTGTACCTGTGGGAGCTGGCAAGCCGGCTCCCACAGGGAGCGCGCAATTCATTCAGGCTGCGCTGTAGCTGTGGGAGCTGGCTTGCCGGCGATGAGGCCGGTACAGGCCACAGGTCGCCACTCAGAAATCCTTGCGCAGTTGCACACCGAAGTAGCGCCCGTCATCCCGCGGTACTGAGCGGTAGATGTAGTCGCCGCCACTGGCCAGCATCTGCGCATACGATTTGTCGCCCAGGTTCTTGCCCAACAGGGCTACGCGCCAGCCGTCGTTGTAGTCGGCCAGGGCGATGCTGGCGTTCCAGATGCCATAGGCGCCCTGCACGGTGTCCGGGTTCTGGTCGAGGCTGAACTGCACGGCGTCCTGCCAGCTGTAATCGCTGCTCAGTTCCACATCCAGGCCGTTGTCCAGCGGTATCACGTAATCGGCGCGCAGGTAGGTCTTCCAGTCCGGCGTGAACGGCAGGCGGCCGCCATCGATGTTGCAGTTGGCCGCCGCACCCGCCGGGCAGTTGAAGTGATCGACACGGGCCTTGGTGTAGGCCACGGCTGTCGACAGCTTCAGTCGCGAGGTGGCCTGGAAGCTGGCATCCAGCTCCACCCCCTGGGTCTTGACCTTGCCGGCATTCACCAGGCGGGTTACCACCTGGTTGGCCACGGTGTCGAAGAAGTTGGCCTGGTAGTTGTCGTAGTCGGTGTGGAACACAGCCAGGTTGGCGGTCAGGCGATTGTCCAGCGCCGTGCTTTTCAAGCCGATTTCGTAGGCATCCGAGGTTTCGGGCTTGAGTGCCCCGGTGTCGCGCGGCTGCATGTTGAAGAACACGTTGTAGGCCGGCCCTTTATAGCCGCGCGAGTAGGTGACGTAGCCAGTCAGGTTGTCGTTGAAGTCGTATTGCAAGCCGGTCCGCCCGCTCCAGCCGTCCTCGTCCACCGAGCCGGAACTTGCAGTCGAGGGCTGGATACCGGTCACTGCGGTGGCCGAGGTGGAGACCCGGCGGTGGTCGTACTCAAGGTCGTCGTGGGTCCAGCGCAGGCCGAAAATGGCGCGCAAGTCATCGGTGAAGTTGAAGGTGTTCTCACCGAACAGCGCGACACTGTCGTTGGTGGTGGAATAGTCGGCGCGGCCAATGTTGGCGACGCCGCCATTGACCGACAGGCGCTGGTAGGTCTCGTTGGACGTGCCATGCATGTAGAAGGCGCCCAGCACGTATTCGTTGAACTGCCCTTTGGGCGACGTCAGGCGAAACTCCTGGCTGTACTGGTCATAGTCCACCGTGCCCTTGTCATGGGACGCCGTCACCGGCAGCAAGGCGCGGCGGTCGCCGTCCTGGTACTGGGTATTGTCCCAACCGCGCCAGGCGCTGATCGACGTCAGGGTGTAGTCGCCCAACTGCCAGTCCAGCTGTGCCGAAAGCCCCTGGTTCTCGTCCTCGACGTGGGTCTTGAAGTCACTGTTGATGTCGCGGTTGTGGGCGCTTGGCGTCACCGGGCGCAACTGGTTGGCGAATGCAGCGCTGGCGCTGGTGATGACGCCGCTGGGCAAGGTGTCCTCACCCTTCATGTAGTCGGCGATCAGGGTCAGGCGCAGGTCTTCGTTGGGCTCGAACTCCAGCTTGCCGCGGGCGCCTTTGCGTTCGTAGCCATTGACGTCGTGGCCATTGGCAACGTTTTCGACATTGCCATCGTAGTCGCCCCACAAGGTGCTCAAAGAGCCCTTGAGCTGCTCGCTCAGGCGCCCGCCAATTCCAAAGCGCAGGCGGTTCTCATCGCCACCGCCAAAGTGCGAATAGTCCACATAGCCCTGGGTCTGCTCGGGGATGGCCTTGCTGACCACGTTGAGTACGCCAGCCGAGGCGTTCTTGCCAAACAGCGTGCCCTGCGGCCCGCGCAATACCTCGATGCGTTCGAGGTCGAGCAGGTCGAGGGTCGACTGGCCCGGGCGGCCGAACACCACGCCGTCGACCACCGTCGCCACCGTGGGCTCGACGCCGGGCGAGGTGGAAATGGTGCCCACGCCACGGATGAACAACGAAGTGTCCTTGTTCGAGGCGCCGGCGCGGTAATTGAGGGTAGGCACCTGCTGGACGATGCTGGCAACGTTGTTGCGGTTGTCTCGTTCGAGCTGTTCGCCATCGATCACCGACACTGCCACCGGCACTTCCTGCAGCGTGGCTTCACGGCGCGTGGCGGTCACTGTGACCGCGCCCAGTGCAGTGGCCTGCTCAGCCCCCGCTTCGGCCGGTTCGGCGGCGTGGGCACCCTGGCCAAAAGCGGCCAGCAGGATGGCTGCGGCCAACGGCCGACGTTGCGTAGCGGGGAATGGTATACGGCTTTTCTGCATGATGCTCACTGCCTCGGGAAACCAGACCAGGCCCCTTCAGGCGGGGCCGACACGGAGTTGCTGTGGTTGTCTGGTCTCGCTCGTGCGAGTGGCAGGCGCTTGCCAACAGCTGCGCTTGTTAGCGCTAACATGAGTAAGTATCGGAGGGCTGCGCTTAGCACGTCAAATACTTAAAAGTCAGATTGATATGCAATAAAGCTATTTGCCAAGTGCCTTCCCGTTAGCGCTACCATCGCGCCATTTCCCCAGGAGGCAGCCCGGTGAGCCAGGCCAAGGATCCCCCCCGCAAGCGCCGCGGCGCTGGCCGTGTCACCCTTGCCGAGGTGGCTCGGGCCGCTGAGGTTTCGGCCATTAGCGTGTCGCGCTACTTCAACCAGCCAGACCAGGTTTCGCCACCATTGCGCGAGCGCATCGAAGCCGCCGTACAAGCGCTGGGCTATGTGCCCAACCTGGTGGCCGGGGGGCTGGCATCGGCCCGTGGGCGCATTGTCGGCATGGTGATACCGAACATCTCCGGGCCGATCTTCGCCCAGACGATCCAGGCGTTCAGCGACACCCTCAGCCGCCATGGCTACCAGTTGTTGCTGGCGTCCAGTTACTTCAGCGAAGCGCAGGAAGAAAGCGCGGTGCGGGCGTTTCTCGGCTGGTCGCCGGCAGCGTTGGTGGTCACCAGCCATTTCCACAGCCCGACCACAGAAAAGATGCTGGCCGACGCAGACGTGCCAGTCGTGGAAATATGGGACTACCGCCCTGAGCGGTCGCCCTTGCAAGTGGGTTTCCTTCATCACCAGGTGGGCGTACAGGCCTGCCGTTATCTGCTGGACAAGGGCCACCGGCGCATCGCTTTCGTGCAGAACAGCGCGGCCGGCGACCTGAGTGCGCTGGAGCGGCGCGATGGCTATATCGAGGCGTTGCGGGTAGCCGGGCTGGAGCCTTGGGTGTTCGTGCCCTCGGCCGACTGCGCGCCGTTCGAGGCGGGCAAGCAGGCCATGGAAGCGTTGATCCGCCGCACCCCACGGCCCGAGGCGATCATCTTCGCCAATGACAACCTGGCGGCCGGTGCTCTGCTGGCCGGGCAACGCGCCGGTTTGCGCCTGCCGCAAGACATGGCCATCGTCGGCTTTGGCGACTACCCCTTCGCCAACATGCTGCTGCCCAGCCTGACCACCCTGCGCCCGCCCTCGCGGGAAATAGGCGAAGTGGCGGCGTTGCGGGTGTTGCAGCACCTGGGGGTGGTGGCGAGTGAGGGGGAGGTGCAGCGGCTGAACCTGTTGGCGTGTGAGTTGATTGCCCGCGAGAGCGCGTGAGCTGCACAGGCGCTGTGACAATCCGGCCATTGAGGATTATTCTCCTACGGTATGTCCCACCGCCCCAATATGTGAGCGCCGAATATGAAAATCGATGACATGGACGCCTTCGTGGCGGTCATCCGTTGCCAGTCGACCAACCTTGCCGCCGAGGCCCTGCAACTGACCCAGCCGGCCATCACCCGCCGCGTGCAGAACTTCGAGGAAGACCTGGGCGCCACCCTGCTCGACCGTAACACCAAGCCGCTCAAGCCCACCCCCATGGGCCTGCGGGTGTACGAGCAGTGCAAGGCGATCTTGCGTGAGATCGACTCGCTGCGCGAGCTGGTGGCCAACGACGGGGCCCCGTCCGGTACCCTGCGCCTGGGCGTGCCGCAAACCCTTGGCGATGTGGTGCTGCTCGATGCCTTGGCACAGATTCGTGAAACCTATCCCGACCTGCGCACCCAGGTCACCAGTGGCTGGGGCAGCAGCCTGATCGCACGCATGGAAAACGGCGAGCTGGATGCCGCCGCGGCACTGTTCCCGCCCGGCAAGATCTTCCCCGAGGGCATTGCCAGCCAGTCGATCGCCCGCATGCCGCTGCGGGTGGTAGCGGCCAAGGGCAGTACCGGCAAGCGCAGCCTAAAGCTCAAGGACTGCTACACCCGTGGCTGGGTGCTCAACCCCGATGGTTGCGGCTTTCGCGCAGGGTTGCAGCGCGCCCTGAGCGAACAGGGGCTGAGGCTGTCGATCAACCTGGAGACCTTTGGCACCGAGCTGCAACTGGGGCTGGTGGCCAATGGGCAGGGGCTTGGGCTGGTGCCCGAGCCCTTGTTGCAGAACAGCCGCCACCGCGATGCGCTGGACGTGGTCAGTGTGACGGACTTCAAGCCGCAGGTGGATTTGTGGCTGTTCCACCCACGCTACCTGGGCAACCTGCAGGAGCCGGTCGAGCTGTTTGGCCGGGTGGCCGGGCAGCAACTGTGCGGGTGAGCCGAAATCGCAATCCCTTGTGAGAGCAAATGTCTTGATCAAATTCTAAAGTTTGCGCGATCACTGTGGGAGCGGCCTTGCGTCGCGATTGGGCTGCGTAGCAGCCCAGGCATTTCACTGACAGTAAAATAACTAACTCGCATATATAAATACTAATGTAATTCTTACAATTAATAATTAGCATAGAACCAAAAAGACTTTTACAGCGATCATCCATACGAATACGGTCTTAGAAACCCACCGTGTTCCAGGGATGAATACCCATGAGTCACCCCCCTTCCGCCAGCGCACTTGCCGAACTCACCCAGGCCCTGGCCGCCAACGCCGAACGCTACGACCGCAGCGGCCGGTTCCCCGCCGATAACTTCGACCTGCTGCACCGACACGGCCTGCTGGGTTTCACCGTGCCCCGCGACTTGGGTGGCGGTGGCGCCGACCTGGCCAGTGCGCGCCAGGTCATCGCCGCGGTCGGCAAAGGTTGCCCGTCCACCGCACTGATCCTCGTCATGCAGTACCTGCAGCACTTTCGCCTGCAGGACGAAGACCGCTGGCCCGAGCATCTGCGCCTGCAGGTGGCCCGCGACGCGGTGGCCGACGGCGCGCTGATCAACGCGTTTCGCGTTGAACCTGAACTGGGCACACCCGCCCGCGGCGGCCTGCCGGCCACCGTCGCCCAGCGCACCGCCGAGGGCTGGCGGTTGTCCGGGCGCAAGATCTACTCCACCGGCAGCCATGGCCTGACCTGGTACCTGGTATGGGCCCGCAGCGACGACCAGGACCCACTGGTGGGCGGTTTCCTGGTGCACAAGGACACTCCGGGCATCCGTATCGTCGAAGACTGGGACCACCTGGGCATGCGCGCCACCTGCAGCCATGAAGTGCAGTTCGACGAGGTGCTGATCCCGCTCGATCATGCCGTCAGCGTCAGCCCGGCCAGCGCACCGCGCGCCGAGCTCGACAGCACCGGCCTGCTGTGGATGGCAGTGTTGCTGCCTGCGCTGTACGACGGGGTGGCCCAGACCGCACGCGACTGGCTGGTGCAGTTCCTGAACCAGCGGGCGCCGTCCAACCTCGGCGCACCGCTGGCCAGCCTGCCGCGTTTCCAGGACGTGGTCGGGCGTATCGACACCTTGCTGTTCGCCAACCAGAGCCTGTTGAACGCGGCCGTGACCGGGCAGGTCGATCCGCGCCACGCCGGGCAGCTCAAGCACCTGGTCAGCCGCAACGCCATCCAGGCCGTGGAACTGGCCATCGAGGCTGCCGGCAACCCAGGCCTGTCGCGGCGCAACCCGCTGGAGCGGCACTACCGTGATGTGCTGTGCAGCCGCATCCACACGCCTCAGGACGACGTTGTGCTCGGCCATGTCGGCCGTGCCGCCCTGGCGGAGGTGGCGGCATGAGCCACTCGATCATCGCCAGCCAGCTGGACGCACCGGCCAACCAATACCTGCGCGACCGCTTGCCCGACCATGAGGTGATCGATATCGCCCCGGGCCAATTGCAGCTGGATGTTCCCGCCGATGTGTTCATCGTGCGCCCGATCAATGTACGCGGTAACCGCGTGGACAACCCGCCAGCGGGCTGGCCGTGGTCGTTGCGCTGGGTGCAGGTGGTGTCCTCGGGCATCGACTTCTACCCCGACTGGGTGTTTCAGGGCCCGCCGGTCACCAGTGGCCGCGGCGCCAATGCCGAGCAGGTGGCCGAATTCGCCCTGGCCCTGGTGTTTGCCGCGGCCAAACAGCTGCCGGGCCTGTGGGTCAAGGACGCCGACTGGCGCCTGACCCCGCTGGCCCCGGTACGTGGCCGCACCTTGGGCATCTTCGGTTTCGGCAGCATTGGCCAGAGCCTGGCACGCAAGGCAAACGCCCTGGGCATGCCGGTACTGGCGCTGAACCGCCCAGGCCAACCTATTGCCGAGGTGCCGGGCGTGCAGCGCGTCGACAACCTGCAGCAGCTGTTTGCCGGCAGCGATCACCTGGTCATCGCCGCCCCGCTCACCCCCGACACCCGTGGCCTGATCGACCGCCAGGTGCTGGCCCACGCCAAACCCGGGCTGCACCTGATCAACATCGCCCGTGGCGGGCTGCTGGACCAGGGCGCCCTGCTCGAAGCCCTGGACAACGGGCTGATCGGCCGCGCCAGCCTCGATGTCACCGAACCCGAACCGTTGCCAGCAGGCCACCCGCTTTATCACCACCCTCGGGTATTCCTGTCGCCGCACACTTCGGCGATTTCCGAGGACGGCTACCCCGCGCTGCTCGAGGCATTCCTCGACAACTTTGCCCGTTACCGCGAACAGGCGCCGCTGCACAACCTGGTCGACACCCAGCGCGGCTACTGAACCCACACCTATTGGAGAACACCATGACTGCACTGTCTGTCGTCACCGCCCCGGAAAACACCGTACGCCAACGGGTCAGCGCCGAAGAATGGGAGGTGCGGGTCAAGCTGGCGGCGGCCTACCGCCTGGCCGCGCTGTTCCGCTGGACCGACCACATCTACACGCACTTCTCGGCACGTGTGCCGGGGCCTGACGAGCACTTTCTGATCAATGCCTTTGGCTTGCTGTTCGACGAAATCACCGCATCCAACCTGGTGAAGGTGGACGTGGATGGCACCATCATCGACGACCCGCTGGGCCTGGGCATCAACCAGGCAGGCTATGTGATTCACAGCGCGATCCACCGCGCCCGGCATGATCTCAAGGCCGTGCTGCACACCCACACCCGCGATGGCGCGGCGGTGTCGGCCCAGCGCGACGGCCTGCTGCCGATCTCGCAGCACGCCCTGGCGTATTACAGCCGGGTGGCCTACCACGACTACGAAGGCGTCGCCCTGGACCTGGACGAGCAGCAGCGGCTGGTGGCCAACCTGGGCGACAGCAACATCCTCATCCTGCGCAACCATGGCCTGCTGACCGGGGGTGTCAGCGTGGAGCATGCCTTCCGTGAACTGCACGGGCTGGAGCGGGCCTGCAACATCCAGGTCGCAGCGCAGGCCGGGGGCAACGACCAGTTGCTGCATGCTGCGCCGGCGGCGATTGCCAAGGTGCATGAGCAGTCCAAGCGGTTTTCCGACGGGTTGGGTGAAGGGATACAGCGGCACTGGGATGCGCTGATCCGGCAGCTGGACCGGGAGGGGCTGGATTACCAGGACTGACAGGTTTTCTGTGGCCTCCAGCTCCCACAAGAACCCCACTGGATTGAGGCTTGTGGTGATCCTGTGGGAGCTGGCTTGCCGGCGATAGGGCCCGAACAAACACCTCATACCCCATTCAAGGATCACCCAATGCCCCCATTACACCTGGCCAGAAGCCTGCTGGCCTGCGCCACCCTGGCCTTCACGCTCGCCGCCTGCTCCCCCTCCGGCGAAGATGCCACCAGCAAAACCCTCAACATCGCCTTCTGGGGCGACAACACCACGCTGGTCAGCGTCGACCCGTTCCAGGTCTACTGGCTGGAGCACCGCGTACTGTTGCGCAACGTCGCCGAATCACTCACCGACCAGGACCCGGCCACAGGCCGCATCATCCCTTGGCTGGCCAGCAGCTGGGAGGTCAGTGACGACGCGCTGCAGTACACCTTCCACCTGCGCCAGGACGTCTCCTTCAGCAACGGCGAGCGCTTCGACGCCCAAGCCGTGAAAACCGCCTTCGACAGCAACAAGGCTTTCGCGGCACAACTGCCTGCCACGTTCGGCGCCACTTACCTGGCCGGCTTCGACCATGCCGAAGTGGTCGACCCGTTCACCGTGCGCCTGGTGCTGTCGCGGCCCAACGCCGGCTTCCTGCAGGCCACGTCCACCACCAACCTGGCCATCCTCGCCCCGGCCTCCTACGCGCTAACCGCCCAGGAGCGTTCGCTGGGCAAAATCATCGGTACTGGCCCGTTCATCCTCGAACACTACACCCCGGAAGTCGGCGCACGCCTGGTCAAGCGGGCGGACTATGCCTGGGCCTCCGCCAACGTCAAAAACCCCGGCGCCGCCCACCTGGACCGCGTGGAAATCAGCTACATCCCCGAAGAAAGCGTGCGCAACGGCCTGTTCCTGCAAGGCAAGGCCGACATCCTCTGGCCACGTAACCCGTTTTCCGAAGTTGACCTGAAGCTGTTCCAGGCAAAAGGCGCGACCATCCAGAGCCGCTCGTTACCAGGCCCGGCGCTCAACCTCTACCCCAACACCCGCAACGACCGCCTGCTGGGCGACCGCCAGGTGCGCCTGGCCCTGCAGAAGGCCATCGACCGCACCAGCTACGCCCACACCGTATACAACGCCGAGTTCCCGGTGGTGACCGGGGTGTATGACGTGACCACGCCGTACTTCAAGCCCCAAGCCGACAAGCTGGCCTACGACCCGCAGGGCGCCGAGCGACTGCTGGATGCCGCCGGCTGGAGCAAGGGTGACGACGGCTACCGGCACAAGGACGGTAAACGCCTGACCCTGCGTTACAACCTCACCCCCGCCGAAAGTGCCGGTGATGTGCTGGTGCAAGACCAACTGCGCAAGGTCGGCATCGACCTCAAACTGAACGTGCTGACCCGTGCCGAATGGGTGGCCGGCAACGCCTCGGGCAACTACGACCTCACCTCCACCTACATGACCCGCGCCGACCCGATCATCCTGCAGACCATCCTCGACCCGCGCGCCGCCAGCAGTGCCACCCTGGCCACAAACACTTACGAGCCACACACCCTGGCCCAGGCGCAAACCTTGTTCGACAACGGCATTACCGCCACCCACGACGAACAACGCGCACAGGCCTATGGCCAGCTGCAAGACCTGCTGGTTGACGAAGCCTCGGCGTTCCCGCTGTACGAACGCGTGTGGCAAGCCGCCACCGCACCTCGGGTCAAGGACTTCCGCTGGACCGCCGAAGGCTTTGCCTTCCTCAGTGACATCCAGGTCGCGCAGCCATGAACCGTTACCTGATCGGCCGCATCGGCCAGGCGCTGCTGGTGTTGTGGGGCGCCTACACCATCACCTACTTCATCCTCTATCTGCTGCCCGGTGACACCCTGGCGATCATGCTCAGTGCATCGGGCATGGAAGCCGATGGCCTGTCGCCCGAGGACCTGGCCAAGGCCCGCGCCTACTACGGGCTGGACAAGGGTATCTTCGAGCAGTACTTCGACCTGCTGTGGCGGGCTCTGCACGGCGACCTGGGCCAGTCGTTGTCACTGAACCGCCCAGTGACCGCGCTGGTGGCCGAGCGCCTGCCGCAAACCCTGGCCCTGGCCGGCTTTGCCATCGCGCTGTCGTTGCTTGGCGGCATCGGCCTGGCCTATCTCACCGCATACCTGCAATGGCAACCGCTGAAAGTGGCGCTGTCACGCTTGCCGTCACTGGGCTTTTCCGTACCGGTGTTCTGGATGGGGCTGCTGCTGATCCAGGTGTTCGCCTTCGGCCTGGGCTGGTTCCCGGCCACCGGCAGCCAGGGCTTTGCCAGCCTGGTGCTGCCGGCCGTGACCCTGGCCATCCCCAGTGCTGCGGTGTACGCGCAGGTGTTGCAGCGCGGGTTCCAGAGCGTGTGGCAGGAGCCCTACATCGCTACCGCGTTCGCCAAAGGCCTGAGCCGTGCGCAGGTGCAGGCGCGGCACGGCCTGCGCAATGCGGCCCTGCCCATTCTTACCCTGGTCGGTTTGCAGGTGGGCAACACAGTGTCCGGGGCGGTACTGGTCGAGACCATCTTTTCGCGCAATGGCGTCGGCCGATTGGCCCAGGAAGCCGTGCTGCGCCAAGACATCCCGGTAGTGCTGGCGATTGTCGCGGTGTCGGCGGCGGCCTTCGTGTTGGTGAACCTGATCGTCGACCTGCTGTACCCGTACCTTGACCCCCGCATCGCCCACGCCACGAAGGTGACCTGACCATGACCGCCGATACTCACCCCCTGCGTGCCGCCGCCCCGCCAGCCACCTGGAAGCGCCGCACTCGCCTGCAGCGCCTCGGCCAGGCGCTCGCCCCTTTGCTGGCCCGCCCGGGCTTCAGCCTGGCGCTAGTGGTGGTGCTGTTCGCCCTGCTGGCGGCATTGGCGCCGCACTGGCTGACCAGCTTCGACCCATACGCCACGTCGCCCGTCGACAAACTGCGGGCCCCTGACGCCGTCCACTGGTTCGGCACCGACGAGCTGGGCCGTGACCTGTACACCCGCGTGGTCTATGGCGCCAGCCTGTCGGTGCAGGCCGCATTGCTGGCGGTTGGCATTGCCCTGGCAGGCGGGTTGAGCCTGGGCGTACTCGCCGGGTTTGCCGGCGGGCGTCTGGATGCCGCCCTCATGCGCCTGGTCGATGTGCTGCTGGCCCTGCCCGGCCTGCTGCTGGCCCTGGCCATTGTCACCGCCATCGGTTTTGGCACGGTGCCGGTGGCGATCGCCGTCGGCGTCGGCATCATCCCAGGCTTTGCCCGCACCACCCGCGGCGAAGTGCTGCGGGTCAAGACCTTGCCCTATGTCGAGGCCGCACGCCTGGGAGGCGCCAGCTGGCGCCGCACCTTGCTGCGGCATGTGCTGCCCAATGCCTGGGGGCCAGTGGCCGTGCTGGCCACGCTGGACTTCGGCGCCGCCATCCTGGCCACGGCTGGCCTGAGTTTCCTCGGTTTTGGCGCAGCACCGCCAGCGGCCGAATGGGGCACCTTGATTGCCAACGGCCGGCACTTCCTGATCACCGCCCCCTGGGTGTCGCTGCTGCCCGGCCTGTTCGTGGTGGCCGTGGTATTCAGCCTCAACCACCTTGCCCGCACCTTCGAGGAGCACCCACGATGAACGACCAGCCATTGCTTGTGGTACGCGACCTCAGCATCAGCTATCACGCCTCCGGCCAGGCTACGCAGGCCGTCAAGCACCTTGCCTTCAGCCTGGCCCAGGGCGAGACCGTGGCCATTGTCGGCGAGTCAGGCTCGGGCAAGTCGACCTTGGCCAACGCCCTGCTCGGCCTGCTACCGGGCACGGCGCGCATCGACAGTGGCCAGTTGTGGGTCGACGGGCTGGATGTAGTGCGCGCGAGCGAACGGCAGAAGCGCCAGCTGCGTGGGCGTACCGTCGGCCTGGTGCCGCAAGACCCGATGGTCAGCCTCAACCCCACCCTGCGCGTTGGCCAGCAGATCGGCGAGGCGCTGGTGCTGGCCCAAGGCGGCCGCTCGCGCAGCGTAGATGCCGATGTACTGGAGTTACTTGCCCAGGTTGGCCTCGACAACCCGGCCGTGCGCGCCCGCCAGTACCCGCACGAACTCTCTGGCGGTATGCGCCAGCGGGTGCTGATCGCCATCGCCCTGGCCGGTAACCCACGGCTGATCATCGCCGACGAACCCACCAGCGCGCTGGACGTGACCGTGCAACGCAAGATCCTCGATCACTTGCAGCGGCTGGTGGCCGAGCGTGGCATCTCGTTGCTGATCATCACCCACGACCTGGGCATGGCCACCGACCGCGCCGACCGCCTGCTGGTGATGAAGCAGGGCGAACTGGTGGAGCAAGGCCCACCCGCGCAGATCGTGCAGGCACCGCAGCACCCATACACCCGCGCACTGCTCAATGCCGCACCGGCATTCAGCGCTCGTCGCCAGCCCCGGCAACTGGCGCCGGGCGCAAAGCCGATCCTCAGCCTGCAGGGTGTTGGCAAAACGTTCGAGTTGCCCAAGGTCAAAGGCCAGGACAATCGCTTTGTCGCGTTGCAGGGCCTGGACTTGCAGGTTCACCCGGGGCAAACGCTGGCCATCGTCGGTGAATCCGGTTCGGGCAAGAGCACCGCCCTGCGCATTGCGCTGGGCCTGGAAGCGCCCAGCCAAGGCCATGTGCTGTTCAACCAGCAGGATGTCACAGGCCACGGCTGGCGCCAGTTCCGCCCCTTGCGCCGCCGCATGCAACTGGTACAGCAAAACCCCTTCGCCGCCCTCGACCCGCGTTTCACGGTGTTCAACAGCATCGTCGAGCCCCTGGTGTCGTTTGGCCTGCTCAAAGGTGCGGCACTGGAGCAACGCGCCCGCGAACTGATCGAACGCGTGCACCTGCCTCTGCATTACCTTGACCGCCTGCCCCGCGAACTGTCCGGCGGCCAGCGCCAGCGGGTGGCCATCGCCCGGGCGCTGGCACTACAGCCAGAACTGTTGCTGCTCGACGAGCCGGTGAGTGCGCTGGATGTATCGGTACAGGCACAGATTCTTGCACTGCTGGATGAGCTGCAACGGGAGCTGGGCATGGCTTATGTGCTGGTGTCGCATGACCTGGCGGTAGTGGCGAGCATGGCCGACCAGGTGCTGGTGCTGCGCCAGGGGCAGGTGGTGGAGCGCGGGACGGTGGCGCAGGTGTTCGACAGGCCGACGAGTGATTACACGCGAGAGTTGATTGCTGCCGTGCCTGGGCGGTTGGGTACTGTTGCGGCTTGAGCTTAAAACCCTTGAGAGACTACTTAAGAGGGACGGTCGCGGTGACTACGGGGCCACGCGGTCCGTTTTAGAGCGACCCTGTGTCGCGATGGGCTGCTAAGTGTCGCTATATCAACGTCAGGTTGCGCGCAATGAATATGTTTCACGCGATTCCCGCGACCTAACATTTCTACCAGTTGCAAGCTTACGGAGAAACCATGAGAGTGAAGTAAAGGGAAGCCGGGAGCCTATCAAATGCTGCATTTCTACCAACAAACTTACCCCACAACTTTAATCCATCCCCCCAAGGTTACCCGGATACTGCGACAGGGTCGCCAAGCGCTTGCCATACAGCATAGCGCATCGCGCCCTTCCGATCTGGCCGCTATTGATAGTATGCATTCGCTACAGGGAGCGATTAGCCCAAATGGCCGTCAGTTGATTGTGTACTCCGCATTTGGCTTTGCTCGTGGAATTGTCGACGTGCCGGTGGGATTCAATGGAGAACTATGGGACCCATTGAGCCAGCAGTACCCATTAGGCGCTGGCTATCGCTGGCTTTCAACATTGATGCGGTTCACAAGCCCTGACAGGGTGAGTCCGTTTGGCAAAGGCGGGATCAACTCATACGCCTATGCACTGAATGATCCGGTTAATAACTCTGATCCGGACGGTCAATTCAGCGTCGCACGCTTTTTTGGTCGAAAGCATAACTCGTATAGAAAATTGAAGGGAATTTACAGCTGGGGGGAAGACGGCGACGGATTTTACAAAACCACTAACGATTTTTTTCGTAAACCTAAGCTAGTAATTTTCACACATGGTCAAGGGCAAACTATTTCGATAGCTGGACACAATAAAACACAAGCGCAGCTTACAAGCTGGATGTCATCAAATAAGATAAACCCTGGAGATTACAGAAAAATCACACTCCTTGCCTGCAATCTGGGGAAGACCAATTTTCCTCAACATTTAGCTGACTCGACCGGGGTTGTTGTGAGGGCTGCGGGAGGTACAATTGATACGACCGCATGGATCGCTCAGAAAGAAGGCTATTATACTAAAATTGCGATGCGGATCAGGCGCTTGCCTGGCGATCTTCCCGAAGATGTTTACCGACTAAAAACTTACTCCCCACATCCCAGATAAGCCGTAGGGCAGTTTTGTCTCCGTCGATAGATGATCGCATATAGGGTGATGTTTCAGAAGTTCCACTAAAAATTTACTGCCCAGTGCCCGTGCCGTGCGGGCGACTGAGGCAAGGATGTCCTCGGCCTTTTTTATGCTACCGAAAGGGACTGATGCGTCGATTTCCCTCAGGAACGCGAGGAATTCGGTGCTTCGATGCTGGCGCTTCAGCTGGCCGATGACTTCACCGGTTGCAACATCCAATGCGGCGAATAGTGAATACACGCGAGAACTGATTGCCTCCGTTCCCGGGCGGTCGATCACTGTTGCGGCTTGAACCTGAGGGCCTCGGGGGCTGCTTTGCAGCCCATTCGCGGTACAAGGCCGCTCCTACAAGGGACCGCGTTGCCTTGAGGAAACGCGGTCCCTTGTAGGAGCGGCCTTGTACCGCGAATGGGGCGCAAAGCGCCCCCGGCAATCTCAGGTCAGCCTCAAATTCAAAATGCATGCTAAGCATTGTTATGCGCTACTGTTATTTTTGTTTTTCATAATTAGCATAGAACAACAAAGCCTTTCACAACCCCACCCCACACCCGCTAAGGTCACTCCAGACCGACCCCTTTCCTGGCGGAGGCCGTCTACCACGACCACCCCAGGAGCCTTGCACGCATGCCACCTCTCTCACCCGCACCCCTGCTTCATCTTCGCCCACGGGCCAGGTGACGCATGGCTGTCCCCATTCCATTTGCAACACAACCCACAGGTACTCCGATGAGCAAACGACAGATCCGCCTGGGCGCCATGATCCATGGCGTCGGCCACGGCTGGGGCGAATGGCGCCACCCAGAGGCGCTGGCCGATGCCAGTGTCAATTTCGGCTTCTACAAACAGCAGGCAAAGCTGGCCGAGGCGGCAAAGTTCGACTTCGCCTTCATCGCCGACAGCCTGCACATTCACGCCCGCTCAAGCCCGCACTACCTCAACCGTTTCGAGCCGCTGACCATACTTTCGGCGCTGGCGGCGGTGACCGAGCACATCGGCCTGGTGGCCACGGTTACGGTCAGCTACACCGAGCCGTTCCAGGTAGCACGCCAATTCGCTTCGCTAGACCTGATCAGCGGCGGGCGCGCAGGCTGGAACGTAGTGACCTCCTGGCTTTCCGGCACCGCTGACAACTTCGGCAAGGCTGAACACCCGCCGCATGCCGTGCGTTACCGGATTGCCCGTGAGCACGTGGATGTAGTCAAGGGGCTGTGGGACTCGTGGGAAGACGACGCCTTTACCCGCGACAAGCAAAGCGGGCAGTTCTTCGACCCGGCCAAACTGCACACCCTCGGCCACCAGGGCGAGTACTTCAAGGTCAAGGGCCCGCTGAACATCCAGCGCTCACCCCAGGGCCAGCCACTGATCTTCCAGGCTGGGGTGTCGGAAGACGGCCGCAACTTTGCGGCGCAGAACGCCGACGCCATCTTTGTCAGCCCGGAATCGTTCGACGACGCTCACGCCTATTACCAGGACCTCAAGCAGCGTGCCGCGCGCCATGGCCGCGACCCCGACGCACTGTTCATCCTGCCCGGCATCCGCCCCATCGTCGGCCGCAACGCCGAGGAGGTCGAGCAGCGCTACCAGCAGGCCGTCAACCTGGTGAGCATTGAGGATGCCCTGGTAGCCCTGGGTCGCCCCTTCAACGACTACGACTTCAGCCAGCATGACCTGGACGCGCCCTTCCCCGACTTGGGCACCCTGGGCAACGACAGCCACAAGGGCACCTCGGACCAGCTCAAGCAACTGGCCCGTGATGAAGGCCTGAGCCTGCGCGAACTGGCACTGCGCTTCTCGCGCCCACGCAGAGACTTCGTCGGCACCCCGGAGCAGGTTGCCGATGCCTTGCAGCACTGGTTCGAAAACGGCGCTGCCGACGGTTTCATCATCAACTCGTTGCTACCGGATGGCCTGCAGTACTTCACCGAGCACGTGGTGCCGCTGCTGCAAGCCCGTGAGCTGGTGCGCAGTGGGTACACCGGTAAAACCCTGCGCGACAATTTCGGCCTCAGCGTGCCAGAAAACCGCAACACCCTGCGCCGCAGCCAGGCAGCGGTTGCCTGAGCCCACCCAGACAAGGAGTTTTGTTTCATGAGCCTCGAATTCATCGGCCTCATCGGCCCGCAGGAAAGCAGCGAATCCCAGGCGCCACGTGGCCCGCTGGTTGATCTGGAGTTCATCAAGGCCTTCTCCCAGGCCCAGGAATATGGCGGCTTCGACAAGGCATTGCTGGCAGTCAACACCAGTGCGCCGGACTCGATGATCCTGGCCAGCTACGTGGCAGCGCTTACCGAGCGTATCGGCCTGCTGGTCGCCCACCGCCCGGGCTTCCAGGCGCCAACTTTCGCTGCCCGCCAGTTCGCCACCCTTGACCAGCTGAGCCGGGGCCGGGCCTCGATCAACGTCATCACCGGCGGCGACAGCGGCGACCTGCAGCGCGATGGCGACTTCCTCGACAAGGATGCCCGTTATGCCCGCACCGATGAGTACCTGCAGGTACTGCGCAACACCTGGACCCGCCAGGAGCCCTTCGACCACCAGGGCACTCACTACCGCGTTGAAGACAACCTGACCTTGGTCAAACCGGTGCAGCATTTGCCCATCTACTTCTCCGGTGCGTCAGACGCCGCGGTTGAAGTCGCCGCCAAGCACGCCGACGTCTACATGATGTGGGGCGAACCGCTGGAGCAGGTACGCGAGCGCATCGCCAAGGTGCGCAAGGCTGCCGCCCGCTACGGGCGCGAGAAACACATCCGCTTCAGCCTGTCGTTGCGACCGATCCTGGGCGGCACCGAGGCCGAAGCCTGGGCCCGCGCCGAGCGTATTCTGGCCGACGCCCAGACCCGCATCGGCATCCGCCAGGGCAACCGCCGCGAGAAAAACTTCGGCAAGAGCAACGCCGGCTCCGAACGCCTGGTACAACTGGCCAGCCAGCGCAAGGTGCATGACACCCGGCTGTGGACCGAGATTGCGGCGCTGGGTGGCGGTGCCGGTAACTCCACTTCGCTGGTAGGCACTACGGACCAGGTGGCCGAGGCCGCATTGGCCTACTACGAACTCGGGGTGACCACCTTCCTGTTCCGCGGCTTTGACCAGCTGCGCGATGCGGTGGAATACGGGCAGGACCTGATCCCGCGGATTCGTGCGCTGGTTGAACAGCGTGAAGCTGGGCGCAGCGCTCGCACGGCCTAGACCTCTACTCGCTGTACCGGCCTCTTCAGGGCGGTTCGACGCCTCGATGAGGCCGGTGCAGGCAAACACTCCCCAAACACCCTACGCCAGCCCTTTCAGCGCCTGGCGCCTATTCGCCTGCGTGCTCCACCGTATTCCGAGGACATGATGTCTAGAACACCGCTTTTCGCCCTGCCCCTGGCCTGCCTGCTCACCCCGTTCGCCAATGCCGCCCCAACTACCGAAGACCAACGCCTGGACACCGTCACGGTGATCTCCACCGGCCTGCGGGGCAACCAGCGCACCGTCGCCGACAGCCCGGCACCCATCGACGTGATCAGCAGCGAGCAGCTTTTGCGTACAGGCCGCGCCGAGCTGTCCGAGGCCATTTCCAAACTGCTGCCCTCGTTCAACTTCGGCACCAACATCGCCGGCTTCCAGTCCGGCGTGCGGCCACTGAGCAACCGCAGCCTGGGCCCGGCCTACACCCTGGTGCTGGTCAATGGCAAACGCCGCCACAACAGCGCCGTGCCGGCCAGCGGCTCGACCGACAACAGCGGTGCCAACGCCGTCGATATCGACATGATCCCTGTCAGCGCCGTGTCACACATCGAAGTGCTGAAAGACAGCGCCGCCGCCCAGTACGGCTCGGATGCGGTGGCCGGAGTGATCAACATCATCCTCAAGAGCGCCAGCAGCGGCGGCCACTACGAAAGCAGTTACGGCCAGCTGTACAGCGGCCAGGGCGAAACCATCAAGCTGGCGGGCGACCAAGGCTTCAGCCTGGGTGACGGCGGTTTCCTGCACCTGTCGGGCGAGGCACGCAAGCGCGGCACCGCCAACTGGATCGACAAGGCCGCCCCCGATTACCGCGCCTACTTCGAAGACGACCGCCAGGCCGCCTGGGACCATCGGGCGGTGAAGAACGGCGACCCCGACCTGCGCGCCTTCAACCTCGGTTACAACGCCGAGCTGCCCATCAGCGACGACTTGAAGCTGTATTCGTTCGCCACCTATGCCGAGCGCAAGATCGAGGCCTTCAACAATTACCGCCTGCCCAACAGCAACGCCTCGATCCCCGAGTTGTTCCCCAACGGATACTTCCCGCTCAACAACATCAAGGACACCGACTACCAGTGGCTGCTCGGCGCACGTGGCGCCGCCGGTGCCTGGGACTGGGACCTGTCCACCACCTACGGGCGCAACAAGAACCAGCAGTCCAGCGACCTGACCATCAACCCCACCTACGGCCCGGCCTCGCCAACCTCGTTCGATGACCTGGCGACGTTGCAGTTCGACCAGTGGGTGAACAACCTGGACATCACCCGCGCCTTCGATGGCCTGTTCGGCCTGGCGGTACCGACCCGCGTCTCGGCCGGCCTGGAGCACCGCTGGGAGCGCTTCCGGACCTTCGCCGGCGACCCCATCGCCTACAGCGTCGGGCCCTACACCTACCCGGCCACCCTGGCCGACGGGCGCCCCAACCCGCTCTATGCGCTGGCCAACGGCCAGACCGCTGTGGGCGCCCAGGCTGCGCTGACCATTCGCCCGGAAGACGAGGCCGATGTGAAACGCAACAACTATGCCGCCTACATCGACCTCGGCCTGGACCTGACCCCGCGCTGGTACCTGGGCGCCGCCGCGCGCGTCGAGCACTACGATGACGACTCGGGCAACACCGCCAGCTTCAAGCTCAATTCACGCTATGAACTGAGCGAAACCGTGGCGATACGCGGCACCTTGGGCAGCGGGTTCCGCGCACCGTCGCTGACCCAGAGCGGCTACACCGTCAGCGACAACCGCACCGCGCTGGACGCCGACGGCAATGTGGTGCCGGCCTTGCGCCGCACCGTGGCGCCCGGCAGTGCCGCCGCGCTGGCATTCGGCGGCGACAAGCTCGACCCGGAGAAATCGCGCAACGCCGGCCTTGGCCTGACCTGGCAACCGGCGCGCCGCACCAGCGTTACCCTGGACACCTACCTGATCGACATTGACGACCGCATCCTGCTCACCGAAAACCTCTACGACCGGCAGAACGGTGCCGGTGCCATTGGCGACATCCTCGAATCGCTCGGCCTGGCACGCACCACTTGGATCAACTACTACACCAACGCCTTCGACACCCGCACCCGCGGCCTCGACCTGGTGGGTGACCACACCAGCGAGTTCGGCGCCTGGGGCGATGTGCGCTGGACCTTGGGCTTCAACTGGAACAAGACCACCGTGCGCGGCACCCGGGGTACGCCCGCAGCGCTGGCCGCTGCCGGCATCGACGTGGTCGGCCATGGCCGCGAAGGCGACCTGGTGGCAGCCTCGCCGAAAACCAAATGGGTACTGGGCAGCCAGTGGTTGCTGGGCAACTTCACCGGCACCTTGCAGACCACCCGCTACGGCAAGGTCGAAACCTGGCAGCAGAACCAGGCCCAGGACCGCACCTTCGGCGCCAAGTGGATCACCGACCTGGACCTGTCCTACCTCCTGTTCGACAGCCTGACCGTCAGTGTGGGTGGCACCAACATCTTCAATGTGCGGCCCGACAAGAACGGGGTCTACAACGCCAACGGCAACCAGGCGGCGTACGGCAACCCACCGTTCCACCCAGGTGGCGGCTATTGGTACACCAAGCTGGCCTATGACTTCTGAAGCATCTGCACATTTGCTCCTGGCCCGTGGGAGCGGGTTCACCCGCGAAGAATCCAACCCGGTACTTGGCAATTGACGCAAAGCCCGCCCCATGCTCTCCTTATGCCTCACGTTCAGGTGCCCCCACAGGGGGTGAAACGGGAAACCGGTGCGTCGCAGGCCCTCCAGCAGGGCCGGACAAGGCCGGTGCTGCCCCCGCAACGGTAAGCGAGTGAAGTGTCTGTACCACTGTGCCTTGTAGTCCGGCATGGGAAGGTGACGCTTTCCAGGAGCCCTGCTCCTCCTCGCAAGCCCGGAGACCGGCCTGACGTTCATGAACACCCCGCGGTGGGCGGGCGCTGTTGCATTCCCCTGGGCGGCCACGCATCGGGGATGCCGCGCTTGCCCGTTGCCCACAAAAAGCAGAGGAACGCGTCATGCCCGTCACCAGCACCAAGCAACACAGCCTTGCCACACCCGTCACCCTCAGCCAGCGCATCGTCATCGCCGTCGGCGCCAGCCTGCTGGGCCTGTGCCTGGTGTACTTCGCCGGTTTTTCGCACATCGAGGCCGTGCACAACGCCGCCCACGACACCCGCCACAGCGCCGCCTTCCCCTGCCACTGAGTACGCCTGATGATCACGCGCATTGCCCGTACCGCGGGCTTCAGCGGGCTGCTTGCGGCCCTGCTGCTGACCCTGCTGCAAAGCTTCTGGGTCGCCCCGCTGATTCTTGAGGCGGAAACCTACGAATCCTCGGCCCCGGCCGCACAGCACGAACATGGCGGCGAAGTGGCCGCCCACGAGCACAGCGCCGAAGCCTGGTCGCCGGAAGATGGCTGGCAGCGGGTGCTGTCCACCACCGGTGGCAACCTGGTGGTTGCGGTCGGCTTCGCCCTGATTCTCGCCGCCCTGTACAGCCTGCGCGAACCGCAGCGTGCCGGCACCGGTGCGCTGTGGGGCCTGGCCGGTTTTGCCGTGTTCTGCCTGGCGCCAACTTTGGGGCTGCCACCGGAGCTGCCCGGCACTGCTGCCGCCGACCTGGGGCAACGCCAGGCTTGGTGGATTGGCACGGCCAGCGCCACGGCCGTTGGCCTGGCCTTGCTGGTGTTCGCCCGCCACTGGCTGCTGAAGGCGCTGGGCGCCGTGCTGCTGGTACTTCCCCATGTAATCGGCGCTCCACAGCCCGAAGTCCATGAAAGCCTGGCTCCCGAAGCACTGGAGACCCAGTTCAAGATGGCCTCCTGGCTGACCAACGCTGCCTTCTGGGTAGCCTTGGGCCTGCTCAGTGCGTGGCTGTTCCGCCGCTCCAGCCAGGCCTGATGCCAGCGTTCTACGCCGGCTTCGGCTGCCGCCGGGGCTGCCCGGCGGATACCCTGCATACCCTGCTGCTCCACGCCCTGGCTAGCCAGGGCCTTGCGCTTGCCGACCTGCACGGCATTGCCAGTATCAGCCTCAAGGCCGACGAGGCCGGCTTGCAGCAACTGGCCGAACGCCTTGGCTTGCCGTTGGTGCTGTACCATAGCGCGCAACTGCAGGCCTTTGAGCCGCTGCTCAGCCACCGCTCTGCCACAGCCCATGCCCACAGCGGCTGCTGGGGCGTGGCCGAAAGTGCGGCGCTGGCCCTGGCCAGCCAGCAGCCCGGGAGCACAGCCCGGTTGCTGCTGACCCGCCAGGTACTGGGCCCGGCGACCCTCGCCCTAGCCTGCTGAACAATTCGCTCCTCTTTCTTGCAAGGACTTTCCATGACGGTGTACTTCATCGGTGCCGGCCCCGGCGACCCGGAACTGATCACGGTCAAGGGCCAACGGCTGATCCGCCAGTGCCCGGTGATCATCTATGCCGGCTCACTGGTACCTGCTGCCGTGCTCGAAGGCCACCAGGCCGAGACCGTGATCAACAGTGCCGAGTTGCACCTGGAGCAGATCATCGCCGCCATGCGCAGCGCGCACGCACAAGGCCAGGACGTGGCCAGGGTGCACAGCGGCGACCCCAGCCTGTACGGCGCCATCGGTGAGCAGATCCGCCACCTGCAAGCGCTGGGCATCGATTACCAGATCATCCCCGGGGTCACCGCCACGGCGGCCAGCGCTGCGCTGCTTGGCTGCGAGCTGACCCTGCCACAGGTAGCGCAGACGGTGATCCTCACCCGCTATGGCGACAGTTCGCCAATGCCACCCGGCGAACAACTGGGCGACCTGGCGCGCCATGGCAGCACCTTGGCGATTCACCTGGGGGTCAAGCACCTGTCGCGGATCGTCGAAGAACTGCTCCCCCACTACGGCGCGCACTGCCCGGTGGCGGTGGTACATCGTGCCACATGGCCAGACCAGGACTGGGTGCGCGGCACCCTTGGCGATATCGTCGAACGGGTTGCAGCCAAGGAATTTCGCCGCACGGCGCTGATCCTCGTAGGCCACGTGCTCGGGGATACGCCCTTCGCCGAGTCGGCCTTGTACCGCGCCGGGCACGCCCACCTGTACCGCCCTGGCGACTGAGCATTGCCAGCATTGCCACGGGCGTAGCAGACTCCGGGTTCCCGCCTGCGAACAGGAGTCACACCCATGCTGGAATTACGCCCCAACTGCGAGTGCTGCGATACCGACCTGCCGGGCGACAGCCCCGATGCGCTGATCTGCTCCTTCGAATGCACCTTCTGCCGCGCCTGCGCCGATACCCGCTTCAACGGCCGCTGCCCGAACTGTGCTGGCCAGCTGGTGGCCCGCCCCACGCGGGTCGGCCAGGCGCTGGTCAATAACCCCGCTGCCACCCAACGCGTGAACAAAGCACACGCTGCTTGCGCCTGACTGCACACCTCAAACCAGGCATTGCCGCTTTGATAGGGTGATGTCTTTCCCAATGCTTGTAGGACTTTTCAACAACAAGCGCGCGGATTATCAACACTTCTATACTCGGCATTACCAAACCTCGGGATTGGTCGTATCTTGCAGCGCTTCCGATTAACCCACTTGCAGACGTATTCCTGAGTGTTCCAGGAAGCGGACCACATCTCGACAGGAGTTTTCCACATGACAACCGTGCTGATCGTCGACGACCACCCCATTGTCCGACTGTCCTTGCGCCTACTACTGGAGCGTGAACGTTTTCATGTCGTGGGTGAGGTGGGTAACGGCAGCGAAGTGGCGCAGGTAGCCCGCGACCTGCGCCCGGACGTGGTAGTGCTCGACATCGGCCTGCCCGGCCTGGACGGCATGGAAGTGATCAAACGCCTGCAGTGCCTGGAACCAGTACCCAAGATCATGGTGCTGACCGGCCAGGCCACCGACCTGTACGTGCGGCGCTGCCTGGATGCCGGCATCGGCGCTTTCGTCACCAAGGAAGAAGACCACGAAGCACTGCTGTTTGCCCTCAAGGCCCTGGTCAAGGGCTATTCGACCTTCCCGCAAATGTCGGTCAACAGCAACTCGCTGGAGAGCGAACCGGTACGCCTGGCCAGCCTGTCGAACCGTGAAATGGAAGTGCTGCGGCGCCTGGCGCGCGGCGAAAACAACAAAAATATCGGCACCTGCATGAACCTGAGTGCCAAGACCATCAGCACCTACCGGGGCCGTATCATGGAAAAGCTCAAGACCGAATCGCTGGTTGAAATGGTCGACCTGGCCAAACGCAACAGCGTCTACTGAGCGTTCGGCCGCCATGAAGCGCCTGCTGGCGTGCATGCTCCTGGCCATCGGCCTGTCCGGCCCCACCGTGCTGCTGGCCAGCAGCGAACCTCGCCAGCTGCTGGCGCGCTCGGTCAGCGCCGCAGCCCCGTTGCAACTGTCCAGCGAAGACCGCGATTGGCTGCAGCAACGCCAATACCTGGTGCTGGGCAGTTCGCGCCCCGACTATCCGCCCTTCGAACTCAACACCAGCCAGCAGGACTACGAAGGCATTAGCGCAGACTACGCCGGCATCATCGCCGAGCAGCTGGGCATAAACGTCGAAGTACGGCGGTTCGACAACCGCCACGAAGCCATCGCTGCTTTGCGTGAGGGCAGTATCGACCTGCTGGGCAGCTCCAATGCCTTCGAGGCGGCAGACGCCCAGCTTGACCTGAGCACCCCGTATGCCGACGACATGCCGGTCCTCGTCACCCGCGAAGGAAGCAGCCTGAAGAACACACCCGACCTCGCAGGCCTGCGCCTGGCGATGGTCGATCACTACCTGCCGGCCAGCACCGTACGCAATCTTTACCCCAAGGCGCAGTTAAGCCTGTACCGCTCGACCCTGGCCGGGCTGGCCGCTGTCGATCTGGGCGAGGCCGATGCCTACCTGGGCGATGCCATCAGTACCGACTTCATGATTGGCAAGAGTTACCAGGGCACGCTGAGAATCGACCACTTCTGCCAGGTCCCTGCTGGGGCATTTGCCTTTGCCCTGGCCAGCGACAACCCTCGCTTGCATCGGTTGGTCGACATGGCGCTGGCCCGCATCAACGACAGCGAGCGCCTGAATATCCTGCGCCGCTGGAGCAGTGGCAACACCAGCCTGCTGCTGCAGCGCCACCTCACCGCCTTGAGCAAGGAAGAAGAAGCATGGATCGCTGCCCACCCCAACATCGATGTGTTGGTCAACACCTCGTTGGCGCCACTGACGTTCAACGACGCCGAACACCGCCCAACCGGCATCACCCTTGATCTGCTGAAACAGATCTCACTGCGCACCGGGTTACAGTTCCGGCCAGTGGCAAGCGATTCGGCGCAGGCGATGCTCGAGCGCCTGGTCCGCGGCGATGCACAAATGATCGGCGCCCTGGGCTACGGCGCGGATCGCTCGAAACAACTGCGCTATACCCGCCCCTACCTGGTCAGCCCACGCGTTCTAATTACCCGCAGCGACAGCACTTACCCCGCACAAGCCAAGGCGCTGGATGGCCAGCGCATTGCCTTGGTACGTGGCTCGCCGCAACGGGCGCTGCTGCAACAACGTTATCCGCAGGCCCGGCTGGTGGAAGTGGACAACCCGCTCGGCCTGATGGAGGCCGTGGCCAGCGGGGCCGCCGACGTTGCCCTTAGCAGCCAGATCAATGCCGCCTACTACATCAGCCATGTCTTCAAGGGCCGCTTGCGCATCGCCACTGTGCTGGACGACGGCCCGGCCATCGCCGCCTTCGCCGTGGCTGCGGACCAGCCGCAGCTACAGGCAATTCTCGACAAAGCACTGCTGAGCATTCCACCCGAAGAGCTCGACCAGTTGGCCAACCGCTGGCGCACGAGCACCTTGGTCAGCGACAGCCCTTGGCGCGACTACCGCACACTCGTGTTGCAGGTACTGGTTTTGTCGGCCCTGCTGCTGGCGGGCGTGGTGTTCTGGAACAGCTACCTGCGCAAGCTGATCAACCAGCGCACTGAGGCCCAGCATGCGCTGCAAGCGCAGCTGGCCTTGAGCCGTGGCCTGCTCGAACAGCTGCGCCAGGCCAAGGACGACGCCGAACAGGCCAGCCAGACCAAAAGCACCTTCCTGGCCACCATGAGCCATGAAATCCGCACCCCGATGAATGCCGTGATAGGCCTGTTGGAATTGGCCCTGGAGGACAGTCGCGGGGGGCGTTGCGACGCCCAGACCCTGCAGACTGCCCATGACTCGGCCATCGGCCTGCTTGAGCTGATTGGCGATATTCTCGACATTTCCCGCATCGAATCTGGGCACATTACCCTGCAACCGGTACCCACGAACCTGGTCGAGCTGGTACGCGCTACAGTACGGGTGTTCGAAGGCAACGCCCGGGCCAAAGGCTTGTATCTGCACGCAGCACTGCCTACCGAGCCGGTCTGGGTGCTGGCAGACCCGCTGCGGCTCAAGCAGATCCTGTCCAACCTGATCAGCAACGCCATCAAGTTCACCGACCGCGGCGAGGTACAGGCCAGTTTGCTGATACCTCCAACTGATGGGGGCAGTAGCCAGTCAATCGACCTGTCTGTGCGTGACACCGGCATCGGCATCAGCCCCGTTGATCAGGCCCGGCTGTTCAACGCCTTCGTGCAGGCTGATGGACCGCGGGCACGCCAAGGGGCGGGCTTGGGGCTGGTGATCAGCCGCACCTTTGCCGAACTCATGGGCGGCAACTTGAGCCTGCAAAGCGTCGAAGGTGTCGGCACCAAGGTGCAAGTCAGCCTGCAGTTGCCAGCCTGCCCGGCACCGCAACCTGTTCAGCAGCACACCCCGGCAGCCGAAAGCAGCAGTGGCCCGCTGAATATCCTGGTGATCGACGACTACCCTGCCAACCTGCTGTTGCTGGAGCGGCAACTGCACACCCTGGGCCATCACGTGACCCTGGCAGAAAATGGCCAGGTCGCGCTGGAGCGCTGGCAGGCAGCGCGTTTCGACCTGGTGATCACCGACTGCAGCATGCCGGTGATGGACGGCCACGAACTCACCCGCCGCATTCGCAGCCTTGAAGCCGAACGCGGCCTGCCGGCGTGCCAGATCCTCGGCGTGACCGCCAATGCCCAGGCCGAAGAGCGTGACCGATGCCTGGCCAGCGGCATGAACGAATGCCTGTTCAAACCGATCGGCCTGCGCACCCTCAAGGCTCACCTGCCCCAAGCCCGCAGCGCCCAAGAGCCGCCACTGCGCAGTAGCGGCTTCAACCTGGCTGAACTGCGCCACCTGACCCAGGACGACAGGCAACTGACGCGGCACCTGCTGGAACAGCTTTCAATAAGTGTCGGCGAAGATCTCGCCTCTTTGCGCGCGTTGGCCCCAGAGGCCTCCGATGAGGCCGTCCGCACCCTGGCTCACCGCATCAAGGGCGGCGCGAAGATGATCAGGGTGCGCGGCGTGGTCAAGGATTGCGAAGCCATCGAGAACGCTCATGCGCGGGGCCTGCCAACGGTTGATCAACGTGAACAACTGCAAATCAGCCTGCAGGCCCTGCTGAACGAGCTGGGCGACGCACTCAATGCAGTTGAAGCGTCGAGCTGATCTGGCTGATGGCATCCACGACGTGCCGCGAACCCTGCTGGATTTCCATGATCACCGTACCGGCCTCATTGGCCAGTGCTACCCCATGACCGGTGCGGGTCAAACTCGACTGCATGCTGGCCACGGCCAGCAGTGACAGGTCGTGGTTCTGCCGCACGACATCGACGATTTCCAGGGTGGCCTTGCTAGTTCGCGCCGCCAGGTTGCGCACCTCGTCGGCCACCACGGCAAAACCACGCCCGTGATCACCGGCGCGGGCCGCCTCGATGGCCGCGTTCAGGGCCAACAGGTTGGTCTGGTCGGCAATGCCCCGTATGGTCAGCACAATCTGCCCGATCACATCCGACTGTTTGCTCACGGCATCGATGCTGCGTGCAGCCTCGTTCAGCTCATGGGAAATCTGCTCGATCACCTGCACCGTCTGCTGCACCACCTCGGTGCCCTTGCGTGCGCAGGCATCGGTCTGCATGGAACTGGCATGGGCGGCGTCGGCGGCGGTTTGCTGCGTGCTGACCTGGCGGGTGATGTCACTGGCGAACTTCACCACTTTGTACAAGCGGCCCTTGCTGTCGAATATCGGGTTGTAGGAGGCCTCCAGATAGACCATCTGGCCCTGCTTGTTGATGCGCTCGAAGCGGTGCGAATGGTACTCGCCGCGGTTGAGTGATGCCCAGAACTCGCGGTACTCGGCCGATTCGCGCTCTTGCGGCAGGCAAAACAGCCCGTGATGGCGGCCGACTACCTCGTCCAGGCGATAGCCCATGGTGTCGAGGAAGTTCTGGTTGGCCTTGATCACCCGGCCTTGCGGGGTGAACTCGATCACTGCCATGGAGCGACCGATGGCCTTGAGCAGGCTCTCGCTCTCGTGCTCCTGCACTACCCGTTGACTGATGTCGGCTGCCACTTTGATCACGCTGGTGACCTGGCGCTGCTCGTCCAGCACCGGCATGTAGCTGGCCTCCAGCCAAACCTCGCGGCCGGCCTTGTCGAGGCGTTCGAAGGTACCGCTGATGGCCTTGCCTTGGCCCAGTTCGCGCCACAGTTGTTGGTACTCGGCACTTTGCGCGTAGCCTGGCTCGCAGAACAGCCGGTGATGCTTGCCACGCAATTCCTCGGCGCTGTAGCCCATGGCCTGGCAAAAACGCTCGTTGGCATCGAGGATGGTGCCATCGGGGGCAAACTCGATCATCGCCATCGAACGGCTGATAGCCGCCAATTTGGCTTGCGTGCCGCTCAAGGCCTGGTGAGTGCGCTGGATCTCAACCAAATCGGATTTGCGATGGAAATCGAACATGACGCCGGGCTCCTTTATGCGCGGTGTCCTGAGCATAGATCGCCGTTGGCGCCGTGCAAGCACAGTGCTATCACTTTGGGATTACTACATTGATATGGCAAAACGCGCCTGCACAGCTACGAGCTCTCGCTAGGAACTCTCGCGCACCATCAGCTCAAAGCCCAGATCCTGCTGCGTATCAGCCACCCGCTTGCCATCGAGCAACGCCAGCAGCGCCTGCGCCGCGCCACGCCCAACGGCGGCCCGGGGCGTGCGAATCGAGGTCAGGCGCGGCACCATGTGTGCCGAAGCCGGCAAATCGTTGAACCCCACCATGGCCACCTGACGTGGCACTTCCACCCCTTGGCGCAATGCCTGCAGCACCGCCCCTTGGGCGAGGTCGTCGTTGCAGAAGAAGATACCGTCGACATCCGGCGACTGTTGCAGCAACTGGCTGAACAGCACACTGCCCAAGGCAATCGACGAAGGCTCCGGCGCCAGTACCTCCAGCTCGGCCGCCTGCAAACCGGCCTCGGCCAACGCCTGGCGGAAACCTTCGGCGCGCTGCATTACCCGTGGATCGAGCTGCGCGGCAATGAACGCCAGGCGTTTGCGCCCGCGCTCGATCAAGTGCCTGGCCGCGGCGCGCCCGGCCTGCTGCTGCGAAAAACCTACCGACAATGCCCCTGGCTCGCCATTGAGCTCCATCATATGCACACACGGCACACCGCTGGCGGCCAGCATCTGCCGCGCCGCGTCGCTGCGCTCGAAACCGGTCAACAGCATGCCGCAGGGCTGGTAGGCCAGGTAATTGCGGATCAGGTTCTCTTCTTCGGCAAGGTCGTAGTGATAGTTGCCGATCAGCACTTCGAGGCCACGCGGGCGCATGACCTCGTGAATGGCTTCCAACGTGTCGATGAACAATTGGTTGGACAACGACGGGATCAACACCACCACCGACTGGCTGCGGGCCGAGGCCAGGGCGCGGGCCGCCGGGTTGGCCACGTAGCCCAGGCTCGCCGCTGCAGCGACGACCTTTTCGACCAGTTCAGGCGCAACCGTGCTGACCCCGCGCAGGGCGCGCGAGGCGGTAATCGGGGAAACCCCGGAAAGCCTGGCAACTTCGGCCAGGGTGGGACGACCTGTAGTACGGGAGCCGGTGCGGGACATGGATGTTGTAATTTTACTACTTGCAAGGATAGGGAACGGCCACTAAGGTAGCGCTGTCTCAGGACGCAGGCAATGTAATCTTTGGCAGCAGCCCGCACGCGCTCGCTACCAGGCGTCCATACTGCGTAAGGACAAGACCAATAACACCGGGGAGGTGGCTGTTCGTCGGCGACGAGACAGCGCTATCTCACCCCGCAGGAGGTACTGATGAATTCTCCCCTGTCCGCCATCGTGGTGATGGGCGTGGCCGGTTGCGGCAAAAGCTGCATCGGCGCTGCCATTGCTGCCAGAAGCGGCGGCCGCCTGATCGAAGGCGACGCTTTCCACCCTGCCGAAAACATCCGCAAGATGAGCGATGGCATCCCGCTGGACGACAGTGACCGCGCCGGCTGGCTGGTGCGCCTTGGCCAAGAGTTGCAGGCCACCACCCAGGCTGGGGAGCGCCCGATCCTGACCTGCTCGGCACTCAAGCGCCGCTACCGCGACACCCTGCGCGAGGCCATGCCAGGGCTGGTGTTCGTGTTCCTCGAACTGTCGCCCGCCGAGGCGGAAAAACGCGTACTGGCCCGCCCCGGGCACTTCATGCCGGCCAGCCTCATCGACAGCCAGTTTGCTGCCCTGGAATCGCCACGCGGCGAGCCACTGACGCTGGCGCTGGACGCTACCCAGCCCATAGAAGCACTCGCCGAAGCGGTGGACCGCTGGCTAAAGCGCTGCGGTGAGCAGGGGCTGGCGCAAACCGCCTGACCCCGGCGGCTTTCCCGGCTCACCAAAGACAGCGCTACCTTGACCCGTGAGTGCGGGCAAAGTTCCAAAACGCTACGCCAAAAACAACGATAAGATCGAGGCCTTCAAACCATGTTCGGACTGGCTACTGACACCTTCCTGCTGCTCGACGCGCTGGTTACCATCGTCGGGCTGATCCTGCTGATCACCCACTTCAAAGTGCACCCCTTCGTCGCCCTCACCCTTGCGGCCGGCTTCCTTGGCCTGACCTCCGGCATGCCGGTGGCCAAGGTAATGAAGTCGTTCCAGGATGGTTTTGGCGGTGTGCTCGGCTTCGTCGGCATCGTGCTCGCCCTGGGCACCATGCTGGGCAAGCTGATGGCCGACTCTGGGGGTGCCGACCAGATCGCACAAACCCTCATCCGCGCCTTTGGCAAGAAGAACGTGCATTGGGCGATGATGTTCGCCGCCTTCCTGGTGGGCATTCCGCTGTTCTTCGAAATCGGCTTCGTGCTGCTGATTCCGCTGGTGTTCATCGTGGCGCGGCGCTCCGGCGTATCACTGGTCAAGATCGGCATCCCGCTGCTGGCCGGCCTGTCGGTGGTGCACGGCCTGGTGCCGCCACACCCGGGCCCATTGCTGGCGATCGGTATTTTCCACGCTGATATCGGCAAGACCATCTTTTACGGCCTGATCGTCGCACTGCCCACCGCGATCATCGCCGGGCCGCTGTTCGGTAACTTCATTTCCCGCTACATCCCGGGCAACCCGTCCCAAGAGCTGATGGACCAGATCGCCAAGGAGTCCGACCAGGGCAACCTGCCAAGCTTCAGCATCACCCTGATTACCGTGCTGCTACCCGTAGCATTGATGTTGCTGAAAACCTTCGCCGACGTGGTACTGCCGGCCGAGCACATCGTGCGCCAGTGGATGGACCTGATCGGCCACCCCATTACCGCCCTGCTCGCGGCACTGCTGCTGGCCTTCTACACCTTTGGTTCGGCCCGCGGCTTCAACCGCCAGCAGATCATGAAGATGCTTGACCAGAGCCTGGCCCCTACGGCGGCCATCGTGCTGATCGTGGGTGCTGGCGGCGGCTTCAAGCAGATGCTGGTGGACACCGGTGTGGGCAACGTGATCGGGCAGATGGCCGTGCAGGCCGAGATTTCGCCCATCATGCTGGCCTGGCTGGTGGCAGCGGTGATCCGCATCGCCACCGGTTCCGCCACGGTCGCCACCATTACTGGCGCGGGCATTGTCGCACCGGTGATCGAGCTGGTACCGGGTGTGAACCGTGAGTTGCTGGTGCTGGCCACCGGTGCTGGCTCGTTGATCCTGTCCCATGTGAACGACGCCGGCTTCTGGCTGGTGAAGCAGTATTTCAACATGACCGTGGCGGAAACCTTCAAGACCTGGAGCATGATGGAAACCATCCTCTCGGTGGTTGGCATCATCTTCATCATGTTGTTGGCGCAGGTGGTGTAACCGTTTATCGGGGTCATGGCACCTTGATGCTTTGGGTAGGGCCAAAGGAAAGTATGAGACCTACCCGAAGCAAAGGAGCCTGCCATGCCCCGCTCAAGCATTCTGCTGATTGCCCTGCTCGCCTCGCCACTGGCCTTGGCGGCCGGTACCGGGCCCACCTACCCTGACGACCCACACAACCCGGCACCACGGCCGGGCGTGGACAGCACCCTCAACCCCATCGAAAAGCCCATGCCGCGGGACACTGACCCGCGCATTCAAGGTAACGACCCGGAAAGCCCACCGGCCAAGCAGCATGACAACCGCGATCTGCCGGGGATGGATGGGAGTGGCCAAGAGGGTATAAGTCCTCAGCGCAATAGCGGCACAAGCACCGGTAATCCCTGAGTACGCGCCCCTTGTAGGAGCGGCCTTGCGCCGCGATAGGGCTGCGCAGCAGGCCCGGCAATATCAACGATCAGGCTGATAACCTGGGGCCGCGCTGCGGCCCTTTCGCGGCGCAAGGCCGCTCCTACAAAAAGCAGAACTGTGCCTGCTTTACCACTGGCGTTTGTCTGGGCGTGTCAGCCCCAGCTTCTCGATCCTGTAACGCAACATGTCCCGCGACAACCCGAGCATCCGCGCCGATTTGGTCACATTCCAGTCCGTACGGTCCAGGGTCTTGCACACCAGGTCGCGTTCCATGTCTGGCAGGCTGGTGCCTGGCTCCGGCTCGTGCCGCGGCATTTCGAACATCGCTGGCGCCGGTTGCTGCACCAATGGCTCGTCAATCAAGGTCATGCACAGGTTCAACTGGTGCGCCTGCACCACCTCGTTCGGCGCCAGCAGCACGGTCTGCTCCAGCATGTTGCGCAGTTCGCGCACGTTGCCTGGCCAGCTATAACCCAGCATCAGGCTCTCGGCCTCGGCGGAAAACCGCAGGTTCGGCTTGCCATAACGCCGGCCATGGTGGGCCAGGAAATGCCTTGCCAGTAACAGGATGTCCTGGCCACGGGCATACAGGCGCGGCACCTTTATGGCGATTATGCGCAGACGGAAGAACAGGTCGCGGCGGAACTTGCCCTGCTGCACCATCTGCTCCAGGTTGCAGTTGGTGGCACTGATCACCCGCAGGTCTACCTTGCGCTCCTTCACCGCACCAATCCGGCGGATACTGCGATCCTCCAGCAGCTTGAGCAGTTTGGCCTGCAGCACCAGGTCCATTTCGCCTATCTCGTCGAGGAACAAGGTACCGCCGTCGGCGGCCTCTACCAAGCCCAGCCGTCGCTCCTTGGCATCGGTGAATGCGCCCTTCTCGTGGCCGAACAGTTCGGCTTCCAACAGGTTGGCAGGGATTGAGGCGCAGTTGAATTCGATGAATGGGCCTTTGGCGCGAGAACCATCAAAATGCAGGGCGCGCGCCACCAGCTCCTTACCCGTCCCGGTCTCACCTTCGACCAGCACCGGTGGCAAGTCGTCGCTGGCCATACGCCGCTCGGCATCCAGTACCTGGCGCAGGGTGTGCTTGAGGGTGAGCATCACCGACGACTCGCCGATCAACGCCTGCAACCCGGACTTTTGCGCCTCGCGCTCTTGGTAGAACGACAGCGTGCGCTCCATGCGCTCGGCAGCCAGTGCCTTGTCCAGGGTCAATTTGAGCTCGGCAAGCACTACCGGCTTGGTCAGATAATGGAAAGCGCCCTCCTTCATCGCCTGCACGGCATCTTCGACATTACCGTAGCCGGTCATCATGATCACTTTCAGGCCCGGCACCTGCACCACCAGGCTGCGCAGCAGGTCGTGCCCGCTCATGCCTGGCAACGAGTTGTCGGTCAGCACCGCGTCGGGCTGGGCCCGCTTGACCTGCTCCAGCGCAAGCTCGGCGCTGTGGCACACGGTGACCTCGAAGCCCTTGAGGCTGAGGTAGGTGCGAATGTTGTCAGCGAGGATTTCATCATCCTCGACTACCAGGATGCTGTGCTCCATGGTCCCCTCCCGCTGCGATATTGAATGTAAGGCTGACGCGGGTTCCTTCCTCTTCGCGGCTGCTCAGGCTGACCGAGCCGCCAAAACGCTCCATGATGCGCTTGACCAGGGCCAGGCCTACACCGAGGCCGCCCTGCTTGGTCGTGAAGAACGGCTTGAACACCATCCGCTCCTGCTGTTGGCTCATGCCTTTGCCGGTGTCGGTGAGCACAAACTCAGCACGCTGGCCGTCCTGTACATTGACCTGGGCGGTGAGCATACCGCCTGCCGGCATGGCCTCCAGGGCATTGGAGAACAAGCTGTTGAGAATCTGCGTGAGCTGCAGCGGCTGGCTGGCCACCCACTGCTCATCAGGCCCTTCGAAATGAAAGCGCACCCCGTTGCGCTCGATCTGCTGGACGAACGCCAGGTGGGTGTCCTCGATGGCCGCCACCAGGTCCACTGCCTCGGCCTCGTCGCTGAGCGGGCGCAACGACACCAGCAGGTCGCGCACCCAGCGCGACATGCGGTCCACCTGGCTGATGATGTCGGTAATGTTCTTCTGCGCTGCGGGGTTGGCGATTTCCTGGGCCAGTTCGGCGCTGGAACGGATATTGGCCAGTGGGTTGCGCAGGCTGTGCGCCACTGCAGACGACATCTCGCCCAGTGCCACATAGGTTTCACTGGCCACCAGCCGGTCCTGTTGCAGGTTCAGCATCTGCGCCGCCCTGCGCACGATCCAGAACAGCCCGAAGTAGATCAACGCCCCGCCCACCAGCGTCGACGCCCAGATCAGCACGTAGCCGCGCTGGATGCGCCGTATCAGGTCTTGCGGCTCCTTGTAGATCTCCACCATGGCCATTACCTGTTCGCCTTGGCTGTCGAACAGCGGAATGTAGTTCTCGATGAACAGGTAGCGCGGTTCACGCAGAAACTTCTGCTCTTCGCGGTCATCCTCAGCCTTGTGGTAGCTGGCCGACACCGACTTGCGCGAGCGGAAGGCGCGATCCAGATCGCCATCGGCTTCTATCCGCTTGCCGATCAGCTCGACGTTGGTGGACCAGACAATGGTGCGGTCGCGGGCGTAGACATTGGCCAGCAAGGTATCAGGCAGGTGCTCGACATGGTCGAGAAACTCGATCCGGGTCGATTCGGCCAGTGCCGGGGTGAACTGCAGGTGCTGCTGGTCCAGGCGCGGGTCGAGCAGTTCACCCATGGTGGTGCCCGGTGGCAACTGCGAATGGCGTACCTCGGCCTGGGCCATGGCCTGAATGAACTGCGCGGTCAGCATCGCGTCACGCTGCACGCTATCGCGGACCACAAAGCGCGTGGACACATAACCCAGGCCGCCCGCCACCGCCGTGATGATCAACAGGCTGATGACCGAAAACCAGCGCAACAGGTTGAACTCACGCAATGGCACGGCCAGACCGCTGGCAGTCGCACTGGCCTTGTCGCGAACTTCGTTTTCCAGCATCTGCATCGCGTGGTTCCCGCACAAGGCGTCCGTCCAGAAATGCATCAAGGCCAACCAACAGCAGCCAATTGATAGCACCCCGCCTGGGCAGCCATAGCTGCCATGTGTCGCATGTTTCGCTCCGCCTATCACGCTGCAAGAACTTGGCCAGCGCAAAGTACAAAATTTAAATCTATATTTTTCAGTGACTTAGGAGGCCTTTTCAGAAACTACCTAAGGATAAGACCCCACATTTGGGTATTAATAACCCAAAAACAATTAAATCTTTTAAATCAATAGGTTGCGCTGAATTGTTAAAGCCATTTAACAAGTCATTGCCAAGCGGAAATTCAACGACACTCGCGTACCATGGCCTTCACTGCTGCTGAGCCTGACCGTGCCGCCGAAGCGTTCCATGATGCGTTTCACCAGCACCAGCCCCACCCCCAACCCACCCTGTTTGGTGGTAAAGAACGGCCGGAAGGCCATGCGCTGCTGCTCTTCGTTCATCCCCTTGCCGTTGTCGGACAGGCGCAGGGTCAGGCTGCGCCGGTCATGGCGCACTACCTCGATACGCAGCCGTCCGCCCTGCTCCATGGATTCCAGCGCATTGGCGATCAGGCTGCTGAAAATCTGCCGCAGTAACGCCGGATGCCCCAATACCTGTACCGCCGGTAACGGTTGCAGGTCCAGGCTCACCCCGCCACGCGCCAATTGCACGGCGTAGCTCTGCAGGCTCTCCTGCAAGGCCAGCGGCAAGTCCACCGCCACCGCCTCATCGTTCAGTGGGCGCAGCGACTGCAGCATCTGGCGGATCCACTGCGACATCCGGTCAACCTGGCTGATGATGTCGTTGATATTGCGCTGTGCCGGCCCTTCGTCGAACGCCTGGGCCAGCTCGGCACTGGAGCGGATACTGGCCAACGGGTTGCGCAGACTGTGGGCCACCGCTGAGGACACCTCGCCCAGTGCCACATAGGTTTCGTTGTTGATCAGCCGCTTCTGCTGCACCGCCAGCAACCGCGCAGCGCGGTGCATGATGCCGTACAGGCCAACGTAGACCAGTGCGGCGCCGACGGTGATCGCCAGCCAGATCAGTATCAGGCCATGCTCGATGCGCACGATCAGGTCATGGGGCTCTTTATAGATCTCGACCATCGCCGTGACGTGCTCGCCATCGGCATCAAACAGCGGAATGTAGTTCTCGATGAACAGTTGCTCGGGCGGGATGACAAACTTCTGCTCGGCGCGGGCCTCTTCGAAGTTGTGGTAGCTGGCCGAGACTCGCATCTTGTACTCGAAAGCCCGCTCCAGGTCGTCGTCGCCGTCAATCAGCTTGCCGATCAGCGCCGGGTTGGTGGACCAGATCACCGTACGGTCCGGGGCATAGATATTGGCCAACAGCATGTCTGGCAGGTGGGCGATATGGTCAAGAAACTCGCCGCGGGCCTTGCGCCGGGCATCCGGGTCGACGTCCGGCAGGTTGCTGCGGTCGGTGCGAGGGTCAAGCAGCTCGCCCATGGTACGCACGTTGGGGATCGACACATGGCGCACTTCGGCGTCGGCGATGGAGGTAATGAATTGTGCCGTGAGCAAGGCATCGCGCTCAACGCTCTCATCGATGATGAATCGGCTGGAAATCAGCCCCAGGCCGACAGCCACCGAAAGGATAATGGCCAGGCTGACCCAGGCATACCAGCGCAACAGGTTGAACGGCTTGCGTGGGGCTGCCAGCTCGTTACCGGCAGGCACTTCGATGGCGTCGGAACGAGGGGCGATGTCCATGGCGGGCTCCACAGCTGGGCACCTTCAGAAGGTTATAGCCCAGACCTGGGGAAACCGTAGTGCTAAATTGATGGCATCCGCCGAAGGGTAACGTTTTTTTCACTTTGTTCACGCTGTCTGTAGGAGCGGCCTTGTGTCGCGAAAGGGGTGCGAAGCGCCCCCAGTGTCCTGGCAACACTGCACATCGCCGGGGCCGCTTTGCGGCCCTTTCGCGACACAAGGCCGCTCCTACAGGGACCGCGTAACCTCTGACAAGCTATGACAAGCTATTACAGTGGCGAATCATTCGCCAACCCCTGTAACTTGCGATATTCGCGCAGCACCGTGGGCACATAGCGCCGGGTCTCGGCAAACGGCGGCACAGCGCCGCGCCGCATCACGGCGTCCGGCCCAGCGTTGTAAGCTGCCACGGCCAGGGTGATGTCGTTGTCGAAGAGGGTAAGCATCTGCTTGAGGTATCGTGCCCCGCCCTGCACGTTGTCCTCAGGGTCCAGGCGGTCTTCCACGCCCATTTCGCGGGCGGTATCCGGCATCAGTTGCATCAACCCTACTGCCCCCGCCCGCGAACGGGCCTTCGGGTTGTAGCCGGACTCGGCCTTGATCAGCGCATGCAGCAACGCCGGTGGCACGTTGTGGATGCGCGCTGCCGTGGCGACCACCTCGGCGTAAGGACGGCCAGTGATCATCTGCGCGTTGGACGGGCCAGCCTGGGCCAACTGTTCGCTGATCACCTTTTCATAGTGGCGCCCGGGTCGATGGACGTTGGTCAGTACGTAGCCGCCCTTGGCATCTATGGAGATGTACACATCGGCCTGGGCAGCACCTGCCGCCAGCCAGATCAAACCGAGGATGAGTCCACGCATGATGGTCGCCTCTTTGTCGTGGCCCCCAAAGTGGGGGAAATGCCCCGGAAAACCCGAGGTCGATGACCACGACGCAAGCACTGTGCCGCTTCCTGTTCCGCATGGCGCAAGGCCCCGAGGCAGACGTGCACGGCTGTTGCATGGTGCCTGGCAACCCGTGTCCCCATGCAGTGGAGGGCTTCACCATGCAGCGCAGAACCAACCCGCAACGTGGCTTCACCCTGCTCGAACTCCTGGTGGTGCTGGTGGTGCTCGGCCTGTTGGCCGGCATCGTCGCGCCCAAGTACTTCAGCCAGCTCGGTCGCTCCGAAGCCAAGGTGGCGCGGGCGCAGATCGAAGGGCTGAGCAAGGCGCTGGATTTGTATCGCCTGGAGGTTGGCCACTACCCCAACAGCGAGCAAGGCCTGCAGGCCCTGGTAATCGCCCCCAGTGGCGAAGCGCGCTGGACCGGCCCGTACCTGCAGAAGGCCGTGCCGCAAGACCCATGGGGCCGCCCTTACATCTACCGGCAACCTGGCGAAAACGGTGGTGAATACGACCTGCTGTCGATGGGCAAGGACGGCCAGCCCGGCGGTGACGGTGAAAACGCCGAAATTACCAGCTGGCAGTAAGGAGAGTGGTCATGCGCTACAGCCTCAAGGCCCTGGGTAGACAGGGCGTGGTGCAGTTGCAGATCGACGCCGAGGACGCCGACCAGGCCCGCCGCCAGGCCGAGGACCAAGGCCTGCGCGTGCTCAGCCTGCGCAGCAACGGCGGCGCCTTGCGCGGCATGGCCTGGCGACGCGAAGCGGCATTCGACCTGGTGCTGTTCAGCCAGGAACTGTCGACCCTGCTCAATGCCGGCCTGCCGCTGATCGACGCACTGGAGAGCCTGGCAGAAAAGGCCCCTGCATCTGCCACACGCAAGGTGCTGGCCGAGCTGGTACGCCAGCTGTACGAAGGCCGTTCGCTGTCCCAGGCCCTGGGCCAGCAACCGCGGATATTTCCGCCGCTTTACGTGGCGCTGGTACAGTCCAGCGAACGCACCGGTGCGCTGGGCGACGCCCTCACGCGCTACATCAGTTATCGCCAGCGCCTGGACCTGGTACGGCAGAAGCTGGTGGGTGCCTCGGTCTACCCGTTGCTGCTGTTGCTGGTGGGTGGCGGCGTGGTGCTGTTCCTGCTCGGCTATGTGGTGCCGCGTTTCAGCCAGGTGTTCGAGGGCATGGGTACCGAATTGCCCTGGCTGTCACGGGTGTTGATGCAGATCGGGCTGTTCCTGCATGCCCAGCAACTGCCGCTGGCGCTGGGCACGGTCGCTGGGGTCACGGCGCTTTGGTTGCTACGCCGCCACCCGCGGGTTCGGCGCTGGGCATCCTGCCAGTTGCGCCGCCTGCCGGCGCTGCATCAACGCTTGATGATGTACGAGCTGGCGCGCTTCTATCGCTCGTTGGGCATCCTGCTGCAAGGCGGCATTCCCATCCTCACCGCCATGGGCATGGCCCGCGGCCTGCTCGGCAGCGCAGCAGCCCAGGGCTTGGGCCAGGCCAGCCAACGGGTGGGCGAAGGGCTGCCATTGTCCGATGCGCTGGAGGCCGGGCACTTGGTTACACCCGTGTCGCTGCGCCTGCTGCGGGCCGGCGAGCAATCCGGCAACCTGGGCGAGATGCTGGAACGCTGTGCCGACTTCCATGACCAGGAAATCGGCCGCTGGGTGGAATGGTTCGTGAAACTGTTCGAACCGCTGCTGATGACGTTCATCGGCCTGCTGATCGGCCTGATCGTGATCCTGATGTACATGCCGATCTTCGAACTGGCCTCAAGCATTCACTGAATGGCCAGCCCCAGGCTCTCGCGCAGTGTGCTGCCCTCGTAGGCCGTACGGTACACCCCGCGCTCTTGCAGCAGCGGCACCACCTGCTGGGTAAACCGGCGGAACTGCCCGGGGTGGCCGATGTAGATGTTGAAGCCATCCAGCGCCCGCGCCTCGAACCACTCGGTCATTTTTGCCGCTACCGTTTCGGCAGAGCCAACGAAGGCCCCTGGGCGCAGCTTGCGCCCGAATTCCACCGCCTGGCGCAGGCTGAACCCCTGCTCCCGGGCCTGGTCGGCGATGCGCTTGGCGTTGGTGAAGAAACTGCTGCGTGCGTGCTCCAGGCTTTCCTGGGGGAATGGAGCATCAAGGTCGTACTGGCTGAAGTCATGCCAGCCGAAATTGCGCCCGAACTCCTTGAGGGCCAGCTCGAAGCTATGGTCCTGCTGGTGGTAATGGCGTTCGATCTCGCGGGCGTGTTCGTCGGTGTCGCCCACGTAGATCTCGGCACCAGGCAATACCAGCAGTTGCTCGGGGTCGCGCCCCAGCCGCGCAGCGCGGTCTTTCACATCGCGGTAGAACGCCTGGCCCTGCTCGATGCTGGCGGCATGGGTGAAGATGACATCTGCCGTGGCTGCCCCAAGCTCGCGCCCTTGCTGCGAGTCGCCCGCCTGGAAGATCACCGGCTGGCCCTGGGGGGAACGCTGGATATTCAATGGCCCTACGACCGAGAAGTGCTCGCCCTTGTGGTTCAGGGCATGCATCCGGCTCGGGTCAAGGAATTGCCCGGTAACGCGGTTGCGTGGGAACGCGCCGTCTTCATAGGACTGCCATAGGCCCTGCACCACCGCCACATGCTCCTGGGCACGGGCATAACGGGTGTCGTAGTCGTAGTGCTCGTCACGGCCATAGTTGCCGGCGGTGCCGGCGTCACCGCTGGTGACCACGTTCCAGCCGGCGCGGCCCTTGCTGATCAGGTCAAGCGAGGCCAGGCGACGGGCGACGTTGAAGGGTTCGTTGTAGGAGGTGGTCAGGGTACCGACCAGGCCGATGTTGCGGGTAGTCACGGCCAGTGCCGAGAGCAGGGTCAGCGGCTCCAGACGGTTGAGATAGTGCGACGGCGAGCCGGGGGTGATGTACTGGCTGTCGACGATGAAGATGAGGTCGAACAGCGCCGCTTCGGCCTGGCGGGCGATGTCGATGTACCAGTCGATATTGACGCTGGCATCGGCGGGCAGCTCCGGGTCCAGCCACAGGTTGTGCCGGCCAGGGCCGCCACACCCCATGGTCAGGGCACCAAGCTTGATTTTGCGGGTGGTCATGTACAGCTCCTCATAACAGTTGTTGCCTGTACCGGCCCAATCGCCGGCAAGCCAGCTCTCACAGGTTGCCCACTGAACCCAGGGCGGTGGTGATCCTGTGGGAGCTGGCTTGCCGGCGATTGGGCCACGGCAGGAAAACTCAGTAGTCGAACGCTGCCGCGAACGAGGTATCGAACAGGCTCGACGCCGGGTAGTTCTTGATCAGCCCCAGCCCGGCAAAGAAGTCCACGGTCTTCTGCGCATCCACGATCACCTGCGGGTTCAGCGGCGCGACATCGGTACGTGCGCGGGCAAACCAGGCGCGAGCAATGTCGCGGTCTGCACGGGTGCGCTTGGCCCAGGCATCGGCATAGGCTTCGGTATGGGCCGGGTCGCTGAGGGTCCAGTCACGGGCCTTTTTCAGGCGCTGCAGAAAATCACTGATCTGCGCCCGCTTGGCCTCCACCGCCTTGGCATTGGCCACCACGAAGCTCTGCGCCGGGATCAGCCCTTCAGCCGTGGCCAGCACCCGTGCCCCTTGGCGTTCCTGCTGGGTGACATAGGGCTCCCAGGTCGCGATCACATCCACCGAACCGCCATCCAGGGCATGGGAGGCGTCCAGGGCGCTGAGGTAGCGCAGCTCCAGGGCATCGCGCGGCACGGCGGCCTTGTCCAGCGCGCTGAATAGCAACTGCTGGCTCCAGGAGCCCTTCCAGATCGCCGCACGTTTGCCGCGCAGGTCTTCGAGGCTGTGAATGTTCGAGTCCTTGCGCGCCAGGATCGCCACGCCATCGAGGTTCTGCCGGCTGACCGCAATCACCTTGATCGGCGCGCCCAGGGCACCAAGGAACAACGGCGGCGCATCGCCCAGCAGGCCGATGTCCAGGCTGCCCACGTTCAGCGCCTCGGCTACCGGCGAGCCGGCCGTGAACTGCTTCCACTCCAATGCATACGGCAGGTCGTCGAGCACGCCGGCCGCTTCCATCACCGCTCGGGCATTGAAGCTCTGGTCACCGACTACCAAGGTTTGCGCGGCAGCGGCCAGGCTGAGGGAGCTGGCCAGCACACCGGCGGCCAATTGCTTGAGGTATCGCACGTTCGTCTCCAGGTACCGTAGGGGTACTTCAGGTCGATCCGCGCGTGCGGTCTCGTGGGGGGCATGGGGGCTGACATATTCACTTTGAATATAACCAGAGCAATGCTTATAAGTTATCGATTAAGCGCAGCGCCGTGAAATTCGTTTTGGGCATAACCTAATGCTTTGCCCATGTGCCCATTTCAAAACAGATTCACCAATCTGTAAATGCGTTATTTGCATATTAGCTTATTCATATTTTTACTTTTGAGAATATTCAGTGCGTTTGCTAGGGTTAACCCAAACCGTCAGCCGAGCCTGAACCATGAGCCAACCCCTGCGCCTTGAGCGCCTGCGCCACTTCATCGACGCGCTTGCGCAACTGGTGGACCAAGAACCCGAAGAAGCCACCCTCCTCGACCACGGCCAGGGCCTGCTGCGCAGCCTGGTCGCCCATGACGACTGGTTGCCCGAAGCACTGGCGCAGCCAGACCCGGCCCGTTACCAGCAATATTTGCTGCACTGCGATTCGCGCCAGCGCTTTTCCATCGTCAGCTTCGTCTGGGGGCCAGGCCAGCAGACACCGATCCACGACCACCGGGTGTGGGGCCTGATCGGCATGCTGCGCGGCGCGGAATATTCGCAAGGCTTCGCCCGTAGCGAACACGGCGCATTATTGCCAGCGGGTGAACCCATACGCCTGGACCCCGGCCATGTAGAGGCCGTTTCGCCGCGTATTGGCGATGTTCATCAAGTCAGCAACGCGTTCGACGACCGGGTGTCGATCAGCATCCACGTCTATGGCGCCAACATCGGTGCCGTCAGCCGCGCGGTGTACTCGCCCGACGGCAGCGAAAAACCGTTCATTTCCGGCTATTCCAACAGCCTTCTGCCCAACATCTGGGACCTGTCCAAAGAGAACCCTGCCCCATGAGTACCGTTGCCACCCGCTCCTACCAAGACATTCGCCAGGCCTTGCTGGCCCATGAAGAACTGGCGCTGATCGATGTGCGCGAGGAAGACCCGTTCGCCCAGGCACACCCCCTGTTCACCGCCAACATCCCCTTGTCCAAGCTGGAGCTGGAGATTTACGCCCGGGTGCCGCGCCGTGACACCGCCATTACGGTGTATGACGACGGCGAAGGCCTGGCCCATCAGGCCGCCGAACGCCTGCTGGCCTTGGGGTACAGCGATGTCGCATTGCTCGAAGGCGGGCTGGCCGGCTGGCGCGCAGCCGGTGGCGAGCTGTTTCGTGACGTGAACGTGCCGAGCAAGGCGTTTGGCGAGTTGGTTGAAAGCGTGCGCCATACCCCGTCGCTGGCGGCCGAACAGGTGCAGGCGCTGCTGGACGACAAGGCCGATGTGGTGGTGCTCGACGCGCGCCGCTTCGACGAATACCAGACCATGAGCATTCCGGGGGGCATCAGCGTGCCGGGTGCCGAGCTGGTACTGCGGGTTGCCGAACTGGCGCCCAGCCCCGCTACCCAGGTCATCATCAACTGCGCAGGGCGCACCCGCAGCATCATCGGCACCCAGTCGCTGGTCAACGCCGGCATCCCCAACCCCGTGGCTGCCCTGCGCAACGGCACCATCGGCTGGACCCTGGCCGGGCAAGCGCTGGCACACGGCCAGGAGCGTCGCTTCGCCGAGGTGAGCGACAACACCCGCGCCAGCGCCGCCCAACGCGCACGCAATGTGGCTGATCGTGCCGGTGTGCTGCGCCTGGAGCGCGAAGCCCTGGCCGCCTGGCAGGCCGATACCCAGCGCACCACCTACCTGTTCGATGTGCGCACCCCCGAGGAATATGCCCACGGCCACCTACCGGCCAGCCGCAGTGTACCGGGCGGGCAACTGGTGCAGGAAACCGACCACGTCGCCAGCGTGCGCGGGGCGCGCATCGTGCTGGTGGATGATGACGGCGTGCGGGCCAACATGAGTGCTTCATGGCTTGCGCAAATGGGCTGGCAGGTAGCCGTGCTCGATGGCGTGTCGGCGCAAGACTTCAGCGAGACCGGTGATTGGCAGGCCCCCCAACCTCCCCTACCCGCTGTCACCGAAATCGGCGTCGAGCAATTGGACGACTGGCTGCAAACGCCAGGCACCGTGCTGCTGGACTTCACCACCAGTGCCAACTACGTAAAACGCCATATTCCAGGTGCCCACTGGGCAATTCGCGCGCAGTTGCCGCAGGTGCTGGAACAGCTGCCAGTAGCCGAACGCTACGTACTGACCTGCGGCAGCAGCCTGCTGGCACGCTTTGCGGCGGTAGACTTGCAGGCGCTTACGCAGACCCCGGTGTACGTACTGGACGGTGGCACGGCACGGTGGATTGCGGCAGGCAAGCCGCTGGAAAGTGGCGAAACGCACCTGGCGGTGGCGCGTACCGACCGTTATCGCCGGCCTTATGAAGGCACTGATAACCCGCGTGAGGCCATGCAGGGGTACCTGGACTGGGAGTTCGGGCTGATTGCCCAGCTGGAGCGGGATGGCACCCACGGGTTCAACGTATTGAGCTGAGGTTGCCGGGGGCGCGTTGCGCCCCTTTTCCGGAACACATCACCGCGCCCTGCTTGTTCCGGGCAGCTTCTCTTCCCCCTCACCTTTGTAGCTGGGCCATTGCTGAATGTGCGCAATTGAAATAAATTGCGACTAATTCTCATTAGCGCGCAACAGCACCATGCCTGACTCCCTCCCCTCGACCGGACACAGCCTGGCCGGCCTGTACGCCAACCACCATGGCTGGCTGGTGAACTGGCTGCGTGGCCGCCTGCAGTGTTCGCAGCAGGCGGCCGACCTGGCCCAGGACACGTTCGTGCGTGTACTGCTGGCCGACCGCAGCCAGCCTTTGCTCAGTGAACTGCGCGAGCCACGCCACTTTCTGGTGACCATGGCCAGGCGCGTGATGATCGACAGCTTCCGCCGCCGGGCACTGGAGCAGGCCTACCTGCAACTGTTGGCCGAACAGCCCGAGCAGTATGCGATTTCCCCCGAGGAACGCTGGATGCTGGTGGAAACCCTGCAAGCACTGGATGCGATGCTTGAAGGCCTGGGCAAGAAGGTCAAGCAGGCGTTTCTGTTATCGCAGTTGCGTGGCCTGGGCTACAAGGACATCGCCGCCCAGATGGACGTATCAGTCAGTTCGGTCACCAAGTACATTGCCCGCGCCACCGAGCACTGCTTGCTGTTTGCCCTGGAACACGGCCAGTGAGCCCGCTGCCCCAACGACAGGCACTGAGTGCCGCCGCGCAGTGGTTTGCCCGGCTGGGCGAGGCCCCTGCCGACCCAGACCTGCAGCAGCGCTGGCAGGCCTGGCATGCGGCCGACCCGCAGCACCAGTGGGCCTGGCAGCGGGTGGCCATGTTGCAGGCACAACTGAACCAGGCACAAGGCGCACTGGGCCATGACGTGCTGGAGCGTGCCGGCCAGCAGGGCCCGGCGCTGCAGCGGCGCATGCTGCTAAAGGGGCTGTTGCTGGGCGCGGGGCTTGGCGCCCTGGGCTGGCGCGGTTATCGCGATGCGCCGGCGTGGCTGGCCGATGTGCGCACCGCCATCGGCGAACAGCGCAGGTTGACGCTGAGTGACGGCAGCCGCCTGATCCTCAACACCGGCAGTGCGGTGGACATTGCCTTCAGCAACGACACCCGCCAGCTACGGCTGCGTGCCGGGGAGATCTTTGTCGAAACTGCCACCGATCACCGCCCGTTCATGGTCAGCACTGCCGAAGGCCACATCAGGGCGCTGGGCACTCGGTTCAGCGTCAGACAACAGGACTACCAGACCCGCGTATGCGTTTACCAGCATGCCGTCGTCGTGAACCCGATCAACGCGGGTGGCGAGCAAACCCGCCTGGACAGTGGCCATGGCGTGTTGTTCGACAACACCCGCATCCTGCAACGCATGCCACTGGCCAGTACCGACGCGGCGTGGACCGAAGGCCAACTGGTGGTGGACGATTGGCGCCTGGATGACCTGCTCGAAGAATTACAGCGGTACCGCAGCGGCTATCTGGGCTGCGACACGGCGGTCGGCCACTTGCGGGTTTCCGGCGCCTATTCGCTCACCGATCTTGACCTGACCCTGGCCACCGTTGCCCGCTCGCTGCCGGTAAAGCTGGTGCGCCATACCCGCTTCTGGACACGCCTGGAGCCATTGAGCAGCAATGCCTGAAAAAAATGCACAGGGCATTGTCGATTTGCCCTCGCCCACTCGCCTCCCTGGCAATAACACCGAAAACACTACGCCCAGGAAGCCCGCATGCGCCGCCTTATCTCACCACCCCGCCAAGCACTCACGTTTGCCTTGCTCGGCGCCTCGCTCGCCCTGCTTCCGCCGCTGCTGCCCGGTACAGCCATGGCCCAGGCAGCCAACGCGCAGAAGACCTACGCCATCAGCGGCGGCCCGCTGAGCACGGTGCTCGGCCGCTTCGCCAACGCGGCCGGGGTTGTGCTGTCGTTCGACAGCCAGCTCACTGCTGGCAAGCAAAGTGCCGGCCTGCAAGGCACCTACAGTGTCGAACAGGGCTTCGCAACTCTTCTGGCTGGCACCGGCCTGGGCGTTGCGCCTGCCGAGCAAGGTGCCTATGTGCTGTACCCAGCCGAAACCGGCAATGCCGTGCAGCTGGGCGCGACCAGTGTGGTGGGCGATGGCCTGGGCGAAACCACCGAGAACACGGGTGCCTACACCACCGGGCGTACCCGTACCGCAACCAAACTGGGCCTGTCACTGCGCGAAACGCCGCAGTCGGTCAGCGTGGTCACTCGCCAGGTGATGAACGATCACCACCTGGCCTCGATCGACGATGTGGTCAAGTTCACCCCGGGGCTTTCCAGCAACCATCGTGACAGCGAACGCTATACCTTCTACGCCCGCGGTTTCCAGATCCAGAACTTCCAGTACGACGGTATCCCAGCGCAAATCGCCAACGAATCGCAGCAATTCACCAGTACCTTGGCCGACATGGCAATTTATGACCGAGTCGAAGTGGTACGAGGTGCCACCGGCCTGCTCAGTGGCGCAGGCACGCCGTCAGCCACGCTCAACCTGGTGCGCAAGCGGCCTACGGAGGATGCACAGGCGACGGTGGCTGGCGAAGTCGGTTCATGGGACCGCTACCGCACCGAGGCCGATGTCTCCGGGCCGCTCACCGAAGCCGGCAACATCCGTGGCCGCCTGGTCGGGGTGTACGAAACCGCCAACTCGTTCGTTGATTGGTACAAGACCGACAAGCGCGTGATGTACGGCGCCCTGGACATCGACCTGAGCGAAGACACCCTGCTGCGCCTGAGCCTCGACTACCAGAACAACAATGCCGATGGCGTCAGCTTCGGGCACATCCCTTTGTTCAACAGCGATGGCAGCGCAACGAACTTCTCGCGGTCGTTCAACCCGGCCGCGCGCTGGAGCTACCTGAACAATACCCAGTACAACTTCACCGGCATGCTGGAGCACAAGCTGGCCAACGACTGGGTCGCCAAGGCCGCATACAGCCACCAGTACGCGTACCGCCGTGGCGTCACCGGCTCCGCCAGCGGCGGTACGCCCGACCCGCTTACCGGCAGCGGCGTATCGATGTATATCAACCGCCTGGACAGCTACCAGACCCAGGACAATTTCGACCTGTACGCCACCGGCCCCTTCCAGCTGGGCGGCCGCGAACATGAGCTGGTGTTGGGCAGCAACCTGGCCTACACCCACCTCAACTACCCCACCTACGAACGCGGCTTCCCTGCGGTCGACAACATCTATGAGTGGGATGGCGACCCCCATGGCAAACCGCACCTGGCAAAGACCGAAGAAAGCCTGTCACGCCTGAGCCAGTCTGGTGTCTACGCCGCCGTGCGCCTCAAGCCGTACGATCCGCTGTCGATTATTCTCGGCAGCCGGGTCAGCTGGTGGAACCAGAAGGACGACAGCAGCGATGATTTGACCGGCGAGGTCACTGGCCGCGACCGCACGAAGAAATCCGGCGTGGTCACGCCCTACGCCGGTGTGGTGCTGGACCTGAACGACACGTATTCGGTGTACGCCAGCTGGACGCAGATTTTCCTGCCACAGACCTATTACAAGACCGCCAGCAATACCTCGCTTGACCCGCTCGAAGGCGACAACTACGAACTTGGCATCAAGGGCGAGTTCTACGACGGCGCTTTGAACGCCAGCGCCGCACTGTTCGAAGTCAAACAGAAGAACACGCCGCAATTGGTGGATGACAGTGGCCCGCAGGAAATCTACCGGGCCATTGCCGGCACCACTACCCGCGGCATCGAGACGGAAATTTCCGGCGAGGTACTGCCAGGCTGGAATGTATTTGGCGGTTACACCTACCGCGAGTCCCACGACAAGGAGGGCAACCGCGTCGAGACCAACCAGCCGATGAACCTGTTCAAGCTGGCCACCACCTATCGCCTGCCCGGTGACTGGAACAAGCTGACAGTGGGCGGCAACATGACTTGGCAAAGCGATATCTACGCGGTCAATTCAGACCTGGGCACCAAGGCGCACCAGCGTGACTATGGCGTGGTCGGGCTGCTGGCCAACTATGCCTTCGATGAACACCTGAGCGTAGGGCTGAATCTGAACAACCTGTTCGACAAGAAGTACTACGACGGCCTGGGCACGTTCAGCTCCGGCTCTTATGGTGAGCCACGCAACCTGGTGGCGAATGCCCGCTGGCGCTTCTGAGGGAATGCACGCGAACGGGGCTGCCAGGCAGCCCCATCATGCCCGCCATCGATGAATGATCCACACATATCATTCAGCGTGATATTAACCTTCGTCCCGTTCGATTCGTGCCTCACGCGCAACACACTCACACTCCGCCCACTACTAATACATTGGCGGAGTTCTCCATGGAACAATCACTTAAACCCTTGCGCTTCCCCCTCGCTGCCCTGGCAGTGGTGGTGATCAGCGCTTGCGGTCGAACCCCAGACGCCGTGCAGGCTCCCGCCGCGCCGAAGGTCACCGTGGCCAAGGTGATCGAGCAACCGATCAACGAATGGGACGAGTTCACCGGCCGCCTCGAAGCCCCGGAAACGGTCGAAGTTCGCCCACGCGTCGCCGGGCAGATCGACCAGGTCGCCTTCACGGAGGGCGCCCAGGTTAAAAAAGGCGACCTGCTGTTCCAGATCGACCCACGCCCGTTCCAGGCTGAAGTCCGTCGCCTTGAAGCCCAACTGCAACAAGCAAAAGCCACCGCCATTCGCAGCGCCAACGAAGCCCGCCGTGGCGAGCGCCTGCGCGACAGCAACGCCATTTCTGCCGAGCTTGCAGAATCGCGTAGCAGCGCTGCCGCCGAAGCCCGCGCCGGGGTCGACGCGATCCAGGCACAGCTCGACCTGGCGCGCCTGAACCTCAGCTTCACCCGCGTCACCGCGCCCATCAGTGGCCGCGTCAGCCGTGCCCAGTTCACTGCCGGCAACATCGTCACGGCCGATGTCACCCCGCTGACCAGCGTGGTGTCCACCGACAAGGTCTACGCCTACTTCGACGCCGACGAGCGCGTGTACCTCAAGTACACCCAGCTGGCGCGCGAAGGCCAGCGCGGCCAGAGCACCCCGGTGTATCTGGGCCTCACCAACGAAACCGGCAACCCGCACCTGGGCCAGATGAACTTCGTCGACAACCAGGTCAACCCGCGCACCGGCACCATCCGCGGCCGTGCGGTGTTCGACAACCGCGACGGCCAGTTCACCCCGGGCCTGTACGCACGCCTGAAGCTGGTCGGCAGCGCCCAGTACGACGCCATGCTGATCAACGACGAAGCCGTGGGCACCGACCTCGGCAAGAAGTTCGTGCTGGTCATGGACAAGGACAACAAGGCCACCTACCGCGCCGTGGAACTGGGGCCGAAGCTGGAAGGCCTGCGCATCGTGCGCAGCGGCCTGGCCAAGGATGACCGCATCGTGGTCAAGGGCCTGCAGCGCGTGCGTCCAGGCTCGCCGGTCACCCCGGAAGAAACCCCAATGGCCAGTGAGCAGACCCTCGCCGCCCTCGCCCAGCAGCGCCAGGCACTGGAGGCCAGCAACCCGGCGCCGAAAGTGGCGGGCAACAACGTGAAAGTCGCCAGCGCCCAGGCGCCACGCGGTTAAGGGAACATACCGATGAACTTCTCGAAATTCTTCATTACCCGGCCGATTTTTGCCGCGGTGCTGTCGCTGGTGCTGCTGATTGCGGGTTCGATCTCGCTGTTCCAGCTGCCGATCAGCGAATACCCCGAAGTGGTGCCACCCACCGTGGTGGTACGTGCCAACTTCCCCGGCGCCAACCCCAAGGTCATCGGCGAAACCGTCGCCGCGCCGCTGGAGCAGGCCATTACCGGTGTGGAGAACATGCTGTACATGTCTTCCCAGTCAACCGCTGACGGCAAGCTGACGCTGACCATCACGTTCGCCTTGGGCACCGACCTGGACAACGCCCAGGTGCAGGTGCAGAACCGCGTCACCCGTACCCAGCCCAAGCTGCCCGAGGAAGTGACGCGCATCGGTATCACCGTCGACAAGGCCTCGCCCGACCTGACCATGGTCGTGCACCTGACGTCGCCGGATAACCGCTACGACATGCTCTACCTGTCCAACTACGCCATCCTCAACATCAAGGACGAGCTGGCGCGTCTGGGCGGCGTAGGCGACGTGCAGCTGTTCGGCATGGGCGACTACTCGCTGCGCGTGTGGCTCGACCCGAACAAGACCGCTTCGCGCAACCTCACCGCCAGTGATGTGGTCGCGGCCATCCGCGAGCAGAACCGCCAGGTGGCCGCCGGCCAGCTGGGCGCCCCGCCTGCCCCAGGCTCCACCAGCTTCCAGCTGTCGATCAACACCCAGGGCCGTCTGGTCAACGAGGAAGAGTTCGAAAACATCATCATCCGTGCAGGTGCCGATGGCGAAATCACCCGCCTGAAGGACATCGCCCGGGTCGAACTCGGCTCCAGCCAGTACGCCTTGCGCTCGCTGCTGAACAACCAGCCGGCGGTGGCCATCCCGATCTTCCAGCGCCCAGGCTCCAACGCCATCGAAATTTCCGACGAAGTGCGGGCGAAAATGGCCGAGCTGAAGAAGGACTTCCCTGAAGGGATGGACTACAGCATCGTCTATGACCCGACCATCTTCGTGCGCGGCTCCATCGAAGCAGTGGTCCACACCCTGTTCGAAGCCCTGGTGCTGGTCGTGCTGGTGGTCATCCTGTTCCTGCAGACCTGGCGTGCCTCGATCATCCCGCTGCTGGCCGTGCCGGTATCGTTGATCGGTACCTTTGCGGTGATGCACCTGTTCGGTTTCTCGCTTAACGCCTTGTCGCTATTCGGCTTGGTGCTGGCCATCGGCATCGTGGTGGACGATGCCATCGTCGTGGTGGAGAACGTCGAACGTAACATCGGGCTGGGCCTGAAACCGCTGGAAGCCACGCAAAAGGCCATGAGCGAAGTGACCGGGCCGATCATTGCCACCGCCCTGGTGCTGTGCGCCGTGTTCGTACCGGCTGCGTTCATTTCCGGCCTTACCGGGCAGTTTTACAAGCAGTTCGCCCTGACCATCGCCATTTCCACCGTGATCTCGGCGTTCAACTCGCTGACCCTGTCGCCGGCCCTGGCTGCCGTGCTGCTGAAGGACCACCATGCGCCCAAGGACCGTTTCTCGCGGTTCCTCGACAAACTGCTGGGCAGCTGGCTGTTCTCACCGTTCAACCGTTTCTTCGACCGTGCCAGCCACAGCTACGTCGGTGGCGTGCGCCGGGTCATCCGCTCCAGCGGCATCGCCCTGTTCGTCTATGCCGGCCTGATGGGCCTGACCTACCTCGGCTTCTCGTCCACGCCGACCGGTTTCGTGCCGGCCCAGGACAAGCAGTACCTGGTGGCCTTCGCCCAGCTGCCGGACGCCGCCAGCCTCGACCGCACCGAAGCGGTGATCAAGCGCATGAGCGAAATCGCCCTGAAGCAGCCTGGCGTGGCCGACTCGGTGGCCTTCCCTGGCCTGTCGATCAACGGTTTCACCAACAGCCCGAACAGCGGCATCGTGTTCACTCCGCTCAAGCCGTTCGATGAGCGCAAGGACCCGAGCCAGTCGGCGGCGGCCATCGCGGCTGCACTGAATGCCCAGTTCGCCGATATCCAGGACGCCTACATCGCCATCTTCCCACCACCGCCCGTACAGGGCCTGGGCACGATCGGCGGTTTCCGCCTGCAAATCGAAGACCGTGGCAACCTGGGTTACGAAGCGCTGTACAAGGAAACCCAGAACATCATCGCCAAGAGCCACAACGTGCCGGAGCTGGCAGGCTTGTTCACCAGCTACCAGGTCAACGTGCCGCAGGTCGATGCCGCCATCGACCGGGAAAAGGCCAAGACCCACGGCGTGGCGATCACCGACATCTTCGACACCTTGCAGGTTTACCTGGGCTCGCTGTACACCAACGACTTCAACCGCTTTGGCCGCACCTATCAGGTCAACGTCCAGGCTGAGCAGCAGTTCCGCCTCGATGCCGAGCAGATCGGCCAGTTGAAAGTGCGCAACAACCTGGGCGAAATGATCCCGCTGGCGACCTTCCTCAAGGTCAGCGACACCTCCGGGCCGGACCGCGTCATGCACTACAACGGCTTCATCACCGCAGAAATCAACGGTGCCGCAGCCCCGGGCTACAGCTCTGGCCAGGCCGAAGCTGCGATCGAGAAGCTGCTGAAAGAAGAACTGCCCAACGGCATGACCTTCGAGTGGACCGACCTGACCTACCAGCAGATCCTCTCGGGCAACACCGCACTGCTGGTCTTCCCGCTGTGCGTACTGCTGGCGTTCCTGGTGCTGGCCGCCCAGTACGAAAGCTGGAGCCTGCCGCTGGCAGTGATCCTGATCGTACCGATGACCCTGCTGTCGGCCATCACCGGTGTGATCGTGTCCGGTGGCGACAACAACATCTTCACCCAGATCGGCCTGATCGTACTGGTGGGCCTGGCGTGCAAGAACGCGATCCTGATCGTCGAGTTCGCCAAGGATGAACAGGCCAAAGGCCTGGATCCGCTGGCTGCGGTACTCGAAGCCTGCCGCCTGCGCCTGCGGCCGATCCTGATGACTTCGATTGCCTTCATCATGGGTGTGGTTCCGCTGGTGTTCAGCTCTGGTGCAGGTTCTGAAATGCGCCATGCCATGGGTGTGGCGGTGTTCTCGGGGATGATCGGCGTGACCGTGTTCGGCCTGTTCCTGACCCCGGTGTTCTTCTTCCTGATTCGCCGTTTCGTCGAGCGTCGCCAGGCCCGCAAGGCCGAGCGCGTTCAAGTGCTGGAGAACCATGCATGAACCTGCTCAAACCCCTGACCCCAAGCCTGCTGGCACTGGCCCTGGCAGCCTGTGCGGTAGGCCCGGACTACCAGGCCCCGGCAACCGAACCTGCACAACTGAGCAGCGATGTGCAGGCCAAGGCCTACGACCGTAGCCGCTTCGAAAGCCTGTGGTGGAAGCAGTTCGACGACCCGGTGCTGAACCAGCTGGTGCAGGCTTCGCTGGACGGCAACCGTGACTTGCGCGTGGCCTTCGCCCGCCTGAAATCCGCCCGTTCGATCCGCGAAGACGCCGAAAACGACCAGTTCCCGGTGGTCACCAGCCGCGCCAGCAGCGACATCGGCAAGGGCCAGATCCCCGGCCAGACCACGCAGCGGGTGAACAGCGAGCGCTATGACCTGGGCCTGGACATGGCCTGGGAGCTTGACCTGTTCGGCCGCATCCAGCGCCAGATCGAGGCCAGCGAAGCCCAGGAAGCGGTAGCCGCCGCCGACCTGCAACAGTTGCAGGTCAGCCTGATCGCCGAACTGGTCGATGCTTATGGGCAACTGCGCGGTGCGCAGTTGCGCGAGAAGATCGCCTTGGCCAACCTCAAGACCCAGCAGGAATCGCGGACCATTACCGAAACCCTGCGCGATGCCGGCGTAGGCAATGACCTCGACGTGGTACGTGCCGATGCACGCCTGGCCGGGGTCGAAGCCACCGTGCCGCAACTGCAGGCCGAACAGGCACGGGCGCGGCACCGCATCGCCACACTGCTCGGCCAGCGCCCGGACGCGCTCAGCGTAGACCTGTCACCCAAGGACCTGCCGGCCATCGCCAAGGCGCTGCCGGTGGGTGACCCCGGTGAACTGCTGCGCCGTCGCCCGGACATCCGCAGTGCCGAGCGCCAGCTGGCTGCCGCCACCGCCAACGTCGGCGTGGCCACGGCAGACCTGTTCCCCCGGGTCAGCCTCAGCGGCTTCCTTGGCTTTACCGCGGCACGCGGCTCGCAGATCGGCTCCTCGGCAGCTAATGCCTGGGCGCTGGGCCCAAGCATTACCTGGGCAGCCTTCGACCTGGGCAGCGTACGGGCCCGCCTGCGCGGCGCCAAGGCCGATGCCGAAGGGGCACTGGCCAACTACGAACAGCAGGTATTGCTGGCCCTGGAAGAATCGGCCAACGCCTTCAGCGATTACGACAAGACCCAGCAGCGGCTGCTGTCGCTGATGCGCCAGAGCGACGCCAGCCGCAAGGCAGCGGAGCTGGCCTCGATTCGATATCGAGAAGGTACGGTGGACTACCTGGTACTGCTCGACGCCGAGCGCGAGCGGCTGAGCGCTGAGGATGCGCAGGCCCAGGGTGAGGTTGATCTGTACCGCGGTATCGTCTCCATCTACAAGGCCCTGGGCGGCGGCTGGCAACCGGAGACCGTGGCCAGCGCACGCTGATACACCCGTTTCAACGACTCCTTTGGTTGGCTCCTCCCCCAACCGTTTGCCCCGCTGGCCTTGGTCCGCGGGGCTTTTTTATGCCGTTGAAGCTTCAGCGCCTGCGAGATCGAGCGCCGCCCGCGCGGCGCATCGCGAGCGAAGCTCGCTCCTACGTTTGTGTCGGGCCAATTATTCCTGTGGGATTTGCGCGCGACCGCCTTGGTGCCTGCACTCGGTTGCATTTACCCCCCGGCTGGCCCAAGCTCTGCCCTTCCCGCCGCCACGGACCGTCCGATGCACAGACGCAACCGCTACCTGATCGCCCTGCTGCTGTTGATCCTGGTATCGGCCCTGTTCGGTTACCTGTGGCGCGATGAGCAGCCAGCCCCGCCGACCTTGCCTGCACACAGCTACGCCAAGGCCCTGCGCCAGGCCCACGACGGCCAACCCGGCGCTGCGCGCGTGCTGTACCAGCAATTGCAACGCGACGACCTGCCCCCTATCCGCCGCGCTGCACTTTATGCCGAGTTACCCAACTACCCCTCCCCCCAGGCATTGAAACTCGCCCGCCAGGACCTGGAGCATGCCGACCCGCTGGTGCGCCGTGCGGCCATTGCCGGTATCCGCCGCCTGCTGCCGGCGGCGCAGCGCAGCCTGGTGCTCGGCCCATTGCTGGACGACGACGAACAAAGCGTGCGCTTTGCTGCCGTGGATGCCCTGCTGGGCCTCGATCCCGATGCCATCGGCCTGTATTTCGGCCCGTTGCAGGCAGCCCTGGAACAATACCAGCAGGCGCTCGAGCAACAACCCGAGGATGCCGACGCCCAAGTACACCTGGCGCGCCTGTACCTGCACGAAAACGACTACACCCAGGCAGCCACGGCCTTGCAGCGGGCGCTGGAGGTTGCACCCGGCAACCTCGACGCCCTGGCCACCCAGGTGCGCCTGCTGGAGCGTCAGGGCCACCACGATGCCTCGCGCCAGGTTTTGGGCAAAGCCTTGGCGCTAAGCCCCGACTCAGCCTTCCTGCAGTACGAGCTGGGGCTCTGGCTGAACCGCCACGAGCAGCGCGAGTACGCCTTGCTGGCTTTGTCCCGCGCCGTCGAACTGGACCCGGACAACGCCGACTACCGCTATACGCTGGCAGTCACGCTGCACGAGCTGGAACAACTCGACGCCGCGCAAAAGCAGCTGGAAACCGTGCTCAACCGGCAACCGGCCAACCGCCGGGCGCGGGTGCTGCTGATCCAGTACTCGAAAGAGACCGGGCAATTGCAGAACGTACAAGTGCTGCTGGCCGAGCTGGAGCGTCAGAACCCGGACGACCCCGTATTACAACAGGGCCTGTAGGCAACACCTGAATATTGTTGAACCCTGAGCATGTGCCCAGGGTCCAGTGGGTATCAGGCCACCCTACAGGAGAGTCGTTTTGGCCCATTCACTGGCGCTGGATGAACGTGCCTTGATCCTGGCACCTCCGCCGTTAGCAGCGGATACCTCGCGCCTGCTCGCCACCGCCGGCATCGATAGCCTGTGTGCCGTCGACCTGGCCAATCTGCAGGCTTGCCTGGAAGAAGGCGCAGGCATGGCGATCATTGCCGAGCAAGTGTTCAGCGAGGGCCCAAGCGCTTTGCTGCAGGCATTCATCGACCAGCAACAGAGCTGGTCGGACGTGCCTATCATGCTGCTCATCCAGGGGGCTTGGTCGGCTGCTGGCGCGAGTAACCATCCCGTGGGCAATATCTTGCTGCTGATCACCCCGTTCGATAACGCCCAACTACTGCAGATGACCCAATCCGCCCTGCGCAACCGGCGCCGGCAGTACGCGGCGCGCGACCAGTTGCAGAACCTGCAACAGCGCCTGAACACCCAGGTTGCGCTGCCGCCAGAGATGGAACCGGACTGTAAGGAGTTCGCCCACTATCAGGCACGCAAGATGGAAGCCATTGGCCAACTGGCCGGGGGAGTCGCTCATGACTTCAACAACTTGCTTACCAGCATTGGCGGCAGCTTTGAACTGATTGAACGGCGCCTGCATCAAGGCCGCAGCGATGGTTTGGACAGCGTGCTGCATATGGGCCGTGAGGCAGTAGCACGCGCTACCCGCGTGACCCACCGCTTGCTGGCGTTTTCCTCCCGCCAATCGCTGCACAGCCAGCGTGTCGACCTGCACGGCATGCTTGAGGTGAAACGCCTGGCGGCCTGCCTGAACCCAGCCGTAACCTTGCACGTGCACATCGCCAAAGGCCTCTGGCCTGTAGAAGCTGATGACAAGCAGTTGCAGGAAGCCCTCGACAACCTGCTGCTCAACGCCAGCGAAGCCATGCCCAGTGGCGGCCAGCTACGAATCGAGGCGAGCAACCAGCACATCGGGAGCACGCAGTTCAGCAGCGGATCTTTGTGTGCTGGTGACTATCTGCGCCTGAGTATCATTGATGACGGCCAAGGCATGGCGCAAAGCACACTGGAGCGCGCTTTCGAGCCATTTTTCAGTACCAAGGCGATTGGCCAGGGCATCGGTCTGGGGCTGTCGATGGTGTATGGCTTCAGCAAGCAGTCTCACGGGCATGTCACCCTACACAGTCAGATCGGCCAGGGCACCCGGGTGGACCTGTACCTGCCGCGCCATATCGGCCAGGCCAAGGCACCGAGCAAGCCTGTATCTGTGCAGGGAAGCCGCGGCCGTCACGTGCTGGTAGTCGAGGACGACCCCCATGTGCGCCAATTGCTGTGCCAGGCCTTGCGCGAAAGTGGCTTCCCCTGCCGCAGCGCGGCCAACGCCACCGATGGGCTAAAGGTACTGCGCTCGGCACAACCCGTGGACCTGCTGGTCAGCGATATCGGCCTGCCTGGCATGAATGGACGGCAACTCGCCGAAATTGCACGCAGCCTGTACCCGCATTTGCCAGTGCTGTTCATCACCGGCTACGCGGAAACGGCCATGGCCCGCGAGGGCTTTCTGGGCGCGGGCATGCACCTGATCTGCAAACCGTTCGAACTCAAAGACCTACAGACACAGGTGACGCAGATTCTGGGCCGCCCCTGACCCCCATCATTTTTCGAGCATGTTCAGCACCTGATCGGCAAGGTCCGCGAGCAGGAACGGCTTGTTCATCAATGCCGTTCCTGGCTGTTCAAGCATCTGCGCTTCAACAGGATGGTCAGCATAGCCGGTAATGAACAGGATCTTCTGCGCTTGAACCTGCATGCGCATGGCCTTGGCCACTTGCTTGCCACTGAAGCCGCCCGGTAAACCGATGTCGGTAATCACCAGGTCAAAGGGATCGTCCAGGCGAAAGCGCTCTAGCGCAGTATTGGCGTCACTCGCATCGGTGACCACAAAACCGCGTTCGGTCAGGTACTCACGCATCACGGCGCGCAAGTTCACCTCGTCATCCACCAGTAACAGGCGTTCGCCCTGGGCCACGCGCCGGGAACGCTGCACGGGTTTGGGCACTTCTGGTGCAGGGTCATGGCTCCTCGGGAAAAGCATTGAAAGCTTGGTGCCCCGGTTCGGGTTCGACTCGATCCACGCATATCCCCCCGATTGACCGACAAAGCCATACACCATCGATAACCCAAGCCCGGAACCCCGTCCCATGCGCTTGGTGGTGAAGAACGGCTCAAAAGCCCTGGCAATGTCCTGCGCCGACATGCCATGGCCATCGTCCTCCACATGCAACGCAACATAGTCGCCCGGCGGCAGGCCATTCTCATCAGGGAAACAGGACGTCAACCGCTCGTTGACGCTGCGAACAGTGACATTACCACGCTCCAGGCAGGCCTCCCGGGCATTGCTGCAGAGGTTGACCAGGGCATTCTCAAGTTGGGTAACGTCAAGGCATACCGCCCACGGCGTGACATCCAGTTGCCAGTGCAAGCACATCTCTGCGCCCAGCGTCTTGAGCAGCAACGGCTCGCTTTGCCGTAACTGCCGATTGAAGTCCAGGGTCTTGGGTGCAAGTGGTTGATGCCGAGAGAATGCCAGCAGGCGATGCGTCAGCTCCATGGCGCGCAGCACGGAGTCGCGAGCCACCTCCACATAGGTTTCAATCCGCTCCATGCGCCCCTCCTGAAGGCGCCGCTGCAACAGTTCAAGGCTACCACCGATACCAGACAGCAGGTTGTTCATCTCGTGGCCCATGCCCCCGGCCAACTGCCCCACAACCTCCATGCGTTCACTGTTGCGCATCAGCGCTTCAGACTGACGCGCGGCCTCTTCGCGGTCTTCGGTGATATCACAACCGACTGCCGTCAGCAGGCTGCCGTCGAACCGGGCACTCCAGCTAAACCAGTGATAATGGCCATCGCGGTGGCGCAAGCGAGTCTCCACCTGCTCGGCATCGTGGTACTGCAGGAGCCCGGAGACTGCCACCTGGACCTCGGTGCGATCCGCCGGATGCACCAGCTCCAGTAACGGCACATCGTGAACCTGCTCCTCGGTCCAGCCCAAAATGCGGAACCAGGCTGGGTTGGCGGCATGCACCCTCAGCCCAGGGGTGATCGTCATCATTGCATCACGCGACAACTGCCAGATCTGCTCGCGCTCGGCCACATGCCGCTCTATCTGCCGTTCAAAGCCTTGCGCCTGCTCACGCCAATGATAATGCGCCTCAACGCTGGCCGTGGTCTCTATCACCGTGTGCAGAAAACCCGCCACATTGCCAAGTTCATCGTGCAGTGGTGCATAACCGAACGCGCACCACAGCGGCTCGCTGCCTTCGCCGCAGACGATACGCTGGGGCGGGTCCTCGACAAAACTCGAGTGCCCTTCGAGCGCCTTGAATACCCAGGGCCCCATTGCCGGCCAGGTATCGCTCCAGAGCGCATCGAACGCACTGCCCAGCGCATCCGGCCTGGCGGCCCGCAGCGCCCTATAGCCGTCGTTGTGCACCACGCAGAGGTCCGTCCCCCAGACCACTGCACAGGGAAACGGTGACAAATGCATCATGTCCACCGCAATGCGCAACGAGGCCGGCCAGCGCGGCAACGGCCCAAGTGATGTACGCCCCCAGTCAAATTGCGCAATCCGTTCGCTCATCAGGTCGAGCGGTGCCGATACGGGCGTTTTCAAGGTGAGCTCCCGCGCAGCTTTGCGCGGCGTACCGTGTACGGCCAATAGCGTTACTCCAGCAATGCGAAAATTCACCCCGAGCCCCGAGGTTGCCCCCGAGGGTTTCGTTCAAGTTAGCACAGCACAAGCTGTGCACCATGGCGTACTTGTGCCTGGCAGCTATGCTGATTAGGTTTTCCCTAGGGCCAGGGAGCAACGGCCCATTCAGGTTGCCGACAGGAGCGTGGTCATGAGCAAGAAAATGCTGGTAGTGCTGACCAACACAGCCAAGTATCCGACGTTGAAACGTGCGACGGGGCTGTGGCTGGGTGAAGCGGTGCACTTTGTCGAGAAAGTCGAAAAGGCCGGCTACATGGTCGATTATGTCAGCCCAGAGGGGGGCTACGTCCCTGTCGACCCACACAGCCTGCAGATGGCCCCCGACCTGGACTGGCAGTGGTATGGCAACAAGCGCTTCATGACCCGCCTGGGCACCAGCTTGAGCCCTGGCCAGGTAAAGGCCGACGAATACAGCGTCATTTATTACACCGGTGGGCATGGGGTGATGTACGACTTTGCCGAGAACAAGCCGCTGCAGGAGCTGGCGCGCAAGGTTTACGAAAAAGGCGGCATTGTTGCAGCGGTCTGCCATGGCGTGGCCGGCCTGCTCAACATCAAGCTCAGCGACAACAGCCTTCTACTGAAAGGTCGCAAAGTGACCGGTTTTTCCGATATCGAGGAACAACTGGTCGAGCTGGACAAGGTGGTGCCTTTCTCGACGGAAAAAGAGCTAGGTGGCCGGGGCGGCGAGTACAGCAAACATGATGACCCGTGGAAGCCATACGTCGTCGAGGATGGTCTGCTGATCACCGGGCAGAACCCTGATTCCACTGCGCTGCTCGCAGAGAAAGTCCTGGAGAAACTCAACGCTAAGTAAAGCCTTACATCAGCCTTCTGGTTTTCCTCTCGCGCAGACTGCAAGCGGACTACAGCCGGCAGGTCATCGAATGCATAGGCTCTGGGCTCAGCTGTACACCACGAACAGCTTCTGCCCGGAGAACTAATGCACCATGTTGAAAATCATGCACGCCGGGCGCCGCCTGCGGGAGCTCCTCCTGCTCACCACTGTAGGCTTGGTGCCTGTGATTTCCGGTTTGTTGGTGATGATTGTTCAACTGGAAATGAAGCTTGAGGAAAACGCGGCCATTTCTGTTCAGGAAGCGGTTTTCAGCATTGACCAGGCACTGAATCGACTGCAAGAGGCTGCCCAGCGCACCCTGCCACTGGCAGGCAAGCCCTGCGAAAGCGTTAAAAGCGCTTTACAGGAGCAGGTCGTGAGCCGTTCCATGCTCAGGTCGTTGACCCTGGTAAAGGACAATGAAGCCTACTGCAGCAGCACTTCAGACTCACTGGAATACTTATCTGCCTTCGCCTCATCGGGCCAACAGGTCGATCTGTCCTATGGGCAACCTGACAGGCGCCGCAAACTGCTGGTCAACTTTTACCTGCAAGGCAACGAAAGCGGCGTAATCGTGACCGCTTATGCCTCACAGCTGCGCAATGAACTGGATGGTTTTCAGGATGGCCTGACGCTGCTGGTGGAGTTTGGCGACCGCTATATCTGGAGCAAAGGCGATAGCCGTGACGCACAGCGCCCTTCGCAGTCCGAGTTTATCGCAACCGCGTTGTCGGCCAAATATGGGTACAGGGTAAAAGGCGGCTACGCGCAGGGTTACACCGCCCAGGAAATCCGCCAGTCCATGCTGCAGATCCTCCCCTCGTTGATGCTGGTGGGGATCGTGACCGGCTCGATCGTCTATCTGGGCCTGTTCAGGGCACGCCCCAGCAGCCGAGATAGAGCCGCCAACGCTACATGAAGGCGGCGCTACCCAGAGGGCATCAGTCGGTGCTCAGCACACCACGGCGTACCTGGTCACGTTCGATGGATTCGAACAACGCCTTGAAGTTGCCTTCACCAAAGCCATCGTCACCTTTGCGCTGGATGAACTCGAAGAACACCGGGCCGAGCAGGGTTTCCGAGAAAATCTGCAACAACAGGCGTTTGTCTTCGGGCTGCGAGGCACCATCGAGGAGGATGCCGCGTGCTTGCAACTGGTCGACCGGCTCGCCGTGACCAGGCAGCCGCTCTTCAAGCATTTCGTAGTAGGTTTGCGGCGGCGCAGTCATGAAGCGCATGCCAAAGCCCTTCAGGGCATCCCAGGTCTTGAGCAGGTCGTCGGTCAGGAAGGCCACGTGCTGGATACCTTCGCCGTTGAACTGCATCAGGAACTCTTCGATCTGGCCTGCACCCTTGGACGACTCTTCGTTGAGCGGAATGCGGATCATGCCATCGGGAGCGGTCATGGCCTTGGACGTCAGGCCGGTGTACTCACCCTTGATATCGAAGTAGCGGATTTCGCGGAAGTTGAACAGCTTCTCGTAGAAGCCAGCCCAGTAGGCCATGCGCCCGCGATAAACGTTGTGGGTAAGGTGGTCGATGATTTTCAGGCCGGCACCCACCGGGTTGCGGTCAACACCTTCGATGAAGTTGAAGTCGATGTCATAGATCGAGCTGCCTTCTTCGAAGCGGTCGATCAGGTACAGCGGCGCACCACCGATGCCTTTGATTGCCGGCAGGCGCAGCTCCATCGGCCCGGTTTCGATTTCAACCGGCTGCGCGCCCAGTTCCAGGGCACGGGCATAGGCCTCATGGGCATTGCGCACACGGAACGCCATGCCGCACACCGACGGGCCGTGTTCGGCCGCGAAGTACGAGGCGATGCTCTTGGGTTCGTTGTTCAGGATCAGGTTGATGCCACCCTGGCGATACAGGTGCACATCCTTGGAACGGTGGCTGGCCACCTTGGTAAAGCCCAGAATCTGGAAGACCGGCTCAAGTACGCCTGGGGTCGGCGAAGCCAGTTCGATGAATTCGAAGCCCATCAGGCCCATTGGATTGTCGAAGATATCAGCCATGTTCGTGTCCTCATCTGCAGCGAAATATTATTGATTGCGTAGGATGTGGGACAGAAACGGCGGGGCGCACGGGATACCTCGCACGCTGCGGGCGAGGAAGTCACCTATGATCAGCTTGAACCCATGGTATGTCATATGGACCCATTCTCGGCGGGCTTGATCCTTCGGTATTGAAGGACCTTATTGTTGTATTCGTAAATGGATTCTACATTGCGTAAAAACGTTTGTCGCGTTTTAGTTGGCCGCACGTCCCGACAAGCGGCTATCCTCTCGTTACCCCTCACACAGATCATTCCCGCATGCCTCTTACCGCCAAACGCCGCGCCAGCCTGGGCTGGCGCAACCTGCTGCCCTGGGTCGTCGGGGTGCTGCCGGTATTGTGCGGCCTTGCCGTGATGAACTGGCAGGTCGAGCGCGAGATGCAGGCCAATAGCCAGGCCACCACACACCAAGCGGTGGAGCACATCGAGCGCATACTCGACAACCTCTCCGGCGCAGCCAATGCGCTACTGCCCCTGACTGCCAGCCCTTGCGACCAGGCCCAGCTTGCGCTGCGTGCCCAGGTTACCCGCAATGCCTTCGTGCGCTCGACCAACCTGTTCAGGCACAACACCCTTTATTGCACCTCGCTGTTCGGCGAATTCGACGAGCCGGTCAACGCCAGCGACTATACCGACGGCAAACTGTGGTTGATGGACGGCAACTCGGTCACCCCAGGGCATCCGCTGTTGGTGTACCGCGCAAGCGACGGCGACCACGGCGCAATCACCACGGTGGATGGCGACCATTTGTTGACCGCATTGCGCCTGATCGGCCCGGATGAAGACCTGCAAATACGGGTGGGCAACGCCTGGATGGGCAAGGACGGCGTTGTACACGAAGGCGCACCAGCTGCCGCAGCCAGTGCCAACGTGCTGCTGGGCTCCACACGTTACCCGTTCAGCGTGCAGGGCGGCTACAGCGCCGATAAGCAAGGCCAGCTGCTGCGCGTTCACTACCCTGCCCTGCTTGGCCTGCTGCTGGTACTGGGCAGCGTGGCCGCGCTGGTTTGCCGCTGGCAGATTCGCCGCGCCTCCTCGCCCCGCGCCGAGCTGGATCGGGCCTTGGAGGCCGACGAATTCCTGCCCTACTTCCAGCCGGTGGTGCGCAAGGGCGATTTCCGCTGGGCCGGTGTCGAAGTGCTGATGCGCTGGAACCACCCACGAGAAGGCCTGGTTCGCCCTGACCTGTTCATTCCCTATGCCGAGCACAGCGGGCAGATCGTCGCCATGACCCGTGCGCTGATCATGCACACTGCCCAGAGCCTGGCGCCCTATGCCGGGCTGCTGGAGGATGGCTTTCACATCGGGGTCAACATCACCGCCGACCACTGCCGCGACTTGCGCCTGCTGGACGATTGCCGCACCTTCCTGCAGCACTTCCCGCCTGGCCGGGTGGTACTGACCCTGGAGCTGACCGAGCGCAAGCTGATCGAGCCCACCCCGGTGACCCTGGAACTGTTCGAGAAACTGCATGCCATGGGGGTGATGATTGCACTCGACGACTTCGGCACCGGGCAATCCAGCCTTAATTACCTGCGCCAGTTCAAGGTCGACTACCTGAAAATCGACCAAAGCTTCGTCGCCATGATCGGGCGCGATGCGCTGTCCCTGCACATCCTCGAAACCATCATCGAGCTATCTGCCAAACTGGGCCTTGGCATCGTTGCCGAGGGTGTCGAAACCGACACCCAGCGCGACTACCTGGCCCGCCATGGTGTGGACTTCCAGCAAGGCTACCTGTTCGCCAGGCCCATGCCGGCGGCGCAGTTCCTTGAGGCACTGGCCGCACATCCGGGCGCGTCACGGTTGCCGCAAGGCGCGCCCCCTGAGATCATGCGCGGCTGATCCAACCGCTCAACTCCCCATTCGAGGCATTTGTGTCAAAAGGCATTGTTTCATCGGTCATGGCGTCCTGTCTGTTCGCTGTGATGTACTTCTATACCTCGCTGCTCGCGCCACTTGATGGCGAAGAGATCTTTGGCTGGCGCACCCTGCTGACGCTGCCCTGCCTCACCTTGTTCATGCTTGTCTCGAAGGACTGGAAACGGGTTGGCGAGCTGCTGGCCCGGGTAAAACGCACGCCCGTGCTGCTGCTAAGCATGGTCGGTACGTCGTGGCTGATGGGCGTGCAGTTGTGGCTGTTCCTCTGGGCGCCCCTGCACGGGCGCAGCCTGGAAGTGTCGATGGGCTACTTTCTGCTGCCGCTGGCGATGGTCCTGACCGGGCGGCTGGTGTATGGCGAGCGCCTGTCGCGCCTGCAAAAGGTAGCCGTGGCGTGCGCCGCGCTGGGCGTAGGCCACGAGCTGTACCAGAATGGCAGTTTTGCCTGGGAAACCCTGCTGGTGACGATCGGCTACCCGATCTACTTCGTACTGCGCCGGCGTTGCCGCACCGACCACCTGGGTGGCCTGTGGTGCGACATGTGCCTGCTGCTGCCGTGGGCGCTGTACTTCGTGATTCAGGGCCCGCTTTCGTCTGGCGACCTGCAGGCTCACCCGGGCCTGTATGCCCTGATTCCGGTTCTTGGGGCCATCAGCGCCTCGGCCCTGATCGCCTACGTGCTGGCCAGTCGCATGCTGCCGTTCAGCCTGTTCGGCCTGCTCAGCTACGTCGAGCCCGTGCTGCTGGTGGGGGTGGCGCTGCTGCTGGGCGAGACCATCGGCCCGGATCAGTGGCTGACTTACCTGCCGATCTGGGCCGCTGTGCTGGTACTGGTGCTCGAAGGTTTCAAGCACCTGCTGCGTCAGCGTCGCCGTTCGGTATAAGCCGAACCTGGCGCACCCGCCGCTCTTCAACCGCCTCCACGGTCAGCGTCCAGCCATTCCAGGCAAGGCGATCCCCCACCATCGGCAGGCGGTCGAGCAGGCTCATCACCAGGCCTGCCAGGGTCTGGTAATCGTCGGTGGCACGGGCACTGAAGCCGGTACGTGCCTGTACCTGGCTCAGGTTCAGTGCACCGCTCACCACAAAGCCTTCACCTTCCTGAACGATGCCGGGGCCTTCAACCTCGCTCGCATCCGGCAGCTCACCGGCAATCGACTCAAGAATGTCAGTCATGGTCAGCAGGCCGGTGAAGTCACCGAACTCGTTGACCACAAAGGCGATGTGGGTCGACTGCCCACGCATCTGCTCCAGGGCATTGAGGATGCTGAAGCTCTCCAGCAGGTTCAACGGCGCCCGTGCCATGCCTTCCAGGTCTGGCTGGCTGCCCGACAACAACTCCTTGAGCAGCTCCTTCTTGTGCACGAAGCCAAGTGGTTCGTCGACACGGCCATCGCGGATCAACGGCAGGCGCGAGTAAGGCGAATTGGCCAGGGCCTGCGTAATGGCTTCAGGCGGCTGCGCCAGGTCGATCACATCGACCTCGGTACGGGCGGTCATCACCGTCCGGATCGGCCGCTCGGCCAGGTTCAGTACGCCACTGATCATTACCCGCTCACGACGGTCGAACAGCACCTGCTGCTCGCCACCTTCGACCAGGTCGGCGATTTCCTCGCCCACCTCGTCAGCCTCGACCCGGCGGCCGCCCAGCAGGCGCAGCACGGCATGTGCGGTGCGCTCACGCAGCGGCCGGTGCTGCTGCAAGCTGCGCTTGCGGCGGGCACGGGCCAGCTGGTTGAACAGCTCGATCAGGATCGAGAAGCCAATCGCTGCGTACAGGTAGCCTTTCGGGATATGGAAGCCCAGGCCCTCGGCGGTGAGGCTGAAGCCGATCATCATCAGGAAGCCCAGGCACAGCATGATCACCGTGGGGTGGGCGTTGACGAAGCGGGTCAGCGGCTTGCTGGCAACGATCATGATACCGATCGAGAAGATCACCGCGATCATCATCACCGACAGCTCATCGACCATGCCCACTGCCGTGATTACCGCATCCAGCGAGAACACCGCGTCCAGCACCACGATCTGGGCGACGATAGGCCAGAACGCGGCATGGCGCAGCGTGCCACTGGCCTGGGTCACATGGCCTTCCAGGCGTTCGTGCAACTCCATGGTGGCCTTGAACAGCAAGAACACACCACCGAACAGCATGATCAGGTCACGGCCAGAGAAGCTCTTGCCGAACACGTCGATCAAAGGTGCGGTGAGGGTGACCATCCACGAGATGCTGGCCAACAGGCCCAGGCGCATGATCAACGCCAGGCTCAGGCCAATCACCCGCGCGCGGTCGCGCTGATGCGGTGGCAGCTTGTCTGCCAGGATGGCAATGAACACCAGGTTGTCGATACCCAGCACCAACTCGAGGACGATAAGCGTCAACAGGCCTAGCCAGGCCGTGGGATCGGCTAGCCATTCCATTAGCGGGTACTCACGAAGGAAGCGTCACGAGGACAGAGGGGGGACGGTCTGAAAGGCCAGAGACTGGGGGGCTCCGCGAAGGTGCTCATATATACCTTGATAGAAAATTGGGAAAATAATCCTACAGGCACAGCAGTTTTCTCTGATAGCGCAAAACTATTACAAAACCTGTAACGCGTGTGGGCCTGCATTGGGGGTACTTTTATTCAATACTCTAGACAACCAACAGCTGAAAATCTGGGTTCCCTACAAACTACCCGGATCCCTCACATGAGCCTGTCCCTGTCCATGGCCGCCTTCGCACTGGCGGCGTCAATCTCCCCCGGCCCGGTCAACATCGTTGCCCTGAGCAGCGGCGCCAGCCATGGCTTACGTGCCAGCCTGGCGCATGTAGCCGGCGCCACACTGGGCTTCTGTCTGCTGCTGGTGCTGGTCGGGCTGGGCCTGCACCAGCTGCTGCTGCGCTGGCCTGTGTTGAGCTTGCTGCTGCACTGGGGTGGGGTGATGTTTCTGCTGTACATGGCATGGAAACTGGCCCGCGACGATGGCCAGCTGACTGGCGGGCATTCAACACCCGCCCCCTCGGCCTGGCACGGCGCGGCCATGCAATGGCTGAACCCCAAGGCCTGGCTGGCGGCAGTGGCCGGGGTCGGCGCTTATACCGGCGGTGAGCAGCACTTGCTGTGGTTGTTCACCTGGATCTACGGGCCGATCTGTTTCATTTCGGTGGCCAGTTGGGCATGGGCCGGCAGCGTGATTCGCCAGTACCTGAGCAACCCACGGCACATGCGCCTGCTCAATCGAGGGTTGGCGGTTTTGCTGGCAGGCAGTGCTGTGTACCTGGTTATCTGACCCCGGTGGCATTGCGGTAATGACCCGGCGTCGCAGCCAGATGCTTTTTGAACGCCCGCTGCAAGTGCGCCTGGTCGGCAAACCCGGCCTCCTGCGCAACCTCGGCAATCGCCCGCCCCTGACGCAACTGCGCCCTGGCCAGCTGAACGCGCTGGTCGAGCAGGTAGCCATGCGGTGTCAGCCCGTAATGTTGGCGAAAGGCACGAATCAGGTAGGCGCGCGACAGGCCGCACGCTGTGCAGATATCTTCCAGGCTCAGCGGATCGCTGCGATGAGCGCGTATGAACGCTGCTGCCGCGTCCAGCCGTGGGTGGCCTTCGTCACTGACACGGGCATTGGCGCCGAGAAAGCCCGGCAAGGCGCCGAACAGCGCGGCCAGGCGGCCTTCCCGGTCAGGCACACCCGCATCGAACAGGTCTGCAAACGCCTGCAATAACCGTTGGTACAACGCAGGCGAGTCACTCCAGGTTTGCGTCGGCAATTCAAAGCCATGCGCCTGTAGCCAAGGCAGGTCGACGAACAGCATCAGGTAAGACCACGGCTCACCGCCGATGGGATTGCAGGTATGCACAACGCCCGGGTTCATCAGCACCGTGGTACCGGCCCCTACCTGGATGCGCAGGTCACCGTTGAGGTAGGTGCTTCGCCCGCCGGTGATCACACCGATTGAAAAGCTCTCATGGGAGTGCGCGGCGTAGCACACCTGCCGCCCGTCCCCTACCCGCCGCGCCTCGACAAAAGGTAATGCAGGGTCACGCCAGAACCGCGAAACCTCGATCATCCTCTTGCCCACTCGCTGCTGACATACATCGATACTACACGTTTACCTGTGGAAACAGGTCCAGCGTCCGCTCCACCTCACCGATATCGATCAGGAAGCCATCACCCTCCGATATGCCGACCACAAAGCCAAAATGCTGGTAGTCACGATCCGTCAGGTACTTGTAGTAGCTGACAAAGCGGTTCGGCGGCTGCAAGGTCAGCAGGCAGCCGCCAGGCTGAAGCACATTCACCCCGTGCACCAACTGGCTGCCCTCCACGCCGATGACCACTCTGGCCCCGGCACAGGCCGCAACAATACTCGGTACGTCGGACTTCAGTGGATTGACGACACGAAAACCACGGGTAACACGCAGGTGCTCGGCAAGCTCCAGTTCGTTGCGCAACAGGCGCAGGTCACCGTCACCGCCGCGCAGCAGGAATACGCCAGGATGCGGGGCATGCGGCACGTGCGACAGCAGTTTGTCACCCATGGCCCGGTAGCGGGCATGCCGGCTGCGATTGTTGCTCTGATCATCGAACAGCACCAGCTCACGGAAAAATGCACTGCGCAGGCGCACCGGCTTCATGCCCAGCCAGTCTTCGTAGGCCGGCGCTTGAGTAAACAGCGGGTACCGGGCCGATGGCGCGGTGGTCACCGGTATGCCCTCGTTACAGGCCAGCGCATAGGTCGGGCAATCTTCCATCAGCCAGGTGCCGAACCACGAGTTGCCATTTTGCGTGCAATAAACGGCCCCGCGGTCTATTTCGCTGTCCACGATGATGGTCGGGAAGGTGCTCGGCTTCAGCGACAGCCAATGGCTGGCCTTGCCCTTGTACAACGCGCCATCGACCAACCACACATTCTTGATCAGGTAGCCGCGGGTTGGCCCTTGTAGCGTGCTGATGCCGCCCTCCATGGTGCGGGCGGGATGCACGTAGGGGTAAAAACGCTTGCCCTCCCAGCCCGTGACCCGCTCCATCTGACCAGGCAGGAAAATGGCCGGCGGCGACACCGTGGTTTCACCCGGAGCAATGTCCCAACTTTTGGTGGCGATGCTCTTGAGGTCGATGGCCGTGTTCTTGCCAAGCCGCTTGCGCGCCATGTAGCGGTAGGCGGCCAACGTCCAGGTATGCTGCTTGGCTGCGGGCGATGCACTGAACTGCGAGATGTCGCTTCCCATGAAGCGTCCTCCCCTGATGACGAAGTCTAAACCCTGGCATCAAGCGCCAGAACAATGCATCCCTGGCAACCACTCAGTTGCATGTGACTCTTTCCATGGTGGGCGGCGACTGCAGGCTGGCGTAACGGCTGCGCAGGGTTTCCACGAACGGTTCACCCGCACTTCTGCCACCATAGAGATAAATCTTGTGCAGGCCGCCAAACACCATTTCGTGGTAACGGCTGGCAACCTCCTCATCGCTCGGGCCATCCGGCAACCCCAGGTGCAGCGTGAGTTTGTCGCCCTCCATCGCGAACATCGGCGTATCCCACAGGAACTTCGCCGTACCGGTCTTGGGCAAGCGGACAAACAGATAGGCATGGTTGCCCAACGAGTCGATGTCCCCCCCACGACGGCGCTTCCATTTCAGCAGGCCGTCGTCCGGGCGCGCGAGGCACAGGCCGATGTCGTAATAATCGAAGCCCTGCTCCAGTGCCCATTCAAGCGCCATGAAGGTGGTAATCGAATTGACCTCGCGCAACCTCTTGGCATCACTGAACACCGCCTCGCAATAGCCGAAACGCAACGTGCTCCAGTAACGCTTGCCACCGCGTACCACTTCGCAACCCAGATGGCAGCCGATCACTTCGTCACCCAGCGTGATCAGGTCGAGCCGGCCGACGCTTTTGGCAATGCGGAACACTTCTTCCGTGGGGAACTGCGCAGCATGGATACCCTGCCTGGCAGTGGCATAGGGGCGCAGCAGCACACGGTCCGCCATGGCGATCTCGTCGTCCGAGAGGGCCTGGCGCATCTGGTACAGCGGGCGATTCTTGCGAATACTGCGCCGCAGTTCGCTGTCGTAGCGCGCCGTGATGTCCTCCAGCGAACGGCCCAACGGCACTACAGCGCTCAGGTAATGGGGCACTGACAGCGCCCCCGACGAGGGCATTTCGCTGATGACCACGACATGATTGGCGGCCGCCGTGGCATTGGCACTGTCCACGATCGAAGCGCTGCCCTGGCCCTTGCCACCGATCAGCAGCTTGGCCATTTCCCGCTGTTGCTTGCGGCCGATATAGAGAATTTCGTAAGGGCTTTCCTGTTGTAGCCGAAACCTGGCTACTTCCCAACGCCAGAAACAGGCACGCGCCGCCATTTCTCGGGCTTTGCTGGCCAGCAGCCGCATTTCGTAACGCAGGGAGGGTGACAGGTGCTTTCGCGCCACAGCCGTCAAGGTCTCTTTCATTTCTTCTTCGACGTCCTTTGAAGTGCTCTATGGTCTATCTGAAAAAGAGAAAAAATCAGCAAAAACACTTAACGCTTTGATTTTTATAATGTGCCCTGCAACTTCGCTATCACATTCAGTAACAATTTAAGATGCCTGCAAACGCTTTGGCAAGCGGCTCCTGGCTGACTTCAGATTAAGTTTCATGGCGTCAAATTTCCTGCGTAAAAAGCCGCTCCATCTAGAAGTTTGCTATAAGCGTGCCACTCACACGGTATTTCATTACCACTTGGCTATTGATAATTAGCGTTTGATGCCTTCTTTGCCTAAAAGGAGCATCGACATGCCAGCGAATAACCCTCATCAAAGACTGCTTGAGGCCCAGCTACCACAGTGGGCCCGCCAGGCAAGGCCCAATCAGTGGGCTGCGTTGCAGCAAAGCCAGGGCAACGCCTGGGATGAGCAGGACTGGTTCGCCAACGCCGCCCCTGACTTGCGCCAGGCGGTACGCGCCAGCCAGGCACGCCTGATACGCTCACAAGCAGCCTTGGCCCGCTTACTCAAGGGCCTCAAACAGATCACTGAGTTTGCCGAGCCTTTACTGCAGCATTCTCTTGCCGAACAAGGCCTTCATGCGCCCGTGCACAACACACGGCTGTTGCGTGTTGAACGCACCTGGCACTGGAGTGCCCTGCGCTATCTCTACCGCCACCGTATCGACAACCTGTTACAGGCTGCGCTGCAGAACTTTGCCGATGACGAGGCTTTTACCTCGCCGAGTGCCATTGCCCTGAGCGGCAACATTCAAGTCACCCGCATTCAAGTACAAGGCTCCGCAGTGATCGGCATGCAGGCACCTGTTGCGTACTTCCCACTCACCTCGGAGCGCTTCAAGGTCGAGCCGCTCCCCCTCTCACCCGCCACGTTCGCCAAATGCTGCCGTGAGCTGGACCTGGGTGGCGCCTACCAAGCCCACCTGGAGGAGCACTTCGCTCAGACAAAAGTCCGCGAGCAAGCCATCAGGGTGCAAAAAGGCCGTCTGCGCCTGGCGTCAGACCTCGCCTACCTGCGCCACCACATCAGTGGCCACACACACGATCAATTGCAACGGTTGCTGCAAGGCAGCACCGTGAATTGCTGGCAGCTTGCACTGTTCGGCATCAACCTGCAGGACGCCATGCTGATCGATACGGGCCGTGGGGGGGTGGCCCTGTACCTGCCAGGCCATGATCCAGCCCTGCGCCAATGCAATGACCTTGAAGCGGTGCACGATGCACTGGCCACCCTCCTGCTGCAGCCCGATGCCCGCCAGGCATTCGCGGGGTACATCATGCAGGACGAGCGCGCGCACTTTCTCGACCTGTTGCAACAAAACCTCGATGCTTCAGGCAATACTGCCAATGACCGCCCGTGGCAACGCGCGGCACTCGCAGACTTGCGCCCGACGCGCCAAGCCATCACGGTAGAACCTTTCGGCTACTTTCAGGACCTGCACCTGACTCGCCTCAAGCATGAGGCCAGCCTGGTGGCGGTACCGACAGCGCTGGCCGATGCCAGCGCACGGGCCAGACGCCTGGCTGAATGGGAGAACCTTGGCTGGGATGTGCTCAACGTCGCCGGGTTCTTCATCCCGGGCGTTGGCGCCTTGATGCTGGGCGTCACGGCCTGCCAACTGCTGGGCGAGGTCTATGAGGGCTACGAAGCCTGGGAGGAAGGCGATCGCCACCTCGCCTTGCGTCATCTGGAAGCAGTCGGTCTGAATCTGGCTCTGATGGGCGGTTTTGTCGCGGCAGGCCACGCAGTCCCCAAACTGTTCAATAGCCCGCTGATGGAAAACCTGCACGAAGTGCCGGTCAACGACCGGGGCTACAGGCTCTGGAACCAGGATCTGGCCCCTTACCGCAGCCGCACGGAGCTGCCAGAAAGCCTGCAACCCAATGCGCAAGGCCAGTACCTGCACGAGGGGCGGCAGTACATCCGCATGGACGGCCATCTCTACCAACAACACTTCGACAACACGCTGCAGCAATGGCGCATCATCCACCCGGACGCGCAGGATGCCTGGCAACCACCGCTGGAACACAACGGGCAAGGCGCCTGGCGCGGCCAGCATGAGCAACCCTCCCAGTGGCCTTTCGCAACACTCGCGCGCCGCCTGGGTGAGCCCTTCACAGCGTTCGCCCCTCTACAGCTGGAGCGGGCCGGGCGCATTTGCGGCATCGACGCCGCACGCCTGCGCCAGGTGCACCTGCAAGGCCAGCCAACCCCGCCGCTGTTGCTCGATACCCTGCAACGCATGGCGGCACAGGCCGAAGTACGCGCCATGGGCCCAAACGCAACGCCGCACAGGTTCGACCAGCTGTACAACGGCAGCACGCCCATCGCCCACGCAACGCAGCAGTTGCTTACAGCGTACCCGCGTCTTTCTCCGGCCCTGGCCAGGCGTTTGCTGACAACAATGGACGATGCCGAGACACTCGCCTGGCAAGAGCACGGTCGGCTGCCCACGGCGCTTGGTCGGCAAATCGAACACGTACACAGTGAGCTGCCGCTGGTACGCGCGCTGGAAGACGTGTTGCAACCTGGGTGGGGTAACACTGACAGTGAGCGCCTGCTGTTCAGTGCGCTCGATGCTCTGCCCGAATGGCCTGCTGACCTGCGCCTGGAGCTGCGCGCTGGCAGCCCGCAAGGCCCAAGGCTGGACCATGTCGGCACCGAACAGGCCACTACCGTGCGCCGGGTGCTCAAATCGGCCGAAGGTTATGAGGCCGACCTGGGAGAACGCCCGGCACCCGCGCAGCGTGATCCGGACCTGTGCCGAGCGTTGGAGCAGGCGCTGCCCCCATCGCAGCGCGAAGCCCTGGGCATCGCGCAAAGTGACGGCAACGTGCTGCGCGAGTGGGTACTGGCATGGGCCGATGAACATCGGCCGGTGCTGGCGCAACGGCTCTGGGGAATGCGCGCCGTGCGGCGCAAACCCCAAGGCTGGCTGCGCGGCGGCCGCCCACTGGCGCCGCTGCCCGCGCCTGCGTCCCAGACCGGCTCGCTGGCGGCGGCCTACCGCCGCGTCTTCCCCGATGCCACCGATGCAGAATTTGTCGACTGGCTGGGCGACGAGCAGGAAGACCACAACCCGTATGACATGCGCTCTGCCACTGAGCGATTGCGAGACTTGCAACAGCGCCTGGATGCCCTGCGGCGAGACCTGCATCAATGGGCATCGCCTGACCCCTCAAGCCCACACCAGCGGCATCGGGCAATCCGCCCGATCATCGCCGCCTGGCGTCGCCTTTCGTGGCTGCCATACGGGCGCAGCGGACGCCTTTTCAGCCTCGACCTGTCCAGCCTGGACCTACGCGACGAGGACCTGGCCAGCCTCGCCCTGCCCGACGACTTCACCCACATAGAACACGTTTCCCTCAGCAACAACCGGCTGCTCAGCCACCTGCCGGCTGAATTCTACGAGCGCTTCCCCAACCTCAAGCGCCTGCTGCTCGTCAAGTGCCGTTTCCAGCGCCTGCCCCGCGTGGCCAAACCTGAGCAACTACGCTGGCTGGACCTCGACAGCAATCGCATCACCTGGGATGGCCAGGCCCAGCGAACACTCAACCAGTTCAGCCACCTTGGCGCGCTCGATCTGAACGGCAACCCGCTCATTCAAGCACCAGACCTGCGCTGGCTTGGCGAGCTCAGGACCGTGTTCCTGTCTGATTGTGCGCTCACCGAATTGCCTCAAGGCCTGGACCTTCTCACCGAGCCACTGGTACTGGACCTTTCGTCCAACCAGTTTCAGCAATTACCTGCTGCCTTCGATGTTCCACTCCCCGTAGCTGAAACCCTAAGCCTTGAAAGCGAGTGGCTGGGTCAAGCTGCGCGGGCACAAATCGAAGCCTATAACACCGCCCACGATGTCGATCTGTTGGTATGCGAAAGTGACTATCTGGGGTTCTTCGACAACGCGGGCCCCGCAGAAACCGCATTGTGGCAACGCTTGCCACTGCAGTTTCGCCGTGGCCTCAGGCCATTGCTCGACCGTGAACCCTTTCTGTCACACCCGATTCAAGCCCGCCGTGAATTCTGGCGAAGACTGGCAGTGATCGACACGGATCCTGTACTGCGCCAGGAGTGGCTCACGCACCCGCCATCCAACCTCTTCAACCTGCCGCTTTGATCGAGTACGCAGTGCCTGCCGCCCCTCGGCAGGCACTTGTGGCCAGTTTGATCCAGACTGGTGTTTTCCCGGTGGGCGGTGCATGCTCGTAGCTGAAGCGATTCACCCGGCTTGAAACCAGCCCCGCAATGTGAGGTGCAGTACCTATGGACCGTCTGCTCGATTCACTCTTCCCCAGCGCCGAGAACATTCCTGAAACCTGGCGCCTGGGAGCCCCTCTGGAACAACGAGACTACCTGGTGAACGGCGAGCTCAGGCGCTGGGACGGCCCCTTGGCCACGGTACGCAGCCCGGTATGGCTCAAGGAGGGCGCTGATGAACGCCAAGTGGTGCTGGGCAGCGCCCCGCTGCTCGATGCCGACACCGCCCTTACCGCCCTCGACGCCGCCGTACAGGCCTACGACAAGGGCCGCGGTGCCTGGCCGAACATGCGTGTGGCCGAACGTATCCAGCATGTCGAAACCTTCCTGGCACGCATGCGCGAGCAGCGCCAGGCGGTGGTCAAGCTGCTGATGTGGGAGATCGGCAAGAACCTCAAGGATTCGGAAAAGGAATTCGACCGCACCTGCGACTACATCGTCGACACCATCAACGCCCTCAAGGACCTCGACCGCCGCTCCAGCCGCTTCGAGCTGGAACAGGGCACCCTCGGCCAGATCCGCCGCGCGCCCCTGGGCGTGGCATTGTGCATGGGGCCCTACAATTACCCGCTGAACGAAACCTTCACCACGCTGATCCCGGCGCTGATCATGGGCAACACCGTGGTGTTCAAGCCGGCCAAGTTCGGTGTGCTGCTGATCCGACCGTTGCTCGAAGCCTTCCGTGACAGCTTCCCGCCGGGGGTGATAAACGTGATCTATGGCCGCGGCCGGGAAACGGTGAGCGCGCTGATGGCCAGCGGCAACGTCGATGTGTTCGCCTTCATCGGTACACACAAGGCTGCCAGCGACCTTAAAAAGCTGCACCCACGCCCCCACCGGCTGCGCGCCGCGCTGGGCCTGGATGCGAAGAACCCGGGCATCGTGCTGCCGCAGGTCGACCTCGACAACGCCGTCGAAGAGGCGGTTACCGGCGCGCTGTCGTTCAACGGCCAGCGCTGCACGGCACTGAAGATCCTGTTCGTCCACGAGGACGTGGTCGACGCCTTCCTCGACAAGTTCCAGCACAAACTGGCCGCGCTCAAGCCCGGCATGCCCTGGGAACCGGGCGTCGCGCTGACGCCGCTGCCGGAGCCCGGCAAAGTCGACTACCTAGACGGCCTGGTCGCTGATGCCACCGCCAAGGGCGCGCGCGTGCTCAACGAGGGTGGCGGGCAAAGCTGCGGGTCGTTCTTCTACCCGGCCCTGCTGTACCCGGTCAACCACGAGATGCGCGTGTACCACGAGGAGCAGTTCGGCCCCGTGGTACCCGTGGTGCCCTACCGCGACCTGCAAACCGTCATCGACTACGTGCTGGACTCCGACTACGGCCAGCAGCTGAGCCTGTTTGGCAACGACCCGGCGACCATCGGCAGCCTGGTCGACATCTTCGCCAACCAGGTCGGGCGCATCAACATCAATGCACAGTGCCAGCGCGGCCCCGACACCTACCCGTTCAACGGCCGCAAGAACAGCGCCGAAGGTACCTTGTCGGTGCATGACGCCCTGCGCGTGTTCTCCATCCGCACCTTGGTCGCCACCCGTTTCCAGGAGGCCAACAAGGAACTGATCAGCGAAATCATCCGTAACCGCCAGTCGAGCTTCCTGACCACGGACTACATCTTCTGACGGCCGCGCTTATAGAAAATCGATCTAGCGCCATTGTCGATTTTCCATCGGCGCAAACGACTCTAAGCAACAGGGCGCCCTCCGGCGCCCACTGCAAAGGAGAGTCGAACATGGCAGTCAAACCCATCCCGGAAGGCCAGCACAGCATCACCCCCTACCTGGCCATCAACGACGCCGCCAAAGCCATCGAGTTCTACAAGGAGGCCTTTGGTGCGGTCGAGATGTTCCGCCTCGATGCCCCTGGTGGGCGCGTGGGCCATGCCGAATTGAGGATCGGTGATTCGTCGCTGATGCTGGGCGACCCCTGCGACATGGAGGGCGGTCTTACCGCCAGCCAGAAGCTCAGTGGCGCAGGCGTGGGCCTGCACCTGTATGTCGAGGACTGCGACAAGGTATACGCCCAGGCCCTGGCGGCTGGCGGCACCCAGTTGCACCCGTTGACCGACCAGTTCTACGGCGACCGTAGCGGCACCCTGAAGGACCCGTTCGGCAATATCTGGTTCGTCTCTACCCACAAGGAGGACCTGAGCCCTGACGAAATTCGTGCCCGCGCCGCGAAGATGTTCAGTGGTAACCCAGCGGCAAGTTGAAAGCGGCGCGGCTTTGCTTGAAGCTTGAGGCTCGTAGCCTGGAGCTGCTTCATGCGAATCATCGACAAAACTGCTGCGCAGGTGCGCAGCCTGACCCCCGCCGAAGAGGAGCTGCTGGTCGGCTTTGCCACCGGCAGCCTCGTCGGCCCACGCCTGCTACAGGCCAACCAGCTACTGATGAAGGTACGCAACGCCAACCAGTGGCTGGCCTGCGACTGCCGCAACGACGCCTTGCCGGTGCTTAATGTCACCCTTAACGGCAGCACCGGCACCTTGTTCCTCAAGAACAACCCAGGCACCGCCGAGCACGCGCCTGGCTGCCCGTTCACCAAGGACGAGCGGGAGGCCGCCGAGCGCGAAGACGACCCTGCGCCACCCGCCGCCTGGCTACCGCCCGACACGCCATTGCGCCTGATTGGTGACTTTCGCGCCAGTACCGCCAGTGCCAGTGATGGTAACGACCGGCGCGAACAGCAGCGCCTGCTGTCGCTGTTGCTGACCTGGATCGAAACCAGTGGCCTCAATCTCTACGCCACCCACTTGAAAAAAGACCTGACCACGCAGTTTGCCGAATTGCGCAGCGTGGCCAGCCGCTACCCGCTGCTGGAACGGGTACCTGCCAGCAACTACCTGGAAACCCGGCTGGACATGAAGCACATGATGATGCTCAAGTCCCGCCTGCGCGAAGCCACCGTGTTCGGCAACCATCGCCGCCATGGGCTGATGCTGGACTGCGTCGACCAGATCAAAGGGCGCAAGCTGTTCAACAACCGCAGTGAAGACGGCTTCGACTTCCAGGGGCACCACCTGTACTGGGGCGGTAGCCGCACCACCGGGCCGTTGCTGGCGCTGATGATCTACTCGCCGACCAGCGCCGGTAGCCATTTCTATGAGCTGATCCACGTGGCCAGCGTGCCGGTGCTGTCCCGTTCGCATCTGTTCCCGGTGTATCGCGATGAAGAGCGCGAACCGCTCAAGGCCCTGGTGTCGCTGATCGACTGGATGGCCAGCAAAGGCGTCAAGGTGCAGATGCGCCGGCCAGTGATCGGCGGCCAGGTGATGGATGAGCTGGTGCTGACCTCGGACCAGGACAGGGTGTTGTCAGTGTCGCTACTGGAACAGCCCATCGGGCCAGAGCCGGACACCGAAAACTTCAAGCGCTACGCAGACTTCAAGAGCCTGGAAACCTTCCGCAAGTTCGTTGCCGGTTTCTTCATGCGGGAGCGCTGAACGCCGCACAGTACATGCCCCACTGCAGCAACGGTCTTGTGGCGCGACCGGGGCGCAAAGGGGCCCCAAGATCGCGGGTACCGATTCAGTCCAGGCATTCCTTGGCAGCCTGGCGCAATTTGTCGCCAGACAGGAAGCTGCCCTTGTAGAAGGTCGCGCGGCTGCCCTCGCGAGCGTCGACCACGTCCAGCACATCGTCACTTGCCACCGCACTGGACGCCGTCAGCCGGTAACCGTGGGCAATCGACTTCTGTGTGGCCTGGGGTGCCAACACCTGCCACTTGGGCAGGACACAGGCAGCGTACTGCTGCGGTGTTTTTTTGGTCAGCTTGCTGGCAGTGGGTTTGCCGGGCGTTGCGCAGCCGGCAAGAGTGGCAACTAACGCAGAAGCGATGAAGATACGAAAAGTAGGCATTTGCAATTGGCCGTCAGGGATACGCTGCATTCTAGCGAGGGTTGCGCCGAGTTTCTAATCAACCAAGGTCTTGCGGCTGACTTTTCGCGAAATTGACACAGCAACAAGGCCCAGCGATACCACGGCCACATCGCGGCTTGTTTAACAGCGCCGGGAAACAGCAATTAATTGTTGTGACCCAAGGAACGAATTCATTCTGCCCTGCTTCTGATTAACATCTGGCCACGGTATCACCGGCCGGCTTTGCTCAGGAGAACCCCATGCTCTGGTGGCTGGAACTACTCGCCCAATATGCAACCTCCACCGGCCTCGCCGTGCTCTGTATTTTCGTGTTCTGGGCTTATGGCCTGGCATTCGGCAGGGCCTACATGAAGCTGCTTTCTGGCCTGCTGGCCGCCATGCTGCTCATGCTCGCCGCATGCCCGCATGGTGTGGATTTTGCGCTAGGCAAACACTTGGCGCAGGGTGATACCAGTGCTTTGCTGCTGTTTCTTGCAGATGCTACAGGCGTGATCACGGCGGTGGTGGTGGCCTCGTTTTTCTTCAGCCCAGGGCGGTTGCCGGACGAAGCCTGAGCGGGAGGCATACAGAGCACCTGATATTTCTGCCAGTAGCATGGGCGGTTGAATGTTGAGAAAGTGAAACTGCCAATGGGGCATCACACCGCGACTCGGCCAGGAACTACACACCATGCAAAATAACGCCAACAACACGCAATTCTTCTATCAGAATGGCAAGCTGGTCACGCTTAAAACCGGTGAACAGGGCCGCAGCATCTTTCGCTCCTCGGACGTGCCACTTGCCGAGCAGCAATCAGACGGCACTCACACCAGCGGATTGCTGGTGACCGACGACAAGGGTTCGGTACTGCAGGTGCAGGAAAAAAGCTGAAACCTCCGACGCCACTGCAGGGATCGCACAGGCTTTTCAGAGCTCGGTCAAGGAGGGGCCTTCCACAAATCTGTTGCGTTTCACCCGGCCCTGAGGCGATGCTCACGGGACCGATGAAGCAATAGACAAGGAAGGCCTTTAGCACCATGGAGACGCTTCACAGCATCAAGTCGGATCTGGTCCGAACAGCCGATCATCTGGAAAAACTCAGTCAGGCCATGAGCGGCCACGCCCGGTTCATGGAGGCGCGAGGTAGTTCGCAGCGCGAGATCGATGTCACAGCGCACATCAGGTCCATCGATGTGGTCGCGGACGAGCTGCGCTCTGTGGCTGCGAAAATCGACGACATCAAAGGCGCTTGATGATGCGCGGAGCGGGTGACTGCGTCGCATCAGCTGCCCGGGCAGCTAGTCAGCTGAACTTGAGCTTCGCCACTTTGCTCAGCGCCCAACCACTGAAGACGTAGAACGTATCCAGGTAGAAGCGCCCCGCATAGTTGGGCAATGGCGCGTGATTCAACAGCACATCCGGGTCGGGCGCTGGTGGAAACAGGGCATAAAAGCCGTTGGGTAGCACCGCCAGGGCCACTAACAACAGGTAAGTCGAGGCGTGCAGCAGGGTACTACGACGGCTGAATCTGGCGGACCATTTCATGCCGAAGTATGCAACCAGGCCGGCAACGGGCAACACCCAGAAATGCGTCGGGATCCCAATGAACATTTCGGCGACAACGCTTCTTGCTTCCACCCACTGTTCTCCATTCAAATGCGTGAATTATCACGGGCAAGGCAGGCAAATGCAAAACAAGCGCTGCTCAAGTCATGTCCGGTTCTACCAGCCACTTCTTGAACTTTGCCGGTGAACCTGCATAAAGCGCGTTGGGCAGAACATCCTGGGTTACCACGCTGTTCGCCGCGACCACACTGTTGTGGCCGATACTGACACCGGGCAAGACCACGGCGCCCGCCCCAATCCAGGCATTGTCGCCCACGGTGATCGGGGCAATGTAGTCATTGTCCTTGCGCCGCTGCGGGTTGATATCGTGACTGGTCGTGCACAGGCGTACTTGTGGGCCAAGCATGGCCATGTGGCCGATGCGGATAGTGGCTTCGTCGAGAAACACGCATCCGCTGTTGATAAAAGCGCCCTGCCCCAGTTCAAGATTGCCGCGCTCGAAGTAGAACGGCGGTCGAATGACCACATGGCTTTCGGTGCTGGCACCTGTTTTGGCCAAGAGGCGATTCATCTGTTTCTTGCCCAGGTCATGGGTATCCAGCAAGCGCATGAACTGACGCGGGGATAATGTTTTTTTGAGTTTTGCGACGAATAAGAGCAAGCGAGAAGTCCGACGGTGGTGAGGGCAGTGACGGCGTCATCGAGGCATTAGCGGGCAGGCTATCGGCGCCTGCCGCCGTTTCTTGAGCACGCAAGCTTACCCGGCCCACGGGCAAAAAGCCCGCTCTCGACGGCGGGCATTTTGCGTCTGGTGGTTGGATGATCATGCTTTTGAACACATCAACGCGGCATCCAGCAACCTGCCGTGGTCGTACCAGGCATCGCGTTGATAGGCCGTGAACTGGTGCTGGCCTCCTGTGCTGCGCAACTCCACAAGGCCCTCTGCCTTGCTGGGGTCGGTGCTTTCGATGAACAGTCTGACCGAATTATCGCCATCGACCTCGTAGGTTTTCACATACCCTGGCAGTTCGCCCTTCACGCACCCCAGATACGCGGGTGCGCTTTTCACGGTGCTGCCAGAGGTATAGTCATGGCCGTCCCGCACGTCAGGGTTTTGTGCGCAACCTGCCATGAACAATGTGGCGAAGGCGGACACGAGTAATGCGCCTGCTACCGATCTCTTCACGCGACACGCTCCTGCTGCCCCATCGAGAACTTAGGAAAGTGTTGCCAGATAGCCAGCCATTTTTTAGTTGTCGTGAACCCATGTTACTGCTCAATGACAACCGTGCCATATGTTTGTTTGCTATATGGACCAAGGTGGCATTCGCGCAAGGTTGCCTGTGAAGGTTCACCCCTTCGGAGTCGGGAAAAGCATAAGCAACGGCAAATGGCCCCAACTCCGAGTATTACCAAGCCCACTATCGGGGTCAGGCAATGGCCTTGAGAAACACCAAGGTTGCCACCAAATCCAGGACCAGCACAGCAGCCACAACGAAAACCATGTAATAGCGGTCATCCTGAGTCATTTCGGCGCTCTCCACGAGATCAATGTCTCAGTGTCACAGCAATTACCGTTCCAGCGCCGAAGCCCATCCAACCGCTACCACTGCGCTCATGCATGGCGGCCTTCTACGACGCCTTGACCTGGCATACCCCGTTGGCTTTGTTCTTGCCGGTATACGAAACATCGGGCGAACCGTCGGGGTTGATCGACAGTGACACCGTCACCCCGCTGCCTTTGGCTTCGAAGTAGTTATCGTTGAACTTCTTCAGCTTGCCTTCCTTGCCATTGATATAGATCGGCCCGCCCTTGTCGGCATGGACCTCGATGTTGCCGGGGCACGTTGCGTTCAACAGCGGAATCCCGGCCTGGGCAGCGCCCGAAGCTGCCAACAAGGCAGCCAGCGTTAATCGTTTCATCTCATGCTCCTTGAGTGGTTTGACAGCCAGCATAGCCTCCAGCGACTACTGAACCGGCTCTAAAGGCCCTATTTCTTTATTTCGAAGCTGCGAAAAGGTCGGCGGCAGAAGCGCCTTCGGCAGCGATGTGGCGGGCCCGAGCCACTCCCCAGGCAAGCGCCCTGGTCATCGACTCGCCTGGCCGCGAGTTGAATGCCTCCTCAAATAAAGCCATCCCTGACCGAGCATAAACCCCCAGGAACATCTGCGCTCCACCCGTTCGGGACAGCCTGACCCGCACATCGATGCGAGTGCCGTCACTCAGTGTTTCTTCATGACTCTGGTGGTGCAGTGTCGGGTCAGCCCAAGCCCAATACACGTGGCCCCTCATTCGCATAAAGCTCTCCTTCACCGCCAGTGGGTGACTGGTGCAACCAGGACGGGCAGACCCCTTCATTTGTAATTAGGCCTATCCAACTAGCTTGACCACCAGGCGCGAGCAAAAGCTCCATTTTTTTATCCCTCGCCTTCGACCCGCTGCCGCGACATGGCGGCAAAGGCGAAGCCAGGCAAGGGGCGGTGACCGAAACGCCGTTCCGGGTGCCTCCGTCGACGAACGCCGAGTGCGGGAAACAGGCCTCCGATAGCGCGAACAGCGGGTACCTGTGCCGAATGAATTGGGGATCAGGCGTCGCCCCCCATACAACTGCCGTCACACCTATGCGACAATACGCTCAATGTCCGGCCTCAACCCCGCATTTATCGCCCAACAGCTCGGGCATAGCGTGCAGATGCTCTTATCGACTCATGCGCGCTGGATTAACTCGTCTAACGACTGCCAGGAGCTGGAAAAGCTCCAGATTGGTCCGAAACTGGTCCGTAGCTGCGAAGAAGCCACGTAAGTTATTGATAGGTAAGCTCCTTGATCTCCACCGCTAACATCACCATGCAGTTCGGCTCCAAGCCGCTGTTCGAAAACGTTTCCGTAAAATTCAACAACGGCAACCGTTACGGCCTGATCGGCGCCAACGGTTGCGGCAAGTCGACCTTCATGAAGATCCTCGGCGGTGACCTGGAGCCTTCCGGTGGCCAGGTCATGCTCGAGCCGAACACCCGCCTGGGCAAGCTGCGCCAGGACCAGTTCGCCTATGAAGAATTCACCGTGATCGACACCGTGATCATGGGCCACGGCCAGCTGTGGAAGGTCAAGGCCGAGCGCGACCGTATCTACTCGCTGCCGGAAATGACCGAGGAAGACGGCATGGCCGTCGCCGAGCTGGAAACCGAATTCGCCGAAATGGACGGCTACACCGCCGAATCCCGCGCCGGTGAACTGCTGCTCGGCCTGGGTATCCCCCTGGAGCAACACTTCGGCCCGATGAGCGAAGTGGCGCCAGGCTGGAAGCTGCGTGTGCTGCTGGCCCAGGCATTGTTCTCGGACCCGGACGTGCTGCTGCTCGACGAACCGACCAACCACCTGGATATCAACACCATCCGTTGGCTGGAAACGATCCTCACGGCGCGTAACAGCACCATGATCATCATTTCCCACGACCGCCACTTCCTCAACAGCGTCTGCACCCACATGGCCGACCTGGACTACGGCGAGCTGCGCCTGTTCCCGGGCAACTATGACGAGTACATGACTGCGGCTACCCAGTCGCGCGAGCAGTTGCTCTCGGACAACGCCAAGAAAAAGGCACAGATCGCAGAGCTGCAGACCTTCGTCAGCCGCTTCTCGGCCAACGCCTCCAAGGCCAAGCAGGCGACTTCGCGCGCCAAGCAGATCGACAAGATCCAGCTGGCCGAGGTCAAGCCTTCCAGCCGTGTCAGCCCGTTCATCCGCTTCGAGCAGACCAAAAAGCTGCACCGCCAGGCGGTAGTGGTCGAGAAGATGGCGAAAGCCTTCGACGACAAGGTGCTGTTCAAGAACTTCGACATTACCGTCGAAGCGGGCGAGCGCGTAGCGATCATCGGCCCCAACGGTATTGGCAAGACTACCCTGCTGCGTACCCTGGTCGGCGAAATGACCCCGGATGCCGGTTCGGTGAAATGGACCGACAGCGCCGAAGTGGGCTATTACGCCCAGGACCACGCTCACGACTTTGAAGACGACCTGAGCCTGTTCGACTGGATGGGCCAGTGGACCTCCGGCGAGCAGGTGATCCGCGGCACCCTGGGGCGCATGCTGTTCTCCAACGACGAGATTCTCAAGTCGGTGAAGGTGATTTCCGGTGGTGAGCAAGGCCGCATGCTGTTCGGCAAGCTGATCCTGCAAAAGCCTAACGTGCTGGTGATGGACGAGCCTACCAACCACCTGGACATGGAATCGATCGAGGCGCTGAACCTGGCGCTGGAAAACTACCCGGGCACCCTGCTGTTCGTCAGCCACGACCGCGAGTTCGTGTCGTCGCTTGCCACCCGCATCATCGAGCTGTCGCCCGATGGCGTGGTGGACTTCAGCGGCACCTACGACGATTACCTGCGCAGCCAGGGCGTAGTGGTCTGATTGATGGGTAAGGCCTGGCCATTGTGTATGGCTGGGCCCGCCTCTTCGCGGGCTTGCCCGCGAAGATCCCACCGCCAGCCCCACAGCTGACACAACCCGACGAATAATTCGTTAGCCTGCTTTCATTTCCTTCATGTAACAGCCATCATGGAACCACGCCCAACCGCCCGCCCGCGAAAGAGCCCATGACCGCGCAACAACCTGCCCCCGCCAGCAACACGCTGCACATCACTCAGCAGATCCTGTCGATCGTTTTCTACACCTTCATTGCCTTCCTCTGCATCGGCCTGCCGATTGCGGTGCTACCCAGCTACGTGCACGACCAACTGGGCTTTGGTGCGGTGATCGCCGGGGTAACCATTGGCCTGCAATACCTGGCCACCCTGCTCAGCCGCCCGTTTGCCGGGCGCGTTGCAGATACCCGCGGGGGCAAGCAAGCCATCCGTTTCGGCCTGATGGGGATTGCCGGCTGCGGGGTATTGACCTTGTTATCGGCCTGGACCCTGACGCTGCCGCTGCTGAGCCTGGCGCTGCTGCTTGTGGGCCGTTTGCTGCTCGGCATCGCCCAGGGGCTGATCGGTGTGGCCACCTTGAGCTGGGGTATCAGCCAGGTCGGCCCCGAACACACCGCCAGGGTGATCTCATGGAACGGCATCGCCTCCTACGGCGCGATTGCGATTGGCGCGCCACTGGGTGTGTTGGCCGTGGATGGGCTGGATTTCAGCGTGCTGGGGCCAGCTTTGCTGGTGCTGGCAACCCTTGCCATGCTGGTGTTGCGCAAGCGTCCCGACGTGGTGGTGGTACGCGGCGAACGCTTGCCGTTCTGGTCGGCGTTTGCCCGGGTCGCGCCGTGCGGCGTTGGCCTGACCCTGGCCTCGATCGGCTATGGCACCCTGACCACCTTCGTCACCTTGTACTATCTGGAGCGCGGCTGGGTTGGCGCAGCCTGGTGTTTGAGTGCGTTTGGTGTGTGCTTCATCATTTCGCGGCTGCTGTTCGTCAACGCGGTCAACCGCTTTGGTGGTTACAACGTGGCGGTCGCCTGCATGGCCACTGAAGTGCTCGGCCTGAGCCTGCTGTGGCTGGCGCCTTCGCCGGCTTGGGCTCTGGTTGGCGCAGGGCTTACCGGTTTCGGGCTGTCGCTGGTATACCCGGCACTGGGGGTCGAGGCAATCAGGCAGGTCCCCAGCAGCAGCCGCGGCGCGGGGCTCGGGGCCTATGCGGTGTTCTTCGATATGGCCTTGGCTATCGCTGGGCCGCTGATGGGCGCAGTTGCCGTGCACCTGGGCTATGCCTCGATCTTCTGCGTGGCTGCCCTGCTCGCCCTGGCCGGGGTGGGCCTAACGCTGTTGCTGTCGCGGCGCGCTCGCCGCGGCTGACCGCTCGGCCAGTTGCGGCGCGCCCAGCGCCTGGCTGAAGAACGCCGCCGTTTCACGCTCCAGCGAATGATGGATGTGGCGGCGATCCACGCCCTCGGCATCTTTACACAACGCCGGCATCCGCGCGTACTGCTCGGCGTCGCAGTGAGCCATGAACACAAAGTGGCCGGCGCCGGCCAACAGGCGGTAATCGGGGGTGACCGGCAGCTTGCGGGCCAAGGCCTCGGCGTTGCGGTCCACCGCCACCAGTTGGTCGCTATCGCCGCTGTAGATCAAGGCTGGCACCTGAACCCCGGCCAAGGCATGGCGCCCGAACAGCAGGCTCAGCGGCGCCATCAGCATCACCGCCCCTACCCGCGGGTCGGCCTGCGGCGCCAGCTCACTGCGGTCGGCAATCAATATACCGTGGGTCTTGCAGGCATCGGCGTCGTTCGGGCGCTCCAGGCAGTACTGGCGCAGGCGGTCCAGGTCCGGGCGCGCGCCGGAAAGGATCAACGCGGTTTCGCCACCGGCCGAATAACCGATCACGCCCACTTTGCCTTCGTCCAGATAAGGCCCGACCAATCCATCATCGCGGGCGGCGGTGATGGCGGCGCTGACTTGCAGCGGCCGACCATACAGATTGCTCAGGGTGCCCAGACGACTGTGGTCGCGGGCGTTGTCCCCCGGGTGCACTACCGCCACTACCACGAAGCCTCGCCGCGCCAACGCGGTTGCCAGGTAGTGCAGCGCCAATGGGCTGCCGGTATTGCCGTGGGACAGGACCAGTAACGGGAACCGGCCCGTGGCGACGGGTGCCTCTTCAGCCACCTCGACTGGATAGCCATCTATACGGCTGCTACGGGGTTTACCAATAGCGGGGTAGAACGCCAGTGCTTGCATCGGCCGGCTATCGACCGGGTCGGCCAAGGTCATGTGGTGCAGGCCGACAACCCGTGGCGCAGCCTCGGCATGGGCCAGCAGGCCGCCGAGCAGGACCAGCGCCAACAGGCAGCGGGGAATAGTCATCGGCCAGCGGTTCCTTGCAGGGCGAAGAGATAGCCCAGCATAGGGCCGGCCTGGCTTGCGCCGGATGAAAACTGGATGAAACCATCGTCATGCACGTTGCGCGCGCACGCTATGCATTTGCGCATGGCGTCGAACCCGTGGCATAGATACAGGTCCACGTCTTTACGTGACCGTTTCGCGCCAATGAAGGAGATTCATGCATGAGCAAGCCCGCCTATGTCCCCCCCAAGGTCTGGCGCAACGAAGCAGCCTCCGGCGGCCAGTTCGCCAGCATCAACCGCCCGGTTGCCGGCCCGACACACGACAAGGACCTGCCGCTGGGCAAGCACCCGCTGCAGCTGTATTCCCTGGCCACACCCAATGGCGTCAAGGTCACCATTGCCCTTGAGGAGCTGCTTGCCTTGGGCCATACCGCAGCCGAGTACGATGCCTGGTTGATCCGCATCGGTGAGGGCGACCAGTTTTCCAGCGGCTTCGTCCAGGTCAACCCCAATTCCAAGATCCCTGCCCTGCTCGACCGCAGCGTCGAACCGCCTGTGCGGGTATTCGAATCGGGTTCGATCCTGCTGTACCTGGCAGACAAGTTCGGCGCACTGCTGCCAAAATCGCCAACAGCACGCACCGAGAGCCTGAACTGGCTGTTCTGGCAGATGGGCGCGGCGCCTTACCTGGGCGGTGGCTTCGGTCACTTCTACGTGTACGCCCCGGAAAAATTCGAATACGCCATCAACCGCTTCACCATGGAGGCCAAGCGTCAACTTGACGTGCTCAACCGCCGCCTGGCCGAGAGCCGCTACCTGGGCGGTGATGAGTACAGCATTGCCGATATTGCCGTGTGGCCGTGGTATGGCCAGCTGGTGCGCGGCAACCTGTACGACGCGGCAGAATTCCTGGCGGTGGATGAGTATCCCAACGTACAGCGCTGGGCCGAGGAAATTGCCCTGCGCCCGGCGGTGCAGCGCGGAACGCGGGTAAACCGGACGTGGGGGGATGAGGCCAGCCAGGTGCCCGAGCGGCATGCGGCGCACGACCTGGACTGAGGGTTGGGCGGGGTCGCTGTGCGACCCCGACAATGCCCGCTTGCATAAAACCATTTGCCCCCGCGCAAACCTGCGTCCGCCAAGCCCTTCTTGTACACTCCTCGCACTAGCCCCCACCTGCACAATTTTTTTGGTGAACGCATGATCGAGGTAACCGAGGTTTCCATTGCCGAGCTGCGCGACGCGCTCGAGTCGGGCCGCACGACGGCGGTCGAGCTGGTCAAGGCTTACCTGGCGCGTATCGACGCCTATGATGGCGCCGACACCGCCACCGGCCTGAACGCTGTCGTGGTACGCAACCCGCAGGCGCTCAAAGAAGCCGAGGCCTCCGACGCCCGCCGCGCCCAAGGCCAGGTTCTGAGCCCGCTGGATGGCATCCCCTACACCGCCAAGGACAGCTACCTGGTCAAAGGCCTGACCGCCGCTTCCGGCAGCCCTGCGTTCAAGGACCTGGTAGCCCAGCGCGACGCCTTCACCATCGAGCGTCTGCGCGCCGCCGGTGCCGTGTGCCTGGGCAAGACCAACATGCCGCCCATGGCCAACGGTGGCATGCAGCGCGGCGTGTATGGCCGCGCCGAAAGCCCGTACAACGCCAACTTCCTGACTGCGCCCTTCGCTTCGGGCTCGTCCAACGGTGCCGGCACCGCCACCGCCGCCAGTTTCAGCGCCTTCGGCCTGGCCGAGGAAACCTGGTCCAGCGGCCGTGGCCCGGCGTCCAACAATGGCTTGTGCGCCTACACCCCATCGCGCGGCGTGATTTCGGTGCGCGGCAACTGGCCGCTGACCCCGACCATGGACGTGGTGGTGCCTTACGCCCGCACCATGGCCGACCTGCTGGAAATCCTCGATGTAGTGGTCGCCGATGACGCTGACAAGCGCGGTGACCTGTGGCGCCTGCAGCCCTGGGTACCGATCCCGGCGGCATCGACTGTGCGCCCGGCCTCTTACCTGGACCTGGCGGTGGATGCCAGCGCACTCAAGGGCAAACGCTTTGGCGTACCGCGCATGTACATCAATGCCGATGCCGAAGCAGGCACCTCCGAAAAACCAGGCATCGGTGGCCCGACCGGCCAACGCATCAACACCCGCGCTACTGTGATCGACTTGTGGCAACAGGCACGCCAGGCCCTGGAAGCGGCCGGCGCCGAAGTGCTGGAAGTGGATTTTCCGCTGGTGTCTAACTGCGAGGGCGACCGCCCGGGCGCCCCGACCGTTTACAACCGCGGCATCGTCAGCAAGGAGTTCCTGCATGACGAGCTGTGGGAGCTGTCGGGCTGGGCTTTTGACGACTTCCTGCAAGCCAACGGCGACCCCAAGCTCAACCGCTTGGCCGATGTCGATGGCCCACAGATCTTCCCGCACGACCCGGGCACCCTGCCCAACCGCGAGGACGACCTGGCCGCCGGCATGGACGAGTACGTCAACATGGCCAAGCGCGGCCTGAAGACCTGGGACCAGATCGAGACCGTGCCTGACGGCCTGCGCGGCCTGGAGCGCACCCGCAAACTGGACCTGGAAGACTGGATGGACAACCTGGGCCTGGATGCGGTGCTGTTCCCGACCGTGGCCGATGTGGGCCCGGCCGATGCCGACGTCAACCCGGCATCGGCGGACATCGCCTGGAGCAACGGTATCTGGGTGGCCAACGGCAACCTGGCGATCCGTCACCTGGGTGTACCGACCGTGACCGTGCCAATGGGCGTGATGGCCGATATCGGCATGCCGGTGGGGCTGACCTTTGCCGGGCGGGCTTACAGTGACAATGCATTGTTAAGCTTTGGTGCAGCCTTCGAGGCGACTGGCTCGCGCCGGATGATTCCGCCGCGTACCCCGGCTCTGGGCTGACTTTTACAAGGGCCGCTTTGCGGCCCATCGCCGGCAAGCCAGCTCCCACAGGTACTGCAAACCTCAAGGGTTGTGCAGTACCTGTGGGAGCTGGCTTGCCGGCGATGGGCCGGTACAACTACCACAGATCGCACAATTCAACTTTATGTGTAAAAATACACAAAACGTTGATATTGCGATTTGCCATGCCTATCACCCCCAGCGAAGAACGCCACCTCACCCTCACGGTGCTCAAGGCCGCCATCCAGGCCTTGGGCAGCGTTGCCGCACGCAACATGGAACTCCTCCTGCACGACCTGGACCACCCGGAGCATTCCGTGGTGGCAATCGTCAACGGTCACCTCTCCGGCCGCAGCGTCGGCAGCCCGATCCTCGCCGCCCCAGAGCAGGACCAAGGCTTCAAGGCATTGATGCAAGCTTCAGCCGACCAGCACGGCAGCGAGCCGGTGGTACTGCCCGACTACCCCACCACGCTCAAGGGCCGCACCCTGCGCAGCGCCACCGCGATCTTTCGCGACAGCACCGGCCACCCCTTCGCCAGCCTCTGCGTCAACACCGACGTCACCGGCCTGGACGCCGCCATGAGTTTTCTCCAGCAGTTCCAACCGCTGGGGGCCACGCCTGCCGTCAGTGAACCCGCCGACATGGAGCTGCTGATGAGCGAGATCATCCAGGCTTCCCTGCAACGTAGCGGCCAAGGCCGGATGAACAAACAGGCCAAGGTCGAAGCCGTGCGGGTCATGCAGGAACGCGGCCTTTTCATCGTCAAGGGCGGCGTGGAAAAGGCCGCCAGTGCCCTCGGGGTAACCCGCTACACCATTTACAACTACCTTGAACAATTACGCGGAACCAGCCAATGACCTTGCATATCCACACCCCCCTGATCGAATCCCGCTCCATGTCGTTGGCCGCGGGCCGAAACATCTGGCTCAAGCTCGATGCCCTGCAGCCTTGCGGCTCGTTCAAACTGCGCGGGGTGGGCCACGCCTGCGAAGTGCATCAGGCCCGTGGCGCCCGGCAGTTCATCTCATCGTCGGGCGGCAACGCCGGCCTGGCGGTGGCCTATGCAGGGCGCAAACTGGGTGTACCGGTGACCGTGGTAGTCCCCGAGACCACCACCGACCGGGCCAAGGATCTACTGCGCCAGGAGGACGCCAATGTCGTGGTGCATGGCAGCTCCTGGCAAGAGGCCAACGCCCTGGCGCAGACCTTGGTGGGGCCGGATGATGCATTCATCCACCCGTTTGACGATCCGCTGCTGTGGGCCGGGCATGCCAGCCTGATCGATGAAGTCGCCGAAGCAGGCATAAAACCGGACGCCGTGGTGCTGTCGGTGGGCGGTGGCGGCTTGCTCAGCGGCGTAGTCCAGGGGCTGCAGCGCAATGGCTGGGGGGATGTACCGGTGCTGGCGGTGGAAACCCACGGCGCCGCGTCGCTGCATGCAGCCCTGCAGGCGGGGCATTCGGTCGAGCTGGAGCGCATCGCCTCGGTGGCGACGTCGCTGGGGGCAAAGCGGGTAGCCGATCAAGCACTGGCCTGCGCACAGCAACACCCAGTGCACAGCCACCTGGTCAGCGATCGCGCAGCGCTGGAGGCCTGCGAGCGGTTCCTGCTGGACCACCGGGTGCTGGTCGAGCCAGCGTGTGGAGCGGCGCTGGCATTGGTGTATGCGCCGGGCGCCCTGGCGCAATACCAGAACGTGCTGGTGGTGGTTTGTGGTGGCGCTACGGCAACGCTTGAGCAAATTCAGGCGTGGCTGCAGCAAGCCGATTGAGGCTGCCACCTGTCGGTGGTGATTACGTTAGTCACATGCGCCTGTTCTACTGAGCCCGCCGCAACCGGAAAAATGCCCTCGCAACGGCGTCAACCCTGACGAAATGCGTATCGCACCCTTTCGGTCTGCGGCAAGTGAAGGCACAATGCGTGTCCTTTTTTTGGCCGGCCTGGCCGGGGGCCTTTAAATGATCAAGACGCCGTATTACCTCATCGATAAAACCAAGCTGCTCAGCAACATGGAGAAGATCGCCTACGTGCGTGAACACTCCGGTGCCAAGGCGCTGCTTGCCCTCAAGTGCTTCGCCACCTGGTCGGTCTTCGACCTGATGCAGCAGTACATGGACGGCACCACCTCGTCCTCCCTCTTCGAGCTCAAGCTCGGCCGCCAGAAGTTCGCGGGCGAGACCCACGCCTACAGCGTGGCCTGGGCCGATGACGAGGTCGAGGAAATGCTCGAGAACTGCGACAAGATCATCTTTAACTCGATCGGCCAGCTGCAGCGCTTTGCCGAACAGTCCGAAGGCAAAGTGCGCGGCCTGCGCGTCAACCCGCAGGTCAGCAGCTCTGACTACCTGCTGGCCGACCCGGCTCGTCCGTTCAGCCGCCTGGGCGAATGGGACCCTGCCAAGATCGAGCAGGTGATCGAACAGATCTCCGGTTTCATGTTCCACAACAACTGCGAGAACGGCGATTTCGGCCTGTTCGACAAGATGCTCACGCACATCGAAGAGCGCTTTGGCCACCTGCTGCACAAAGTCGAGTGGGTCAGCCTCGGTGGCGGCATCCACTTCACCGGTGAAGACTATGCGGTAGACGCCTTCTGCGCGCGCCTCAAAGCCTTCTCGGAAACATACGGCGTGCAGGTGTACCTGGAGCCGGGCGAAGCGGCCATCACCAACAGCGCCTCGCTGGAAGTGACCGTGCTCGACACCCTGTACAACGGCAAGCACCTGGCCGTGGTCGACAGCTCGATCGAAGCGCACCTGCTCGACCTGCTGATCTACCGCCTCAACGCCAAGATGGCCCCCAACGACGGCGAGCACACCTACATGGTCTGCGGCAAGTCGTGCCTGGCCGGTGACATCTTCGGCGAGTACCAATTCGATCGCCCGTTGGCCATTGGCGATCGCCTGTCGTTCATCGACACGGCGGGTTACACCATGGTCAAGAAAAACTGGTTCAACGGTCTGAAGATGCCATCCATCGTGGTCAAGCAACTCGACGGCAGCGTCGAGGTCGTCCGCGAGTTCGGTTTCGAAGACTACGTTTCCAGCCTGTCGTAAGGCCGGCTTTCCAAGTAAGGAGCAAAAGGTAAATTGAAGAAGAACGTTCTTATCATTGGTGCAGGAGGTGTCGCCAAGGTGGTGGCCCACAAGTGCGCACAGCATAACGACGAACTGGGTCGTATCGCTATTGCGTCACGGAACATCTCCAAATGCCAGGCCATCATCGACAGCGTCAAGGCCAAGGGTAGCCTCAAGGTACCCGCCGACATCCAGGCCTTCTCGCTCAATGCCCTCGATGTCGAGGCAACCAAGGCGCTGATCCGCGAGACCGAATCGCAGATCGTGATCAACGTAGGTTCCGCCTTCCTCAACATGTCGGTGCTGCGTGCCTGCATCGATACGGGTGTCGCCTATCTGGACACCGCCATCCACGAAGAGCCGGGCAAGATTTGCGAGACCCCGCCGTGGTACGGCAACTACGAGTGGAAACACCTCGAAGAGTGCCAGGCAAAGAACATTACAGCCATTCTCGGCGTCGGTTTCGACCCGGGTGTGGTAAACAGCTACGCCAAACTGGCGCAGCAGCAGTATTTCGACAGCATTGATTCGATCGACATTCTCGACGTCAATGCCGGTTCGCATGGCAAGTACTTTGCCACCAACTTCGACCCGGAAATCAACTTCCGCGAGTTCACCGGGCAAGTGTGGAGCTGGCAGAACAGCCAGTGGACCAGCAACACCATGTTCGAGGTCAAGCGTACCGACGACCTGCCAGTGGTAGGTTCGCAAAACCTGTACCTGACCGGCCACGACGAAGTTCACTCGATTTCGAAGAACCTCAACGTGCCGAACGTGCGTTTCTGGATGAGCTTTGGCGAGCACTACATCAATGTGTTCACCGTGCTGAAAAACCTGGGCCTGCTCAGCGAGCAACCGGTGAAAACCGCCGAAGGCCTGGAAGTGGTACCGCTGAAAGTGGTCAAGGCCGTGCTGCCAGACCCAGCCTCGCTGGCCCCTGGCTACACCGGCAAGACCTGCATCGGTGACCTGGTCAAGGGCACCAAGGATGGCCAGCCGCGCGAAGTGTTCATCTACAACGTGGCTGACCACGAAGAAGCCTACGCCGAGACCGACAGCCAGGGCATTTCCTACACCGCCGGTGTACCGCCAGTGGCTGCCGCCCTGCTGGTTGCCCGTGGTGAGTGGGATGCCAAGCGCATGGTCAACGTCGAAGAGCTGCCAGCCGAGCCGTTCCTCAAGGCGCTGGACGTAATGGGCCTGCCGACCCGCGTCAAAGATGAAAAAGGCGATCGTCCTTGGGACGCTGAAGCCTAAGCAACAAACAGAAGGGGCGCCACATGGCGCCCCTTCTGCTTTTGCAGGCCCGGCCTTTTCGCGGGCTCGCCCGCTCCCACAGGTAACGTGCTTCTCAGGCCTGAAGTTATCCTGTGGGAGCGGGCAAGCCCGCGAAGAGGCCAGTGCAGGACGACACCCTACTTCCGCGCCTCAAGAATCAGGTTGAACGGCGTCTGCGTCGCTCGCCGGAACCGGCTAAACCCCGCTTCCTCGAACACCGCCCGCAAGCGCGCCTCCCCGGCTTGCGCCCCCAGCCCCAAGCCCACCTCCTGCGACAGCGAATTCGGCGTGCAGATGAAGGTAGACGCGGCATAGAACAAGCGCCCGACCGGCGTCAGGTTGCCGTCCAGCGAATCCTCGGCAAAAGGTTCCACCAGCATGACCGTGCCGTCAGCCTTCAACGCCCGATAGGCATGCTTGGCCGCCCCCACCGGGTCGCCCATGTCGTGCAGGCAATCGAAGAAGCACACTAGGTCATGATCATGCCCTGGGTAATCCTTCGCACTGGCCTGCTGAAAACTCACCCGCTCGGCTAGCCCCGCCTCACGCGCACGATCGTTGGCGGTGGTGATGGAGGGCCCGTGGTAGTCGTAGCCGACGAAGGTAGACGCTGGAAACGCCTGGGCCATGACCAGCGTCGAGGCGCCATGCCCGCAGCCTACATCCGCCACCTTGGCGCCCGCCTGTAGCTTGGCCACCACACCCTCGAGCGCCGGCAACCACTCAGCGACCAGAAACGTACGGTAGCCCGGCCGGAAAAACCGCTCGGTACCGCTGAACATGCACGGGTGGTGGTCACCCCAAGCCAGCCCGCCATCGCCGCGCATGGCCGCGACCAGCTTGTCCTTGTCATGGAACAGCGCAGCGATCACTGCGGCCCCACCGGCCATGTAGGCTGGGGAGTCCTCCAGCGCCAAGGCCATGGCCTGCTCTTCGGGCAGCACAAAAGAGCCCTTGTCGTGCGCCATGTAACCCGAAGCGGCCTGGGCGTTCAGCCATTCGCGTACCAGTCGTGGATGGCAGCCGGTTTTTTCCGCCAGCGCTTCGGGGGTGGTCGGCTGGCTGTCGGCCATCGCCCGGTACAACCCCAGTTCGTCGCCAAGGATGACATTGGCCAGGGTCGCCGCTGCGCCCATGTCGCCTACCAGCTTGCCCATGAAATCGTGAAGCCTTGCCTCGTCCATGACCTGCCCTCCTCTGCAAGAAGGCCAACGCCAGCGAGGGAACTCCGCTCCGGGGAGGCGGTGGTCGGTTCAAGGGTTTGGGCTCGCTCTACAGCGCGATACCGCGAGCACTCGATAAGTCTAGATCTTCTGCACGTACGCGACGAGATCCCGTCCTCATAGCGGCTGAAGCATTCCCTCAGGTAACAATTCCTAAACAACACTGTGACATTTTTTTTCAGCTGTCTTATCCAGGAGCGGAAAGATGAAAGTCACGGTCTTCGGTACCGGCTACGTTGGCCTCACCCAGGCAGTGTGCCTTGCCCAGGTGGGGCATTCGGTGTTGTGCATGGATGTCGACGCCGAGCGGGTTGCCACCCTCAATGAAGGCTATTGCCCGATCTTCGAGCCCGGCCTTGCGCCGATGCTGGAAAAAAACCTGGCCTGTGGCCGCCTGCGCTTCACCACCGACGCCAGGGCAGCAGCCAACTACGCCAGGCTGCAGTTCATTGCAGTCGGCACACCGCCGCAAGCCGATGGCAGCGCTGACCTGAAGCAGGTTTTTGCCGTGATCGACAGCATCCTCGAACATGCTGACGGCACCAAGGTGATCGTCAACAAGTCCACCGCGCCGGTCGGTACGGTGCACCGCATCAAGTCGCGCATAGCCCAGGCCGTCGCCGACCCCGCTCGCTTCCAGGTAATCAGCAACCCGGAGTTTCTCAAGGAGGGCTCGGCCGTGGACGACTGCATGCGGCCGGACCGCATCATCATCGGCGGCGCCGAACCGGCCGAAGTGGAGTTGCTGCGCGAGCTGTACCTGCCGTTCAGCCGCAACCGTGAAAAACTCATGGTCATGGATGCACGCAGCGCCGAGCTGACCAAGTACGCGGCCAACTGCATGCTGGCGACCAAGATCTCCTTCATCAACGAAATCGCCAACCTGGCCGAGCACCTGGGGGCCGATATCGAAATGGTCCGCCGCGGCATCGGCTCCGACCCGCGCATCGGTTACGACTTCATCTACGCCGGCTGCGGCTTTGGCGGCTCGTGCTTCCCCAAGGACCTGCAAGCCCTGCGCCGCAGCGCCGAGGCTGAGGGCTTCGAGCCGCGGTTGCTGCGTGCGGTGGAGTCGGTCAACGAACATCAGAAGGGGCGGCTGTTCAGCAAGATCCAGCGGCATTATCCCGATGGCCTGCGGGGCAAGGTATTCGCCCTGTGGGGGTTGTCGTTCAAGCCCAACACCAATGACATCCGCGAAGCCTCCAGCCGAATCTTGCTGGAAGCGCTTTGGGCTGCTGGCGCGCGAGTACAGGCACATGACCCGCAGGCGATGGACGAAATCCTGCGGCATTACGGCCCGCGCGCCGATTTGCAACTGGTGCCGTGCAAGGACGATGCGCTGGAGGGCGCCGATGCGCTGGTCATCGTCACCGAGTGGCAGGACTACCGTGTGCTGAATCTGGACAAGGTGCCGGATCTGTTGGCCGATCGAGTGGTGTTCGACGGCCGCAACCTGTTCGAACCCGAGCACATGGCCGCTGCCGGCCTGACCTACTACGGTATCGGCCGCGGCCAGGTGCAGCCAGCATGCCCGTACTGATTACCGGTGTGGCCGGCTTTATCGGCTTCCACGTCGCGCGCCGCCTGTGCGAGGCTGGCATCGAGGTGGTCGGCATCGACAACCTCAATGCCTACTACAGCGTCGAGCTGAAACGGGCGCGCCTGCAACAGCTGTCCGGCTTCGCCAATTTCCGCTTCCAGCCCCTCGACATCGCCAACAGCGCCGGCCTGCACCAGCTGTTCACCGGGCAGGCGTTCAGTGAAGTGATCCACCTGGCGGCCCAGGCCGGGGTGCGCTATTCGCTGGACAACCCCGGCGCCTATGGCCAGGCCAACCTGGTCGGCTTCCTCAATATGCTCGAAGCCTGCCGCCAGCAGCCGCCGCACCACTTGATCTACGCCTCCAGCAGCTCGGTGTACGGCGCCAACGCCAAGCTGCCTTTCAGCGTCGACGACCCGGTCGAGCAGCCGGTGTCGCTCTATGCCGCCAGCAAGCGCGCCAATGAACTGATGGCGCACAGCTATGCGCACCTGTATCGCCTACCGACCACGGGTTTGCGCTTTTTCACCGTCTACGGTCCTTGGGGCCGCCCCGACATGGCGCTGTTCAAGTTCACCCGCGCCATCCTCGAAGGCCGCCCGATCGAGATTTACAACAACGGCCTGATGGGGCGCGACTTCACCTACATCGACGACATCGTCGAAAGCATCCTGCGCCTGCGCCTGAAGCCACCACAGCCTGCCCACGGGCAACCGCCCTGCCAGCTGTTCAACATCGGCCGCGGCCAGCCGGTGCGGCTGCTGCATTTCGTCGAGTGCCTGGAGGACGCCTTGGGCATCAAGGCCCAGCGCGACTACCTGCCACTGCAAGCGGGAGACGTGCTGGAGACTTGGGCCGATGTGGGCTCGCTGGCGCGCTGGATCGACTTCACCCCGGGCACATCGCTGGAACACGGCGTTAACGCTTTCGTTGGCTGGTACCGGGATTTTTACCGGGTTTGAGCCGCGCACTCACAACAAGACCACAGGTAGCCTCATGACAGATCCACTTGACCTTTCGGTACTGATCCCCGCCAGGAACGAGGTCGAAAACCTGCCATCACTGTTGATGGAAATCCGCGCCGCACTGGCGGCCGAAGCCTATGAAGTACTGGTGGTCGATGACGGCAGCAGCGATCGTACCCTGAGCGTACTGCAGCAACTGAAAAGCCAGGGTTACACCCAGCTGCGCATACTGCGTCACGAGCGCTCGCTGGGCCAGAGTACCTCACTGTGGCACGCCGCGCAGGCGGCCCGCGGCCAGTGGCTGGCCACTCTCGACGGCGACGGCCAGAACGACCCCGCAGACATCCCGGGCATGCTGGCCTTGGTGCGCGCCGACCAGGCCCTGGCCGGCGGCGTGAAACTGGTCGCGGGGCACCGCGTCAACCGCCGTGACAGCGCCAGCAAGCGCTGGGCTTCGCGTTTTGCCAACAACCTGCGCAGGCGCCTGCTCAAGGACAACACCCCAGACACCGGCTGCGGGCTGAAGGTGATAGAACGCGCAGCCTTCCTGCGCCTGCCCTACTTCGACCACATGCACCGCTTTATCCCCGCCCTTATCCTCCGCCACAACGGCCGCATGCTGGTGCACCCGGTCAACCACCGGCCACGCCATGCCGGGGTGTCCAAGTACGGCAACCTGGACCGCGCCCTGGTGGGCATCCTCGACTTGTTCGGGGTGTGGTGGCTGATTCGCCGCACCCGCCTGCACAGCCGCCCGCAGGAGCTTGAAGGATGACCCGCGAAACCCTGTGGCTGATCATCGGCTTCGCCGGCCAGGCGGTGTTCACCGGGCGCTTCGTGCTGCAGTGGCTGTACAGCGAGTTCAAGCGCCGCAGCGTGATCCCGGTAGGTTTCTGGTACCTGAGCATGCTCGGCAGTGCCCTGCTGCTGACCTACGCCATCTACCGCCAGGACCCGGTGTTCATCATCGGCCAGAGCTTCGGCTTTCTGGTCTACCTGCGCAACCTGCAACTGATCGCCCGCAACCAGGAACAGAAGGAATAGCCCTTGCCCAGGTTCAAGACGCTTGGGGCCGAACGCCTGGCCCTGATTGCCCTCGCCGTAGTGTGGGTGGGCGCTGGTATCGGCTGGCGACAGCCGATGAACGTGGATGAAGAGCGCTTTCTCGGTGTGGCTCTGGAAATGCTGCAAAGCGGCAACTGGTTCATCCCCCACCGGGCAGCGGAAATCTACGGCGACAAGCCGCCGCTGTTCATGTGGACCGTGGCCCTGTTCAGCCAACTGACCGGCTCGCCCAAGGTTGCCCTGTACCTGCCCGGGTTGATGTCGGCGGCAACCATCACCTGGGTGCTGCACGACCTGGGGCGGCGCCTGTGGACCCGGCGCATCGGCGTGATCGCCGCCTTGCTGTTCCTGGCCACCTACCAGAGCTACAGCATCCTGCGCACCGGGCAAATCGACAGCTTCCTGTGCCTGTGGGTGGCGCTGGGTTTCTATGGCATGGTGCGCCACCTGCTATTGGGGCCGGCGTGGGGTTGGTTCTACCTGGCCTGTGCGGCCATGGGGCTGGGCATCATCAGCAAGGGCGTGGGCTTTGTCCCGGCGCTGATGCTGCTGCCCTATGCCTGGGCGGTGCGCAAAGGCTGGCACGGCGTTGTGGCCATGCCTGGCCAAGGTTGGCGCTGGAGCCTTGGGCTGCTTTGCCTGCTGGCCGGTTGCGCGGTGTGGCTTGTGCCCCTGCTGGTGTCGATCGCCCAGGGCGGTGGCGCAGCGGAGCTGGCCTACCTCAAGGAAATCTTGCTGCGCCAGACCGCCAGCCGCTATACCAATGCCTGGGACCATCGTGAGCCCTTCTGGTACTTCTTCGTCAAGGTCATTCCCAAGTACTGGCTGCCGCTGGTGCTGGCCCTGCCCTGGCTGGTACCGGCCTGGCGACGCCAGCTGCAAAAGCGCGACGGGCGCTTCTTGCTGCTACTCGGCTGGGTGGCGTTGGTGCTGCTGTTTTTCAGCCTCAGCAGTGGCAAGCGCAAGTTGTACATCTTCCCAGCGCTGCCAGGCCTGGTGCTGGCCATCGCCCCGCTGATCCCGTGGCTGCTCAAACGCTGGTTGCTGGGCCGGCCGGCCTGGCGCAAAGCCTTTATCGCCGTGGCCCTGATATGGTTCGCGCTGTGGTTCGCCCGCGGCTTCGTCGAGCCGCTGAAGGAGGGCCGCAACCCGCATGAGACGCTGATGAGCGAAGCGGCACGCGCCACCGGCGGTGCCGAGCTGGTGCTGGTCAACTGGCGCGAAGGGCATTGGCTGTTTGCCCGGCAACCCATCGTGCATTTCGGCTTTACCGGCCAGTCCAAGGCAGATGCGGCGGCCTATTGGCTGCGCCACAACCCCACCGCCTTCGCCCTGATCCCGGCCTCCGAACTGGGCCGCTGCTTCAGTGCCGACAAGGCCCGCAAGCTTGGCGAGACGTCGCGGGCCGAGTGGTATGTGGTGGGCGCCGATGCCGACAACGGCCATTGCCAAACCACTCCCCCGGGCCACGTCTACCGCTTTGCCTGGGCAGACGTGCCCGTCGCTCGTTAAAACCTGCGCCCCGTCGTGCTACGGCGCAGCGGTGCCGGCTGGCGGATCGAGTTGCAGCACCTCGTTGGTGTACGCCCACTCCTTCAATACCTGGTCGGGGTGGTCGTTCAGGCGCGTTCCGTAGGACGGGACGATCTGCTTGATCTTACCCTGCCATTCCGGCGTTGCTACCTTGTCCTTGAACACCTTGTTGAGCACATCGAGCATGATCGGTGGCGCGGTCGAGGCACCTGGCGAGGCGCCCAGCAACCCGGCGATGCTACCGTCCCTGGACATCACCACCTCAGTACCGAGCTTGAGCACGCCACCCAATGCCTCGTCCTTCTTGATGATCTGCACCCGCTGCCCCGCCTGCCACAACCGCCAGTCTTCCTTCTTCGCCTCGGGGAAGTAGGTGCGCAGCGCTTCGAAGCGGTCATTGTCAGATTGCAGCACCTGGCCGATCAGGTACTGCACCAGGTCAAACTCGCGTACCCCGACCCGCACCATCGGCCAGGCGTTGTGCACGCTGGTACTGGCAAGCAGGTCGAGCAGCGAGCCTTGCTTGAGGAACTTGGTCGAGAAGGTGGCGAACGGCCCGAACAGGATCATGCGCTTGCCATCGAGCACCCGGGTGTCCAGGTGCGGCACCGACATGGGCGGCGCACCGGTGGCGGCAATGCCATAGGCCTTGGCCATGTGGCGCTGCGCGATAGCCGGGTTGTCGGTGACCAGGAACGAACCGCCGACCGGGAAACCGGCATAGTCTTTGGCCTCGTCAATCCCCGACTTCTGCAGCAGGGGTAACGCCGCACCGCCGGCACCAATGAACAGGAACTTCGCGTCGGTGGCCGCCTTGCTGCCATCTTTGAGGTTCTTGTACTCGACATGCCACGAGCCGTCGTCGTTACGGGTGATGTCCTGTACCTCGGTGGACAGCTTGAGGTCGAAGTTGGGCCGGGTTTGCAGGTAGCCCACGTACTGCCGGGTAATCTCGCCAAAGTTGACGTCGGTGCCAATTGGCGTCCAGGTTACCGCCAGTTTCTGGTTGGGGTCGCGCCCCTCCATCATCAACGGTACCCACTTGCGGATCTGCTCATGGTCCTCGGAGTACTGCATGGGCTTGAACAACGGGCTGGCCTGCAGCGCCTCGTAGCGCTTTTTCAGGAAGCGGATGTTGTCGTCACCCCAGACGAAGCTCATGTGAGGGGTGGTGTTGATAAACGAATGCGGGTTCTTCAGCACCCCCTGCTTCACCTGCCAGGCCAGGAACTGGCGGGTGACCTGGAACGACTCGTTGATCTCCACAGCCTTGCTGATGTCGATCTTGCCGTCTTTTTCCGGCGTGTAGTTGAGTTCGGCAAGGGCGGAGTGGCCGGTGCCTGCGTTGTTCCAGCCGTTGGAGCTTTCTTCGGCGACCTTGTCCAGGCGTTCGACCATCTCCATGGACCAGCCTGGCTCCAGTTCGTTGAGCCAGACCGCCAGCGTGGAACTCATGATGCCGCCGCCCACCAGCATGACATCGACCTTTCTGGTTTCCGCGGCCTGGGCGTTGAGCATGCCAAAGGCCAAGGCCAGCCCGGCCAGCGCCAGCTCCGGCTTCAGGGTGATTTTCATAACCTTTTCCGCGCCTCGTTGCTATCCGTAAGTCCAGCCACAAGCTTAGCTGACGGATTTAGTGGGGCATGGCTTACGCACAACCACTTGCAATCAGTCACGTCTCAAAATACTGTATGAATATTCAGTACACAGAGACAGCCCCATGCAACTCATCGCCAAACTCGGCATCCTTGCCGACGCCGCCAAGTACGACGCATCCTGCGCCAGCAGCGGTGCGCCCAAGCGCAATTCGCGCGGCGGTGACGGCCTGGGCGCTACCAACGGCATGGGTATCTGTCACAGCTACACCCCCGACGGCCGCTGCGTATCGCTGCTCAAGGTACTGTTGACCAACTTCTGCCTGTACGACTGCCAATACTGCGTGAACCGCCGTTCCAGCAACGTCCCCCGCGCGCGCTTCAGCCCTGAGGAAGTGGTACGCCTGACGCTGGATTTCTACCGACGCAATTGCATCAGCGGCCTGTTCCTCAGCTCTGGCATCATCCGTTCGGCGGACTACACCATGGAGCAACTGATCCGCGTAGGCCGCTTGTTGCGCGAAGAGCACAACTTCCGCGGCTACATACACCTCAAGACCATCCCCGATGCCGACCCGCTGCTGATCGAAGAGGCCGGCCGCCTGGCCGACCGCCTCAGCGTCAACATCGAACTGCCCACCGAAGCCAGCCTCAAGCGCCTGGCGCCGGAAAAACACGCGCATACCATCCGTCAGGCCATGGGCGTGATTCACCAGGGCCAGCAAGCCGTGGCCAACGAACCCAAGGCCCCGCGCTTCACCCCTGCCGGGCAAAGTACCCAGGTCATCGTCGGCGCCGACAGCACCGACGACAGTACCCTGCTGCGCAATGCCGAGTCGCTGTACCAGGGTTACGGCCTGAAGCGCGTGTACTACTCAGCCTTCAGCCCGATCCCCGACAGCCCGGGCAGCGTGCCCCTGGCTGCACCGCCGCTACTGCGCGAGCACCGCCTGTACCAGGCCGACTTCCTGCTGCGTGGCTATGGCTACAAGGCAGGTGAACTGCTTGGCCAAAGCGGTAACCTGGCGTTGGATATCGACCCCAAGCTGGCCTGGGCGCTGGCCAACCGTGACGTTTTTCCGCTGGATGTAAACCGCGCCGAGCCTGCCCTGCTGGCGCGCATTCCCGGTATCGGCCTGCGCAGCGTGCAGCGGCTGGTTGCGCTACGCCGGGAACGGCGAATCCGCTATGACGACCTGATCCAGTTGCGCTGCGTGCTGGACAAGGCGCGGCCGTTCATCGTCACCAGCGATTACCGCCCAGCCCAGGGCGAGCTGCGCAGCGGCTTGCTGCGAGCACGTTTGCGTGAACCGCAGGCACCGGTGCAGATGGGGTTGTGGGGATGATTGCGCTCAACTGCGATGACCGGTTCGCCACCTGGCGGGACCAGGCCCGCGTGTTGCTGGGGCATGGCATCGACCCGTCGCAAGTCACTTGGTCACAAGGCCCGATGGCAGACTTGCTGGCGGTGCCCGCGCCGCTCCCGGAGGGCCCGGGCCCCTTTCGCGCCAAGGTGCCTGCCGCGCTGCTGAGCCAGTTGGAACAGGCGGCCCGTTACTGTGGCGAGCAACGTTGGAACCTGTTGTACGAAGTGCTCTGGCGGGTGGCCCATGGTGACCGCACGGCCATGCTGGCCGGCGACCGATTGGGCAGTGAGTTGCAACGGCGCATCAAGCAAGTTACCCGAGAGGCACATCACCTTCATGCGTTTGTGCGCTTCGTGCCGTTGCCAGAAGCATTGGCAGAACGCCTGCAACTTGATCTGGTGGCCTACCACGAACCAGCGCATGACATTCTGGAGAGTGCCAGCCCACATTTTGCCGACCGCCTGGGGCGTTTGCGCTGGTTGATCGCCACACCACAGGATGGCATTCGGTTCGACGGCCAGGCATTCGATTACCAACGCCGGTGCCCGGAGCGCTGGCAGCAATGGGCACGCAATGCTGAAGACCCAGGCGCCGAACTATGGCGCACCTACTACCGCCACACCTTCAACCCCGCCCGCCTCAACCCCGACGCCCTGCGACTGCACATGCCCGGGCGGTTCTGGCGGCATTTGCCGGAAGGCATGCTGATACCGCAGCTCGAAGGCCTGGCCCGCCAAGGCAAACAGCGGGACGGTCAAGCCGTCGAAGTTGCCGCTAAACCCGGCAAACAGATCAACACACCCGCAGGTAGCTGAAAAAATAACTGTCTCACGCTGTCTTAGATGGCGTCTTGAAGCATGCAGGATCACTGTGGGAGCGGGCGCGCCCGCGAACCCGGGCGAAGCCCGTGCCATCCACCGCGTTGCCTGCTTCGCGGGCATGCCCGCTCCCACAGGTACAGCGTAAGTCCTTGGTCACAACCGGTTTCTGTGGGAGCGGCTTCAGCCGCGAACACCGGCGTAGCCGGTGCCATCCACTTCAATGCCTGTTCTACAGCTCGTCTTCCAGCAGCCACCCAGCATCGCCCTCCTCAAGCACACCACCATGATCCGTCCGGTCGCCTTTGCGGGCCACCGCCGCACCTTCGATCAGGAAATTCCCAGCCCCACTCTCTATCACCGCGCCACAGGTTGTCCGGTCCCCCACCCTGGCAACCGGCCTACCATTGAATGTATAAGCAGCACTGCCGCTCTCTACCTGGTTAACCCCATGCAGCGGGCAGTTGTGTTGGTGGCCTACAAGTACAACCGGGTTCATGGGGCTTCTCCTTCAGACGGTGCAGTACGGGATTCGCGGTCAATGTCCGCTGGCCATTCAACCTTTGGCGCCAGGCAGTGCATGTGGCTCAGGCCATCGTCGTCGTTCCAGTCGCGGGGTGGGTGCACGAACTTTGGCAAAGCCTCGGGGCCTTGCTGCATGAACAGCCGGGCGATGGCCCAGTAGGCCTCGCCGTGGTAAAGATCGTGGGTGAAGAAGACGCGGTCGATGACTTCGTTGGTTTCAGGGTTGCGGACCGACAGCATGACGTTTTCTATGAGGCCGCCGTGGCCGGGGGCATAGACGCGGTAGACCTCGGCGGTTATGTCGTCCCAGTTGTAGGCGACAGGTTTTACGCCCCAGTGTTTGCGGCTGAAAAGATAGATGTAGTTGAATCTAAATTGGTAGAGATAGATTTTCCGACGCAGGCGATTGAAACGAATGGGTTCGTCCCTTGGGAGCATCAGGTCCATCTTTACATGGGATGCAATTGCCCACATGGCGATCGGCGGCAATAAAACCATGACGAGGCAAACAAACCAGTCACGCGACCAATTAACATTCAACATTAGCGAATATAGATATATGGCCATTCCAAATGATATGACTAAAGTTGCCCCTCCTACCAGAGCAGCAACACCACGCAAACTGACACTCGACCTCGGAAGCTCTAGGCACACATCATCAAGATAATTCGGCGCTGGCTTAACGTCCTCAACACCAAAACGCGGAGCTGACTGCGAACTCACATCAGGCAGATCATAGCTCCAAAACAAAGCCCTATCCCAAAGAGCTCTAGGCTTGGCTTTCACTCGTTAAGCTCCTTGACGCAAATCTCAATATAAGCATCCGGCAGCGCTGTATCTGGCCAGTACATTACTAGCAGCGTCGCAGCACCTATGGTGTGCGACCCGATAGTCGGCATCAGTTCTGCAGCCCCAGTGATTTCCAGCCAAGATATTGCCAAATCCTCTGACCTCTCGGATTTACGCTTTCTATTCACTGAAATATTTTTTCTATAGTCGGGTAGTCTTGGCTGAGAAAAACCAGAAAATCTTGCCGCTTTAGTGAGCGCCTCAATTGGGAGAGCCTGATATTCATCCACAAGCACAGTTTCTCCACCAAAGAAGTCGGGAAAAGTGCCATCACCATGCCGATGCACTACGAGGACCAAGCGAAAAGCTGAGCATTCATCACTGTAACTAGGTAACACGACTTGAAATTTAAGTTTATGCTCTAACTCCAAACTGACCAACCCTCCTATCCTGGGCGCAGCCGAATTGATTGACCGATTGGACTCGAAGTTAATCGCCGCGCAAACACCCAGGGTCGCCGCATTAAGCTCTGCAAACGCAATATCCGCATATTCCGGGCTGCCCCAGAATACGGCTGACTTCTCATCAGCTTTGCCAAAGCAGCAGCGTCGCGCCCATCGCTCCAAGGCTACAGATTCGTTTCCTTCAGCCCACTTGCTGATTGCGTACGCCGTGAGCGCCAGCATCACTGCCAACCCTAAAGGCCCTAATATAAGCGGTTTAAATACTGCATACACAAATACGCCAGTTGAAACGGTGAACCCAAATCCCGCCCCGATATATATAGCTCCGGCTCTGTTGTCTCCTGCTGCTAGCACGCGCTTTGCTGCAGCAAATGCTTGCGCCGTATCAAACATCCCGGCTATTGCACTAATAATTGCACCAAACTTGATTAGCGAAACGCCAGTTCCCGCCGCGCCCTTAGCCCCGGGTATTGACCTCAGCACGAGCCCAATCAGCTCAATTTGCCCCCCTAACAACCCCAATTGAGAACCCTGCAACGCCAACTTGGCCTCATGCGCCTTCGGCCCAATCTCCGCTTCCGCTTTTTCCTGATTTCTGGCCAGGCTGTCGTATTGCAAGTACAGCCCTCCAATCGCCAGCAGTACTTCCCAGCTTCCCGCCACACCCCGCAAGCCGCGAAACCCGGTTCGCACCAACTGCGCCGCCTGCTGCGAATTGATCTTCATCCTCTGGAACACCTTTCGCGCATTCGGCTCTAGCGTCCCCGCCACCACCGAGATATCCACCAACGCCCGCTGCGCCAAGCTGCTTGCCTGAGTTACCTTCATGTTGGCTTCCTCAAACAACCGACCATGCACGTCCGCTGCAGTACCCTCGACCCATACCGACACACTGATCATGGTGTTGGTGAACCGCGGATCGAGCACGGCCAGGCTCATCAGCCCGTGCTGGATGATCGGCCGCACCTTGTTCCAGGCCTTGGTTGAATGGATGTCGATGTCATCAATGTTGCGATGCATCCGATCCCGTGCCTCGGCAATCGACGCATTGGCCTTGTGCTGCAACTCGCGCAGGTGGGCACTCTGCAAGGCGTAGTACTCGCCCAGC
>PJUI01000072.1_pt1 | contig 148148 bp, 129 predicted proteins | sample 1512201 | NCBI WGS metagenome assembly PJUI01 (sample SAMN08177670, study PRJNA422409) | Feces metagenome, whole genome shotgun sequencing project. | isolation source: Chicken feces (2) enriched on wood chips | host: Gallus gallus | place: USA: Madison | collected 2015-01-15
AACCGGCTCAAGCAGTTCCGCGCGCTGGCCACCCGCTTCACCAAACGCGCCGCCTACTACCGCTCCGAACTCACCATCGCCGCGATCATCCTCTGGCTCCGCGATTCACCGGACACGCCCTAGATGGCGGATCGCCAGGCTGCGTCTATTGACGTGCAGCGCGGATCGCGCGGACCCGCCGTCGTACCGTGCACGACCTCGGGCGTGTCGGTCGGGTCGCGCAGGGTTGGTTGCACTCAGCGGTGCCACGGCGGCGGAAGAGGGCGTGTCTCGTGGCCGCGTGAGCCATGGGGTGATGGCTCGTCAGACGGCGTCGGCGCGGGCCAGCGGTGGCCTGTAGCGTCGCCGAGATGGAACGCTCCGAGATCTTCGACATCGCCCACCTGCGCCATCCGATCGGGGCGCCGGTGGCGCCCGAGCGGCTACGCGAACTGGTCGGCTGGCTGAGCCCGGGCGACGGCGCCCGCGCCGTTGACCTCGGGTGCGGCGAGGGCGAGTGGCTGCAGGAGCTGCTGCTCGCCCACCCCGGAATCACCGGCGCGGGGATCGACCACATGCTCCCGGCCTCTGCCGCCCGGCGTGCCGGGGAGCGGAAGCTGAGCGACCGGGTGCGCTGGATCGAGACGGATGCCGCCACCTGGGACGACGGGGTCTTCGACGTGGTGCTGTGCATCGGTGCAAGCCACGCCTTCGGCAGGCTGGAGGAGATGCTGGCCGCTGTCCGGCGGCACCTGCGCCCCGGTGGCCAAGCGCTGATCGGTGACAGCATCTGGGAGGGCGCTCCGTCGGCTTCTGCGCTGGCAGCGCTCGAGGTTTCCGCCGACGCCTATCCCGACCTCGCCGGCTTCGTTCGAGCCGTCCGCGAGCACGGGTTCGAACCGTCGTACGGGCACGTCAGCACGTTGGCCGAGTGGGACGACTACCAGTTCAGCTGGACCGGGTCGCTCGTCGACTGGGCCGTGCGGGAGGCCCCGACGACCGAGGATCGCGACCAGGCACTTGCCGCTGCACGTGAGAATCGCGACGCCTGGCTGAGCGGCGCACGACGCGAACTAGGGTTTGCCACCTTCGTCCTGCACGACATCGCCGTCAGCACGCGTGACTGACCGGCGTGCACGTCGCTGCACGTGATGACTGCCGCCGTACTTCCGTACTGCCAGACGCCGCCGCCGCACACGTCGCGCGTATGCCTGTGGTTGCTCAGGCAAGCACTCCCCATGCAGCATGTGTGCAGGATTCTGCAATCTAGGCTGCACGTCGACAGCGCCCCGAAAGAGCGCGGGCGTTCGCTACATCTGCATATCGGCGAACCGCTGATAATGTCCCTGGAACGCGACAGTAATGGTGTCAGTCGGCCCATTTCTATGCTTAGCGACAATAAGGTCCGCCTCACCCGCTCGCGGTGATTCTTTTTCGTACGCATCTTCGCGATGCAAAAGGATCACAACGTCAGCATCCTGTTCGATAGATCCACTTTCACGAAGATCGCTCATCTGTGGCTTCTTGTCGCCGCGCTGCTCCGGACCACGGTTCAGCTGCGAGATCGCGATGACAGGGACTTCGAGTTCCTTCGCGAGGAGCTTGAGCGCACGCGAGAACTCGGAGACCTCCTGCTGGCGCGACTCGACGCGCTTGCCGGAGCTCATGAGCTGGAGATAGTCGATGACGACGAGCTTGAGGTCGTGGCGCTGCTTGAGGCGGCGGCACTTCGCCCGGATCTCCATGAGCGACATGTTCGGCGAGTCGTCGATGAACAGCGGCGCCTCGGCGACCTTGCCCATCGTCGACGCAAGCTTCTGCCAGTCCTGCTCGTCCATTTTTCCGGACCGCATCCGCGTCAGCGGCACCCGCGCCTCCGCGGCGAGAAGACGCATGGTGATCTCGTTGCGGCTCATCTCCAGGGAGAAGATGACGGACGCCATCTGGTGGTGCACTGCGGCATGCGTAGCGACATTGATTCCTAATACGGATTTGCCGATAGCAGGTCGCGCCGCGACGACGATCATCTGGCCGGGGTGCAGGCCGTTGGTGAGCCGGTCGAAGTCCGAGTAGCCGGTCGGGACACCGGTCATGCCCTCGCCGCGGCCCTGCGCGGCCTCGATCTCGTCGAACGTGGGACCGAGGATCTCCGAGAGCGGGAGGTAGTCCTCGGTGGTCCGACGCTCGGTGACGGCGTAGACCTCGGCCTGGGCGTTGTTCACGATCTCGTCGACGTCGCCGCCGTCGGTCGCGTAGCCGAGCTGGACGATGCGCGTGCCCGCCTCGACGAGGCGCCGGAGCACGGCGCGCTCGCGCACGATGCGGGCGTAGTACCCGGCGTTCGCGGCGGTCGGGACGCCGGCCATGAGGTCGTGGATGTACGGGGCGCCGCCGATGCGCTGCAGCTCGCCGCGCTTGGTGAGCTCCGCGACGACGGTGATGGCGTCGGCGGGCTCGCCGCGACCGTAGAGGTCGATGATCGACTCGTACACGACCTCGTGCGCGGGCCGGTAGAAGTCGGAGCCACGGATCTGCTCGATGACGTCGGCGATGGCGTCCTTGGACAGCAGCATGCCACCGAGCACGCTCATCTCCGCCGCGACGTCCTGCGGCGGCGTCCGGTCGAAACCTGACGGCCCCGGGCCCCCGTAGCTCTCCTCGAGCTCCTCGATCGACATGCGCCCCTCGCTCCCCCGAAGCCGCCACGACCCACGAGGGACCGCGCGACCGGGACAAACCTTCGTCGTACACGTGTTCTACCGCGGGCCACCCACACGACTGTCCCGGTGACCGCGCCTCCCGCCTCCGACAGGCACGACCCCGCGACACTAGAACGCCGTCCTGCACGCCGCAAACGACCCTGTGCACGCCCGGTGGACAGGGACCCCCGAACCTGTGGACACAGTCCCCGTCACTGTGCACACCCGGTGGATAACCGTGTGGACAACGTCACGATCTCCCTGTGTACATCAGCGCGAGCGGCCTCTGACCAGCCTCGTCACTACCCTCAGGGGTGTGGAAGAAAGAAAGTCGGACGACACGCCGACGACACGCCGGACACCGCCCGGCCACTCCGGCGACACCCGGACGCCACCCGACCCCGCGCCGTCGTCCACAGGACGCCGCACCCGCTCCCTGCTCGACCGCGAGATCCTCGCGCTCGCCGTCCCGGCCCTCGGCGCGCTCGTCGCGGAGCCGCTCTTCGTCCTCGTCGACAGCGCCGTCGTCGGCCACCTCGGCACCGCGCAGCTCGCCGGGCTCTCCCTCGCCTCGACGCTCCTGGTCACGCTCGTCGGGCTGTGCGTCTTCCTCGCCTACGCGACCACGGCCGCCGTCGCCCGCCGCATCGGCGCCGGGCACACGCGCGAGGCGCTCCAGTCGGGCGTGGACGGCCTGTGGCTCGCCGTCGGACTCGGCGCGCTCCTCGCCGCCGCCCTGTGGGCGACCGCGCCCTGGGCCGTCGGCGCGATGGGCGGGACGGGCGACGTCGCCGAGCACGCCGTCGTCTACCTGCGCTGGTCGGCCCTCGGCCTCCCGGGGATGCTCCTCGTCCTCGCGTCCACGGGCGTGCTGCGCGGCATGCAGGACACGCGGACGCCCCTGTGGGTCGCCGCAGGCGGCGCCACGTTCAACGCGGTCCTCAACGTCGTTCTCGTCTACGGCGCGGGCCTGGGTATCGCCGGCTCGGGCATCGGGACGGCCGTCGCGCAGCTCACCATGGGCGCGGTGCTCGTCGTCGTGGTCGTGCGCGGCGCGCGCCGCCACGGCGCGTCCCTGCGCCCCGCGGCCGGCGGCATCTGGTCCAACGCGCGGGCCGGCGCGCCGCTCTTCGTCCGCACCCTCTCGCTCCGGCTCGCGATCCTCCTCACGGTCTTCGTCGCGACCGGGCTCGGCGAGGTCACGCTCGCGGGCTACCAGGTCGTGAACTCCGTCTGGGGCTTGGCAGCGTTCGCCCTCGATGCGCTCGCCATCGCCGCCCAGGCGCTCGTCGGCCACGGACTCGGGGCCGACGACGTCCCGCGCGTCCGGGCCGTCCTGCGCCGGACCCTGCAGTGGGGGGTCGCGGCGGGCGCGGCCCTCGGGGTCGTCATGGCCGCGGGCGGCTGGTGGTTCGCGCTGCTCTTCACGTCCGACCCGGACGTGCGCGCCGCGGTGGCCGTCGGCATGGCCGTGTGCGGGCTGCTCCTGCCCATGGCGGGCTGGGTGTTCGTGCTCGACGGCATCCTCATCGGCGCCGGGGACGGCCGGTTCCTCGCCTGGGCGGGCATGCTCACGCTCGTGGTCTACGTGCCGTTCGCCCTCGCCGTCCGGCAGTGGGCGCCCGACGGCGCAGCGGGCCTCGCGTGGCTGTGGCTCGCCTTCGCGGGGGTCTTCATGGCCGCCCGCGCCGTCACCACGGGCCTGCGCGCCCGGGGCAGCGCCTGGATGGTCACCGGGGCGGCGTGAACAGCACGAAGGCCCGGCCCCTCCGAGGAGGGACCGGGCCTTCGAGGACTGCTCAGCAGCAGATCAGGCAGCGACGACCTTCACCGCGAGGGTCGCGGAGACCTCCGGGTGGAGGCGGACGGAGACCGTGTAGTCCCCCGTCGCCTTGATCGGCTGACCGATCTCGATCTTGCGCTTGTCGACCGACGCGCCCGCAGCGGTCACGGCGGACGCGATGTCCGCCGTCGTCACGGCACCGAAGAGGCGACCGGCAGCGCCGGCCTTCGCCTCGACGACGACCGGCTTCGACTGCAGCGAGTCGCGGATCGCCTTCGCGTCGTCGAGCGACGCGATCTCGCGGGCCTTGCGCGCCTTGCGGATCGCAGTCACCTGCGACTCGGCGCCCTTGGACCACGGCGTGGCGAGCTTGCGCGGGACGAGGAAGTTACGGGCGTACCCGTCCTTCACCTCGACGACGTCGCCGGGCTCACCGAGACCGGTGACCTCGTGGGTCAGGATCAGCTTGGCCATGAGTTCTCTCCCTTCCCGCTCAGCGAGCCGTCGACGTGTACGGCAGCAGCGCCATCTCGCGCGCGTTCTTCACCGCACGGGCGATCTGGCGCTGCTCCTGGACGGAGACGCCGGTCACGCGACGCGCACGGATCTTGCCGCGGTCGGAGATGAACTTGCGCAGCAGCGCGGTGTCCTTGTAGTCGACCGACTCGATCTTGGCCGACTTCAGCGGGTTGGACTTCTTCTTGGGCTTGCGCACCACAGGCTTCGCCATGGTGTTGCTCCTCTACAAGGTGCGATCCCCGCGCGCGGTCCGTGCCGACGAGCGGCGCGGCACCCGCGGGGACGGGTGTGTGTTCTGGGAGTGGCGGGCGATCAGAACGGGGGCTCGTCGGAGAACGAACCACCGGACGACGCGGGGCCAGCCGAGGCCCACGGGTCGTCGCTCTGCTGCTGACCGCCGCCGGAGCTGAATCCGCCACCGGAGGCACCGCCGGAGTTGGCGCCACCTCCGTAGCCGCCACCGCCGCCGAAGCCGCCGCCACCGCCACCCGAGCGCTGAGCGCGGGTGACCTTCGCGGAGGCGTAGCGCAGGGAGGGACCGATCTCGTCCACCTGCAGCTCGACGACGGTGCGCTTCTCCCCCTCGCGGGTCTCGTACGAGCGCTGGACGAGGCGGCCCTGCACGATGACGCGCATGCCCTTCGTCAGCGACTCCGCGACGTTCTCCGCGGCCTCGCGCCAGATCGAGCAGCGCATGAACAGGGTGTCCCCGTCCTTCCACTCGTTCGACTGGCGGTCGAAGGTCCGCGGCGTCGACGCCACCGTGAAGTTGGCCACCGCCGCACCCGAGGGGGTGAAACGCAGCTCCGGGTCGCCCGTGAGGTTCCCGATCACCGTGATGACGGTGTCACCTGCCATGGCCAGCTCCTTCGTGTGTCGTCTGTCTTGTCGACGGCGCCGCGCGCCTCGCTCGTAACGGGTCTCGCGTCGCTCATCCCATCACGCGGCGCCCACACGCGCTACGGCGTGGGGCGTCCCGGTGCGGGACGGTCGAACGGGGGACGCGGGGAGGATCAGCGAGCGTCCGTGCGCAGGATCTTGGTCCGCAGGACGACCTCGTTGAGGCCGAGCTGACGGTCCAGCTCCTTGGCGGTGTCGGACGTCGACGTGAAGTCGACGACCGCGTAGATGCCCTCGGACTTCTTGTTGATGTCGTACGCCAGGCGGCGACGGCCCCAGATGTCCACCTTGTCGACGGAGCCGCCGTCGGTCTTGATGACCGACAGGTACTTGTCGAGCGACGGGGCGACGGTGCGCTCCTCGATCTCGGGGTCGAGGATGATCATCAGTTCGTACTGACGCATGCGGATAACCCACCTCCTCTGGTCTTCGCGGTCACGGTCTCTCCGTGACAGGAGGGTTCATGCATTCGTGCTGCTGCCGTCCGACGTGCGGACGGCAGCTCCCCAGGGTACCCGCTCGGCGCGGGCCCCTGGAAATCTGCGGCGGCCGGGGTCAGCCCCCTCCGCCCGGTCCACCACCGTTCCCGTTCCCGTTGCCGGGTTCGGTGGGCTGATCGGTCGGCGACTCCGTCGGGTCCGGGTTCTCGGGGTCCGGTGGCTGCTGGCCCGGGTCGACGCCCTTCGAGACCACGAGTGCGATCGTCGACCCGGGCGGGACCTCGGCGCTGGCCGAGAGCACCTTGATGACGATCCCGCGCGGCTCGTTCGAGAACTCCTCGGTGACCGCCCACTTGAGACCGAGCGCCCTGAGGGCGGCCTTGGCGTCCTCGATGGTCCGCCCCTGAAGGTCGCCGGGCACCGTGACGTTCTCCGGCTGCTCCGGCTCGACCGGCTCCTCCGGCTGCGTGTCCTCGGTCGGCGTCTCCGTCGGGGTCTCGGTGGGCGTCTCCGTCGGCTTCGGCTTGGGCGGCGTGTACGGCAGGAACTCGCCGACCGGCAGGTTGGCCGTGGCAGCCTGCATGTAGGTCGTCCATGCCTCGACCGGCCACGAACCACCCGTGATCTCGGGGTTGCGCATGTCGGCCCAGCGCCCGAACGGCGTGATCTGCTCCTGCTCGTTGTTCGGGCCGGTCTGGTACAGACCGACGACGGTCGCGAGCCCCGGCGTGAAGCCGGCAAACCAGGCCGACTTGTTCTCGTTCGAGGTACCGGTCTTGCCGGCGGCCGGGCGGCCGAGCGCCTTGGCGGGCTCGCCCGAGCCCTGCTCGACGACCTGGGACAGCGCGAACTGCGTCGCCGCCATCGTGTCCGTCTCGAACTCGGCGACGCGCTTGTCGGCACCGGGCGCCTGGTACTTCACGTTTCCGCGTGCGTCGACGACCTGCGCGACGATGTGCGGGGTCGCCCGCTGCCCGCCGGCCGCGATGGTCGCGTACGCGTTCGTGAGCTCGAGCGGCGTCACGGTCGCGGTGCCGAGCACGTTCGCCGCGTTGCCCTGCACCTCGGTGTCCTCGTCGATGCCCAGGCGGTGCGCCACCTCGGCCGTCTTCTCCGGCCCCGTCTCGATGTTGAGCTCGGCGTAGACGGTGTTCACCGAGTTGGCCGTGGCCTTGACCAGGTCGATGTTTCCGTACGACGCGTCGCCGAAGTTGCGGACCTTCCAGTCGCCGCCGTCGTTCGCCCCCTCGAACGTGAGCGGGGAGTTGCCGTCGTAGCGCTCGTCGAGGGTGTGGCCGTTCTCGAGCGCCGCGACGAGCGTGAACGGCTTGAAGGTCGATCCGCCCTGGGCGGCGCCGAGCGTCGCGTTGTTGTACTGGTTCTTGAGGAAGTCGGCTCCGCCGTACAGCGCGCGGATGGAGCCGTCGTTCGGGTCGATGGACACGAGCGCTGCCCGGAGGTTCTGGGAGACGGGGTTGTCGTCGCCACGGCCCTCCTGGGGAAGGGAGTCGATGGTCGCGACCGCCGCCTGCTGCATCGCGGGGTCGATCGTCGTGGTGATCTTGTAGCCCTTGCTCGTGAGGTCGGCCTCGGAGATGTCGATGCCCTCGCTCGCCAGCTCCTTCTCGACCATGGCGAGCAGGTACCCGGTCGGCCCGGCGTACTTGTCCGACTTCACGTACGGGATCGGCTCCGGGAAGCCGGCCGCGATCGCCTCGTCCCACTGGGCCTTGTCGATGTGGCCGTCGTCCCGCATGTTCTTGAGCGACCGCTCCCAGCGGTGCTGCGCCTGCGCGGGGTTGTTGGCGGGGTCCCAGTTCGTCGGGTTGGGGATGATGCCCGAGATCATCGCGGCCTGGGAGATCGTGAGGTCCGCCGCGTTCACGCCGTAGTACTTCTGGGCCGCCGCCTGGATCCCGTACGCGCCACGACCGAAGTAGATCGTGTTGAGGTAGTTGCCGAGGATGTCTTCCTTCTTCTGCTGCTGCGTGATCTTCAGCGCGAGGATGGCCTCGCGAGCCTTGCCCGCGTAGTCCGTGACGGTGTCCGTGTAGTACCGCTCGACGTACTGCTGCGTGAGCGTCGAGGCGCCCTGGCGCCCGCCGCCCTTGAGGTTGTTGTAGAAGGCACGTGCGATGCCGCGGAAGTCCACGCCGGAGTTCGTCCAGAAGGTGCTGTCCTCCGAGGCGACGACGGCGTTGCCCACGTAGTCGGGCAGCGACGCGTAGTCGACGATCTCGCGGTTCTCGACCGCGTACGTGCCCATCTCCGTCGTCCCGTCGCCCCAGTAGACCGTGGAGGTCTGGGCGCCCACGCTCGGGAGCTTGGTCGGGACGTCGGTCGTGACCCACGCGGCGACGAGCACGCCCGCGACGAGCGCGACACCGGTCAGCATGGTCCCGACGACGACGCGCCACGACGGCAGCCAGCGGCGGAAGCTCTTGACGTGCGAGCGCGGGTAGTTGAAGAACCGACGGCGCCCGCGGGGGGTCGTCCGTCCGTTCGTCCTCGTGGATCGCGCCACGGTCTACCTTCCTCTGGGGGGCAACGGGAAGCCGGCTCCACGTCGTCCGCGGACCTGCTCGTGGCCCGCCGCGAGCGGACCACCTGCCCGACGGCGCGTCCCCGCCTCGGGCGCGGGACGTCGTCGGGCACGGGGTCGGCACACGCCGGACCACCCTGAACAATAGGGCGTCACCCTGTCGGGACAAGGGCCGGCCGCCGTGACAGCGCGATCGTGCGCCATTGATTCGCCGCGGCGTCCCGCCGCCTCCGCGGGTCCTTCACATCTGTGGCGCGATGCGCGACACTCCCCGAAGATTGCACGACACATCGAGACGACCTAACCTGTCGATGTATCGACTCGATACATCGAGTCGACCATCAGGTCACAGCGAGCCCGCCGCGGCACGCCCGAGGAGCGTCAGGAGGTGGGTTCGTGCGCAGCAAGACGCCGGTGCTCGAGACCGCGATCCTCGGCCTCCTCAAGGAGTCGCCCCTGCACGGGTACGAGCTGCGCAAGCGGCTCAACCTCATGCTCGGGTCGTTCCGCGTGCTGTCCTACGGCTCGCTGTACCCCGCCCTCAAGTCGTTGGTGGCCCGCGGGCTCATCAGCGGCACCGAGCAGTCCGCAGCGCAGTCGACGCTCGCGCCTGCCCTCTCGGGCAAGCGCGCGCGGATCGTCTACGAGCTGACCGCCGAGGGCAAGGAGCACCTCCAGAGCGTGCTGGCCTCGTCGGGGCCGGCCGCGTGGGAGGACGAGAGCTTCGACGTCCGGTTCGCGTTCTTCGCGCAGACCGACGCCGAGACCCGCATCCGCATCCTCGAGGGCCGGCGCACCCGGCTCACGGAGAGGCTGGAGGCGGTCAGAGAGTCCGCGGCTCGCACCCGCGAGCGGCTCGACGAGTACACGCTCGAGCTGCAACGTCACGGACTCGAGCAGGTCGAGCGCGAGGTGCGCTGGCTCGACGGTCTCATCACCACCGAGCGCGACCGGAGCTTCGGGCACTCCCGGAGCACCACCCGTGCGCGGTCCAGCAGCACCCCGCATCCTGCGGAAACTTCCGAGCAGGAGCCCGACGGCGCAAGGCGACCCGAGGACCCTGGAACATCGAACACCAAGGAGCGAGGATGACCTCCATCCGCGTCGCCATCGTCGGAGTAGGCAACTGCGCATCGTCCCTCGTCCAGGGCGTGCACTTCTACCGTGACGCCAACCCGAGCAGCACCGTCCCTGGCCTCATGCACGTGCAGTTCGGCGACTACCACGTGTCGAGCCTCGAGTTCGTGGCGGCGTTCGACGTCGACGCGAAGAAGGTCGGCTTCGACCTGTCGGAGGCGATCAACGCCTCGGAGAACAACACGATCAAGATCGCGGACGTCCCGCCGCTCGGCGTGACCGTCCAGCGCGGCCCGACCCTCGACGGCATCGGCAAGTACTACGCGCAGACGATCGAGGAGTCGGACGCGGAGGCGGTCGACGTCGTCGCCGCGCTGCGCGAGGCGCAGGTCGACGTGCTCGTCTGCTACCTCCCCGTCGGCTCCGAGCAGGCCGCGAAGTTCTACGCGCAGGCCGCGATCGACGCGGGCGTCGCCTTCGTCAACGCCCTGCCCGTCTTCATCGCGTCCGACCCGGAGTGGGCCGCGAAGTTCGAGGAGGCCGGCGTCCCGATCGTCGGCGACGACATCAAGTCGCAGGTCGGCGCGACGATCACGCACCGCGTGCTCGCGAAGCTCTTCGAGGACCGCGGCGTCGTGCTGGACCGCACGTACCAGCTCAACGTCGGCGGCAACATGGACTTCAAGAACATGCTCGAGCGCGAGCGCCTGGAGTCCAAGAAGATCTCCAAGACGCAGGCCGTGACCTCGAACCTCGAGGGCCCGCTCGGCGGCAAGAAGGAGGACCGCAACGTCCACATCGGCCCGTCGGACTACGTCGCGTGGCTCGACGACCGCAAGTGGGCCTACGTGCGCCTCGAGGGCCGCGCGTTCGGCGAGGTCCCGCTGAACCTGGAGTACAAGCTCGAGGTCTGGGACTCCCCCAACTCGGCCGGCATCATCATCGACGCCGTGCGCGCCGCGAAGATCGCCAAGGACCGCGGCGTCGGCGGCCCGATCCTCTCCGCCTCGACCTACTTCATGAAGTCCCCGCCGGTCCAGATGGAGGACACGAAGGGCCGTGCGCAGCTGGAGGCCTTCATCGCCGGTGAGGTAGAGCGCTGATCCGGAGCGCAGCGAAGGTTGAGGGCCCGGCACGCTTTTCGCCGGGCCCTCGGCCGTAGCGGAGCGCAGGACCAGCGCGACCAGCAGGGTCGGGCGCTGATCCGGGCGCGACGGAGGTGTGAAGCCCGGCGCGTGCTGCGCTGGGTGACGACGGGCGAGGCCCCTGCCGATGATCGGCAGGGGCCTCGCTCGTGTGCTCGTCGGGGCGTCAGGCGCAGGGGCTGCCCGCGTCCCAGGCGCCGTACGCGTCGGTGCCGGGCTGGGACCCGGTGGTCCACCACTGCGCGGTGTAGTTCACGCCCGCGCGGGTGACGACGTCGCCCGTGGTGTAGGTGCGGCCGGCGTCCCAGGCGTCGCCGCAGGCGGGTGCCTCTCCGGCGGGGGCGGTGCCGGCGCCGCCGATGGCGCGCCAGGGGCCGTTCGGCTGGCCGGGCTCCTGGTTCCGGGTCCACCAGGCGGCGCGGTACTCGACGCCGTCGTGGTAGACGACGTCGCCGGTGCCGTACACGCCGGTCGCGTACCAGGGGGATGCCGCGTCGGCGGGGACGAGCGGGCCGGGGGTGGCGGTCTCGAACGTGCCGCGGAGGGTCCCGAGGAGCTCGTTGTCGTCGTCACCGGCGAGGTCCCAGAAGTAGCCGCCGCCGTAGCCGTTGGTGGCGAGGTACTCGGCCTTGGCCGTCACGGAGCGCGGGGTGTCCGCGGTCCACCACTCGCCGTCGCCGTAGAAGTAGCCCTGCCCGGCGACCTCGTCGTAGTACTCCGGGAGGCCCTTCGCCTTGATCTCGGAGTAGTACGTGAACGGGAGCGCGCCGTCCGCCGCGGCACCGGGGGTCGGGTCGGTGACGTTCTTCCAGCCGTAGCCGTACGCGGCCATGCCGAGGACGAGCTTCTCCTTCGGCCACCCGGCCGAGTGGTAGGCGCCGAGGACGCCGTCCGCGGCGAGGCCCCAGTTGGCGGGCTCGCCCGTCGTCGGGTCGTCGTAGACGTGCAGGTTGCCCTGGTGACCGGTGCGGGTGGTGTTCCAGTCGCCGTGGTAGTCGTAGCCCTGGACGTTGATGAAGTCCAGCGCGTCGATGAACCGGGGGTCGAGCCAGCCACCGTTCGTCCGCGGTTCCCAGCCGGCCGGAGCGAAGCCGGTGAGGAGGTAGTCGTCGCCGGTCTCGGCGCCGAGCTCGTCGAGCTCGGCACGCAGGAGCTGTGCGAACTGGACGAAGTTCTCGGCGTCTTCGGCCGGTCGGGGCGTGGGGTGCTCGCCGGTCGACCCGGGCCACTCCCAGTCGAAGTCGACGCCGTCGAAGATGCCGGCGGCGACGCCGTCGCCACCCTTGGTGCCGTTCTCCGCGTCCTGGACGACGGGCAGGTTGCCGCGGAAGTACACGTCGAGGCAGGACTCGACGAGCCGCTCGCGGTTCTCCGGCGTGGAGACGGCGTCGGAGAAGTTGTCCGACCAGGTCCAGCCGCCGAGCGAGATGAGGACCTTCAGGCCCGGGTTGGCCTCCTTGAGCTTCTTCAGCTGGTTGAAGTTGCCTGCGAGCGCCTGGTCGGCGGAGTCCGCGACGCCGTCGACGGCGTGCTCGGCGGGCTTGAGCTGGACGTAGTCGTTGAGGGGGTCGCCCTCGAGGCCGCCGTCGACGGGGTCCTCCCGGTCGGTGATGTCGCAGACCAGGTCGGTCGTGACGTTGCCGAACGCGTAGTTGAGGTGCGTCAGGTCGGACGCCGCCCCGGTGGTCTGGAGGTCGGCCACCTGGTAGCCGTCCTCGTTGCCGGCGTCCCACGCGGGGTAGTAGCCGACCGTCTTGTAGCCGTTGACGCCGTCTCCGCCGGCGGTCGCGGGTGCGGCGTGCGCCGTCCCGACCGTGCCGACGACGAGCGCCGCCGTCGCTGCGAAGGCGAGCCCTGCGGCTGCCGTCCTGGGGGTTCGTGTCATCGAGAATGCCTCGCTGCTTCTCCGGGCCCGGCCACTGTGGCGGGTCGTGACGAAAACGCAAAGGTAACCTTCCTAACGATTCTTGCCCAGCCGTTCCCAGGATGCGAGAACGGTGCGTCGTCGGCCGGGCTCCCTCGACCGCCTAGGGTTGAGGGGTGAGTGTCGTCGCCGAGCTGCGAGCGCTGCTGCGGCTGCGCGGGTTCCGCAGGCTGTTCGCCGTCCGCCTCGTCTCGCAGGCCGGGGACGGCATGTTCCAGGTGGGCCTGGCGTCGCTGCTGTTCTTCTCGCCCGAGTCGCAGGGCACGGCGGCGGCGATCGCGGGCGCGTTCGCGGTGATGCTCGCGCCGTTCACGATCGTGGGCCCGTTCGCGGGGGTGTTCCTCGACCGGTGGCAGCGCCGGCAGGTCCTCGCGTGGGGCAACGCGGTGCGGGTGGTCATCACGCTGGGGATGGCGGTGCTCATGCTCTCGGGCGGGGTGAGCGGGTGGATCTACGCCCTCGGGCTCGCGGCGCTGTCGGTGAACCGCTTCCTCCTCGCGGGCCTGTCCGCGGGCCTGCCGCGCGTCGTCGACGGCCCCCTGCTCCTCACCGCGAACTCCCTGACCCCGACGCTGGGCGCGGGCGCGGCGTTCGTCGGGGGCGGGATCGGGTTCGTCCTGGGTCTCGCGTTCGAGCCGGGGCGGGTCAAGGACTCGTCCGCGCTCGTGTGCGCGGCGCTCGTCTTCGGTGTCGCGTCGCTGCTCGCGCTGCGACTCGGCCGTACGGAGCTCGGCCCGGAGCGGCCCGCCGAGTCGGCGATTCGGTCGGAGATCGTCAAGGTCGCGCGCGGCCTGGCCGACGGCGCCCGGTACCTCGTCGCGCGTCGCACCCCGGGCCAGGCGCTGCTCGCGATGGCCACCCACCGCTTCCTCTACGGCGTGGTCTTCATCGCGTCGATCCTCATCGCCCGGAACCTCCTCGACGCGGGGAGCCAGACGGCGGGCATGGCGACCTTCGCGATCGTCGTCGGGCTGACGGGTCTGGGCGGTGCGGGGGCGATGGTGCTGACCCCCACGCTCTCCCGGTACACGGGTCCGCAGGTGTGGATCGCGATCATGCTGCTGCTCGCCGCGGCGAGCCAGCTCCTGCTCGTGACGACGCCGTCGCGCGCGGTCGTGTACACGGGTGCCGCCCTGCTCGGGCTGGCCGCGCAGGGCACCAAGATCGCGGTGGACACGATCGTCCAGCGCGACACCGACGACGAGTACCGCGGCCGGGCGTTCGCGTTCTACGACGTCCTGTACAACGCGGCGTTCGTCGGGGCGGCCGCGCTGGCGGCGTTCACGCTCCCCGACACGGGCTGGTCGCGCGGCGTGTTCGTCGCCCTCGCGGTGGCGTACGCGCTCGCCGCGCTGGTGATGTGGACGCGCGGGGCGCGGACCCCGGCCGGGGCGGGGGACGCCGTCGTGCCCGACGCCGAGGCCGCCTCGCGGGCGACGCCCGCCTGAGCGGGACGCACCATTCCCGGCCGATCTCCGGGCCCGGTCCTGCCGTCGGCGTGCCGATGAGTCCGGGGCGGAAAAGAAGTCGTCACCGTCGGCGGGAATAACGCAGGATGGTGAATGGTCGTACAGGGTACGGATCGTCGTGGCCGACCGCGTCGATCGTCCCGGGTCACCCACCCTCCCCCGTGGCCCCGCCGACCGAGAACCGACACCGACGTCGCGTGCACCGCACGCGATCCCCGTGCTGCCCTGCGCAGCCCGCCCTGCCCCGACCGGGTCCGAACCTGAGCCCGGGCCGCCACCGACGCGAGCGGAGACACCCCCGTGACAGCCTCCCCCACCCACGACACCTCGGCACCCGTCGACCGGCTACCCCGGGCGGACTTCCTCGTCATCGCGCTGCTGCTCGGCTCCGCGTTCGTCGTGATCCTCAACGAGACGACCATGAGCGTCGCGCTGGCGCCGCTCATGGAGGACCTCGGCATCACGGCCAGCACGGGCCAGTGGCTCACGACGGCCTTCATGCTGACGATGGCGGTCGTCATCCCGGCGACCGGGTTCCTGCTCCAGCGCCTCGGGACGCGCGGCGCGTACCTGCTCGCGATGTCGCTGTTCAGCGCGGGCACGCTGCTCGCCGCCGTCTCCCCCGGGTTCGCGTGGCTGCTGGTCGGCCGCGTCGTGCAGGCCTCGGGCACGGCGATCATGATGCCGCTGCTCATGACGACGATCATGACGCTGGTGCCGCCGACGATCCGCGGCAAGGTCATGGGGAACATCTCCATCGTCATGGCCGCCGCGCCGGCGCTCGGCCCGTCGCTCTCGGGCCTCATCCTCAACTCGCTGAGCTGGCGCTGGGTGTTCGGGATCGTCCTCCCGATCGCGCTCGTCGCGCTCGTCCTCGGCTTCCTGTACATCCGGGACGTCGCCGACCGTACGCACTCGCGCCTCGACCCGTTCTCGCTGGTCCTCGCGGCGTTCGCGTTCGGCGGCCTGGTCTACGGGCTGTCGAGCATCGGCGAGGCCGCGCGCCACACCCCCGTCGTCCCGCCGGCGGTGCCCATCGCGTTCGGCGCCCTCGCGCTCGGCGCGTTCGTGTGGCGCCAGCTCGTGCTGCAGCGCGAGGACCGCGCGCTCCTCGACCTCCGCGTGTTCACGCACCGCGGGTTCAGCGTGCCGCTCGGCATCATGGCGGTCGGCATGGTCGCCATGTTCGGCTCCCTCATCCTCCTGCCGCTGTTCCTGCAGGACGCGATGGGCCTCGAGCCGCTCGCGACCGGCCTCATCGTGCTCCCGGGCGGGCTCCTCATGGGTCTGCTCGGCCCGACCGTCGGCCGGCTCTACGACCGGGTGGGCCCCCGCCCGCTCGTCATCCCCGGCGTGAGCGTCGTCGCCGTCGCCCTCGCGGCGTTCACGACGATCCACGCGGACTCGTCGCCGTGGTTCGTCCTCGCGCTGCACGTCACGCTGAGCCTGGGTCTGGCATTCATGTTCACGCCGCTGTTCACGTCCGCGCTCTCGGCGCTCGAGCCGCACCAGTACTCGCACGGGTCGGCGTCGATCGGCACCGTGCAGCAGCTCGCGGGCGCCGCCGGCACGGCGATGTTCGTCGCCGTCATGACGACCCGCTCCATCGCCTACGGCGAGGCGGGCGCGTCACCGCAGGCCGCGCTGGCCGAGGGCGTCGGCGACGCGTTCGTCTGGGGCACGGCCGTCATGCTCGTGGCCGTGGGCCTCTCGTTCCTCCTGCGCCGGCCCGCGCCGCAGGACCACGGCACGGGCCACGGCCCCGCGCAGGACCGCACGCAGGACGCACCGGTCGAGGACGTCAAGGTCGAAGCCTCACTGTCCGCCGACGACGTCTGAGTCGTCGTCGCCCGGCGTCGAGCACGACGTCATGCGCCCTCGAACACGACATGGGTGCCGTTATCAGGCTGATAACGGCACCCATGTCGTGTTCGGCGCCCAGCGGGGGCCGAGCTCAGGTGGCCGAGGACTCCGGTTGGGTCGCCCACCAGGCCAGGAGGTCCGCTCGCGCCGTCTCCTCGTCGACCGGGCCGCGGTCGAGACGCAGCTCGAGCAGGTGCTTGTACGCCTTCCCCACCACCGGTCCCGGCCGGATCCCGAGGATCGCCATGATCTGCTGACCGTCGAGGTCCGGGCGGACGGCGTCGAGCTCCTCCTTCTCCTGGAGGGCGGCGATGCGGCGCTCGAGGTCGTCGTACGACTCGCGCAGCCGCTGGGCCTTGCGCCGGTTGCGGGTCGTGCAGTCGGCGCGCGTGAGGCGGTGCAGCCGCTCGAGCAGCGGTCCGGCGTCGGTCACGTACCGCCGCACCGCGGAGTCGGTCCAGGCGCCGTCGCCGTAGCCGTGGAAGCGCAGGTGCAGCTCGACGAGCCGGGCGACGTCCTTGACGACCTGCTTGTCGTACCGCAGCGCCTTGAGGCGCTTGGCGACCATCTTGGCCCCGACGACCTCGTGGTGGTGGAAGCTCACGCCGCCGCCCGGCTCGAAGCGCCGCGTCGGCGGCTTGCCGACGTCGTGCAGCAGCGCCGCGAGGCGGAGCACGAGGTCGGGGGCCGGGACCGCGCCGTCGGGCCCGGTCTCCTGGGCGATCGCCTGGTCGAGCACCGTGAGCGAGTGCTCGTAGACGTCCTTGTGCCGGTGGTGCTCGTCGATCTCGAGCTTGAGCGCGGGCAGCTCGGGCAGCACGTGGTCGGCGAGGCCGGTGTCCACGAGCACCTCGAGCCCGCGGCGCGGCGACGTCGCGCACAGCAGCTTCGAGAGCTCGTCCCGCACCCGCTCGGCGGACACGATCTCGATGCGCTCGGTCATGAGGACGAGCGCGGCGAGCGTCCCGCCGTCGACGTCGAACCCGAGCTGGGCCGCGAACCGCGCGGCGCGCATCATGCGCAGCGGGTCGTCGTCGAACGAGCGCTCGGGGGCGATCGGCGTGCGCAGCACGCGGCGCGCGAGGTCGTCGAGGCCGTCGAACGGGTCGACGAACGTCATCTCCGGCACCCGGACCGCCATCGCGTTGACGGTGAAGTCCCGGCGCGACAGGTCGCCCTCGAGCGTGTCGCCGAACGCGACGACGGGCTTGCGCGACGTCGGGTCGTACTCGTCCGTGCGGTACGTCGTCACCTCGACGACGAGGTCGTCGCCCGGGCCGCCGCGGCCGAACCGCTTCGCGCCGATCGTGCCGAACTCCTTGCCGATGTCCCAGTGGGCGTCGCCCCAGCGCGCGAGGAGCGCCTCGGTCTCGTCGGGGGACGCGGACGTGGCGAAGTCGAGGTCGTTGCTCGCCCGCCCGAGGAACGCGTCGCGGACGGGCCCGCCGACGAGCGCGAGCTCGTGACCGGCGGCGCGGAACGCCTCGCCGAGCTCGATCGCCGCGGGTGCCATCTCGGTGAGGACGGCGAGGGCTCGGCGCTGCAGGTCGAGCGACTGCGGCGTCGGCGGGGGCGTCGGCTGAGAAGCCGGCGGGGGCGACGAAGGCTGGGGCACGACACCCAAGCCTGCCAGATGCGAGGCCCGCACCGGGGAGCCGGTCCCGGGGAGCCGACGTCCACTCGGTAAAGTTGGGACATGTCCACCCCTGCGCACGCCGACGAGCCCCGGAGGGATCCGGCGGGCGGGCGTGGCAACGGTCGCGGGCAGCCCCTCCCGGTCCCCGCCCCGCCCGGCGGGCACGCGCTGCGCATCGACCCGCGCTCGCGCCCGGCCCCCGCGCCCCCGCCGCTGCCCGTGGTCGACGAGGTCTCGGCCGGCGGGCTCGTCGTCACGATCGCGGGCGGCGACGTGTGCGCGGCGATCATCGCGCGGCGCAACCGGGGCGGTCGCCTCGAGTGGTGCCTGCCCAAGGGCCACCTCGAGGGCGACGAGACGCCGGAGCAGGCCGCGGTCCGCGAGATCGCGGAGGAGACGGGCATCCACGGAGCGGTGCAGGAGCCGCTCGGCGTCATCGACTACTGGTTCACCGGCGACGACCGCCGCGTGCACAAGGTCGTCCACCACTTCCTCCTGCGCGCGACGGGCGGCTACCTCACGGTCGAGGGCGACCCGGACGGGGAGGCCGAGGACGTCGCGTGGATCCCCGTGGCGGACCTGCCCGACCGGCTCGCCTACCCGAACGAGCGCCGGATCGCCGCCGTCGCGCAGAGCGTCCTCGAGGGCAGACCGGCGCGGTTCCACGGGGTGGTCGAGAGTAGGGTGACCCGGACGATCGTCCGCTCGCCCGGCCGTCCGCACGACGGCCGCGGCGGCCAGGCACCGCCCGCCCCACGGAGCTCGACCGACCACTCATGACGCCCTCCCCCAGCAGCGGCGCGCGCCCCGGCGGCGCCGCGTCGGTTCCGCTCCTCGGCAGGTCCGCTCGGCTCCTCGTCGCCCTGGTCGTCCTGCTGGTCCTGACCGTCGGCGTCGTCCTCGGCGGATCCCTCGCAGCGGCGGGCGCGACCACGGGCGCGACGGCCGGGACGACGGCCGGCACCGCCACCGAGACCGAGGACGTGGTGACGCTCGAGGTGGCGTCGCTGCAACCGACCGTCCTCGGCCCGGGCGCCACCCTCACCGTCACCGCGCGCGTGACCAACGGGACCGCGGAGACGCTCCGGTCGCCCGCGGTGGCGCTCGGCATCGACCGACGCGTGCTGAGCACCCGGTCGGCGCTCGAGAGCTGGACCACGATCGGGCCCGACGGCCGGGTCGGCGTCGGCGTCACGACCCAGGACCTCGGAGCACCGCTCGCACCGGGCGCGAGCGCGGACGTGACGCTCACCGTCCCGGCCGCGGAGCTCAACCTGAACGCCGGCAGCGACTGGGGCCCGCGCGGCATCTCCCTCACGGTGTCCGACGGCGGCGCGCGCCTGGCCGTGCAACGCACCTTCGTCCTGTGGGAGCCGACGAGCGAGGTGACGCCGCTGCGCCTGAGCGTGGTCGCCGCCATGACCGGTCCGCCGGTGGACCCCGACCCCCAGGCGTACGACGACGCGCTCTCCACCGCGGTGGGGACGGACGGTCGCCTCGGGCGGCTGCTCGCGGCGACCGGCAGCGCGCCGGAGGTCGCATGGGTCGCCGACCCGGCGCTGCTCGCGGCGGCGACGGGCGCTGCCGACCCGGCGGTGAACGCCTGGGCCGACGCCGTGGGCGCCGCCGCCGCAGGCCGGTCCACGTTCGCGCTGCGCGCCTACGACCCGGACGTCGCGGCGTTCGCCCACGCAGGTCTCGCGCTGCCGGAGGGGACCCCGCTCCCCGCCGCCCCCGACCCGACGACCGACGAGCCGGCGACCGACGACGCGGGGAACGACGCGACGGGGGACGACGCGGACGCCACGCACGAGGCGGACGCCGGCACCGGCGCCCCCGCGGCCGACCCGACGGCCGGGTGGCGGACCGACCTCGCCTGGCCGGGAGACGCCGTCCCCGACCTGGTCACGACGACGCTCGCCGCGGCGTCGGGCGCGACCGCGACGGTCGTCGGCCCCGGCGGGCTCGTCCCGGACGAGTCGCTGACGTACACGCCCTCCGGGGTCGCCGAGGTCCCGACCGCCGCGGGACCCGTGAAGGCGCTCGTCGCCGACGCGGTGCTCACCGCCCTCCTGTCCGCCGGCGACGGCTCGGGGGTCACGGCGACGCAGCGGATCCTCGCCGAGACCGCGGTGATCGCCCGCGAGCGCCCGGCCGAGCAGCGCCACGTCCTCGTCGCGATGCCCCGGAGCTGGGAGGCCGAGCCGACGCTCTTCACGGCGCGGCTCGACGCCCTCGAGTCGGCCCCCTGGGTCGACCTCGCCCCCGTGGACGACCTGCTCGCGACCGCGCCGCCCGCCGTCGAGCGCACGCCGCTCCCGGACTCGGGCGCGTCCGAGGGCGAGATCACCGTCGCCCAGCTCCGCGCCCTCGACCGGTCGCGCACCGACCTCGCCGCGTTCGCGACCGTCGCCGCCGACCCCGCGACCATCACGCGCCCGCTCGAGCCCGGCTTCGTGACGCCGACCGCCGTCGCGTTCCGCGCCGCGCAGCCGTCGCGCGTGCTCGCCGTCCAGCACGCCGAGCAGCAGTCCGCCGCCGTCCGGGGCACCCTCTCCGTGGAGACGCGCACCCCGTTCCTCTTCGTCGCCGAGCAGGAGGACCTCCCGGTCCGGGTGAGCAGCACGCTGGAGCAGGACGCGACGGTCGAGGTCGTGCTGCGGCCGGACGACCCGCGGCTGCGCGCGCCGGAGCGCAGGACCGTGACCATCCCGGCGGCCACGCGGGACGCCGACGGCGACCTGGTGGCGACCGAGACGAGCGTGGGCGTGCCCGTCGAAGGGTTCGGGAGCGGGAACGTCACGGTGGAGGTCGATCTCGTCAGCGCGGCGCAGCCCCAGGTCCGCGTCGCGGAACCGCAGGAGTTCGTCGTGCGCGTGCGTGCGGACTGGGAGTCGGTCGGCACGGTGGTCGTGGCGGTGCTCCTGGCCCTCGCCCTGGTCGCGGGGATCTGGCGCACCGTGCGGCGCGGCCGCTCGCCACGCCGTCTGGCGGGCGCCACCGTGGACCAGCCGGCGCCGCCAGCGCAGGACCCGGCGTCGACCGCGCGGCCCGCCCGGCGGGACGAGGAGCGCGTCGAGTGAGCCCCGAGCAGCCCCGGCACGTCCGGCCCGCCGGCGCGGGGCACGGCACGCGGCCCGGCACGACGCGCGACGTCGTCCCGTCCGGGGCGCTCCCGGGCGACCCCGCGGCGTCGGGCACCCCGGACGAGACCGCGGAGGCCGGGGCCACCCAGGCACCCGCCCCGCGCACGGGCGGCCTCGGCCGCTCGTCCGCGCTCATGGCGTCCGGCACCTTCGTCTCGCGCGGGCTCGGCCTCGTGCGCAACGTGCTCCTGGTCGCCGCGATCGGGACCACCGGCCTCGTCGCGGACGCGTTCGACGTCGCGAACAAGATCCCCAACGTCCTCTTCGCGATCCTCGCGGGCGGCGTCCTCAACGCCGTGCTCGTGCCGCAGATCGTCCGTGCCTACCGCGCGCACAACACCCAGGAGCGGCTCGACAAGCTGCTCACGCTCTCGGGCGTCGTGCTGGTCGCCCTCTCGGCGCTGCTCACGGCCGGGTCGAGCATCCTCGTCGCGCTCTACACCGGGCCGGGGTGGACCGCGCCGCAGACGTCGCTCGCGGTCGCGTTCGCCTTCTGGTGCACGCCGCAGCTCTTCTTCTACGGGCTGTACACGCTGCTCGGGCAGGTGCTCAACGCGCGGGGCCAGTTCGGCCCGTTCATGTGGGCGCCCGTGCTCAACAACGTGGTGTCGATCGTCGGGTTCGGGGCGTTCATCGCGATCTACGGCCCCGCCGCGGTGGGCAACGTCGACGACCTCACGCAGTGGGACGGGCCCAAGATCGCGCTGCTCGCGGGGACCGCGACGCTCGGTGTCGCGGCGCAGGCGCTCATCCTCGTCGTCCCCCTGTGGCGGGCGGGCTTCCGCTGGCACCTGCGGTTCGGGCTGCACGGCATCGGGCTGCGCTCCGCGGGCCAGGTCGCGCTCTGGACGTTCGCCGCCGTCCTCCTCGAGCAGGTCGGCGTCCTGTTCACCACGCGCTTCGCGAGCGAGGCGCCGCGCGCGGCGCTCGCGCAGACGTTCGGGCCCTACCGCGACGACCCCGGGACCCTCGGCGCCGTCACGGGACTCGTCACCGGCGCGCCGGACGCCTTCTCCGGCGCGCTCGCCGTCGCGGGGAACGCGGCCTACACGCAGGCCCTCATGATCTATCTGCTGCCCCACTCGCTCGTGACCGTGTCGATCGCGACGGCGCTCTTCACGGGCATGAGCGCCGCGGCTCACGCGGGCGACCTCGCGCGCGTCCGGCACGACCTCTCGCGCGGCGTGCGCACCGTCGGGGTCTTCACCGTGTTCGCGACCGTCGTCCTGGTCGTCCTCGCCCTGCCGATCACCAAGCTCCTCGTCCCCTCCGTCGACGCCGCGTCCGGCGAGGCCGTCTCCGAGGTGCTGCGGGCCATGGCGCTCGGGCTCGTGCCGCTCGGCGGCATGGTGCTCATGAAGTGGGTCTACTACGCGTTCGAGGACGGCCGGACGGTCTTCTGGATCCAGGTCCCGGGCACGCTCGTGCTCGTCGGCGTGTCGTGGCTCGCGACGCAGGCCCTGGCGCCCCAGCTCTGGGTCGTGGGGATCGGCCTCGCGATGAGCGTGTCCAACCTCGTGGCCGTCGCGCTGCGCACCGTCGGGCTCCGGCGCACGCTGCGCGGGCTCGACGGCGCCCGGATCCTGCGGCTCCACGTCAAGGCCGGCCTCGCCGCGGTCGTCAGCGCCGTCGCGGGCTGGGGCGTGCTGCGGGGGTTCGTCGTCCTCACCGGGGACGGCCCGGACGGCATCTACGGGCTCTCGTGGTGGCAGGCCGTCGTCGTGGTGTCCGTCGCCGGGGCCGTCATGACGGCCGTCTACGCGGGCGGGCTCAAGCTCATGCGGGTGCGCGAGCTCGACCAGCTCGCCGGTCCGGTCGTGGGCCGCGTCCGACGGCTCGTGCGACGGTGAGCGCCGCCCGACCACCCGGAACCAATCGGGTGATACGCGGGCAATCAGGGCCCGCGTACCATGGTGTGTCGACCACGAGTCCCACGGAGGAGGTCCGGTGAACGGCGTGGCCCCAGGAACACTGCTCGTCGCGCGCTACCGGCTCGACGAGCAGCTCGCGTCCGACCTGTCGGACGTCACCGCATGGTCGGCGCACGACCAGATCCTCGACCGGCCCGTACGGATCTCGCTGGTCTCCGGCGCGCACGTCGCCGACGCCCTCGACTCCGCCCGGCGCGCCGCGCTCGTCGTCGACCCGCGCCTGACGCGCGTCCTCGACGTCGGGACGGAGGACGGCGTCGCGTACGTCGTGACCGAGCGCTACACGGGCATCACGCTGAGCGAGGTCGTCGCGGGCGGCATCGTCGACCCGCAGCAGGCCCGCGCGATCGTCGGGGAGGCAGCGGCCGCGCTCGAGGTGGCCCGGAGGCGGGGCGTCCACCACCTCGCGCTGCGGCCCGACGCGCTCCGCGTCGACGGCAGCCGCGTCCTCCTCACGGGCCTCGGTCTCGACGCGGGCGTCGCGGGCCACGACCAGCACGACGCCGACCGGACGTCCCGCACCGACGCCGTCGGGCTCGTCGCCCTCCTCTACTACGCGATGACCGCACGCTGGGCCGGACCGTCGCTGGACGTGCCCTGGATCGCCCCCGACGCCATCCACCCGCTGCCCGCGCAGCGCGCGGGAGACGAGATCCTGGCGCTCTCCGCCGTCCGTCCCGACGTCCCCGCCGAGCTCGACGCGCTCTGCGCGCGCGCCTTCGCCGGTACCCACGGCACCGCGGAGGAGTGGACGGCACCGCCTGCGGGCGACGCGCCCCGCTCCCCCGCCGACGTCGTCAGCGCGGTCGAGCCGTGGGGCGAGGTCTCGGTCGTCGCCGCCCTGCCGTCCTTCGTGCAGCCCGCGAACACGGGCGTGAGCCGCCAGTCCGTCCGCACGGCGTTCGACGGCGCGACGAGCGCACCCCCGGGCACGCCGCCGCCCGCGCCCCCCGTCCGGCGCCCGACCACCGGACGCATCCACCGCGTGGGTGACGTACCCGGGTCCGCCGGTCCGCGCGTCGCGTACGCCGCCGGGGTCGCCACGGGAGCGACCGCCGCGGTCCCGCCGCCGGCACCGGACCCGGCGACCGCGGCGTACGCGGTCCCCCCGCCGCCCGTCGGGTACGACGCCGGCACCGCGCCCGTCCAGTACGCGGCCGCACCACCGCCCGTGCCCCCCGTCACGGAGGAGCCGCAGGCCTGGAGCGAGCCCGCACCACGACGGCGCGGACCGCGCCGCTTCAACGCGACCCCGATCGTCCTCGTGCTCGTCCTCGGCCTCGTGGTGTGGGGGGTCGTGTGGGCGGTAGGCACCGCGTTCGACGGGTTCGGACCTGCGCTCCAGACGAGCGAGGAGCCGACGGGCGAGGGGTCGGAGGCTCCGGCCGAGGGCGGAGAGGGCACCGCGGACGGCGAGCAGGCCCCTCCAGCGCCCGAGGTCCGGCCCGTCATCGCCTCGGGCCAGGCCCTGGACCCCGAGGGCGACGCCTCCGGGAACAACGACGGGGAGCACCCCGAGCTCGCCCCGCTCGCCTACGACCAGCAGCCCGACACCACGTGGTTCTCGCGCCGCTACAACGCCGCCGACTTCGCCGGCCTGCGCACCGGCATCGGGTTCGCGGTCACGCTCGAGGAGAAGGCGCCGGTCTCGACGGTCGTCCTCGACACGGCCGCCACCGGCGGCAACGTCGAGATCCGTGCCACGAGCCCGGACGCCCCCACCGAGGGCACCGTCCTCGCCTCGGGGCCGCTCGCTCCCGGCGTGGAGTTCACGTTCGACCAGCCGGTCGAGGCGGAGTCGATCGTGCTGTGGTTCACCGAGCTGCCGCAGAACCCCTCCGGAGAGTTCCGCGCGGAGATCAACGAGATCCTCATCTCCTGACGCTCCGGTCTCCGGAGGACCTGTCTCCGGTCCGGCCGTCACCGACCCGCGGTGCGTGGACGGCCCGCGCGCCGTGCGCCCGGTCCCCGTAGCGTGCCGATCACCCGTACCGTGGAACAGAAGCCGCCCCGGCGGCGTTCACACTCTCGCGTGGTCGGCCGCCACGCACCGAGCATCGAGGAGAGCACGTGACCGAGCAGTCTGCCGTCCAGAACCTGATCGTCGTCGGGTCCGGTCCCGCGGGGTACACCGCGGCGATCTACGCGGCGCGCGCGGGGCTGGCCCCGCTCGTGCTCGCGGGTTCGGTCACCGCGGGTGGCGCCCTGATGAACACGACGGACGTCGAGAACTTCCCTGGGTTCCCCGACGGGATCATGGGTCCCGACCTCATGGAGAACATGCGCAAGCAGGCCGAGCGGTTCGGCGCGCGCATCGAGTGGGACGACGCCACGCTGCTGGACCTCGAAGGACCGGTCAAGACCGTCGTGACCGGTAACGGCGAGACGTACCGCGCCCGCGCCGTCATCCTCGCGACCGGGTCCGCCTACCGCGAGCTCGGCCTGGACGACGAGAAGCGCCTGTCCGGCCGCGGCGTGTCCTGGTGCGCGACGTGCGACGGGTTCTTCTTCCGCGACCAGCACATCGCCGTCGTCGGTGGCGGGGACTCCGCGATGGAGGAGGCGACGTTCCTCACCCGGTTCGCGGAGAAGGTGACCCTGGTCCACCGTCGCGACGAGCTGCGGGCGTCGAAGATCATGGCCGACCGCGCCCTGAACGACCCGAAGATCGACTTCGCCTGGAACAGCGAGGTCGCCGGGATCGGCGGCGAGAACAAGGTCGAGGCGCTCACGCTGCGCGACACCGTGACCGGTGAGGAGCGCGAGCTGCCCGCGACCGGCCTGTTCGTCGCGATCGGCCACGAGCCCCGCACCGAGCTCGTCAAGGGCCAGATCGACCTGGACGACGAGGGCTACATCCAGGTCGTCGGGCGCACCACCGCGACCAACCTCGAGGGCGTGTTCGCGTGCGGCGACGCCGTCGACCACACCTACCGCCAGGCCATCACCGCCGCCGGCTCCGGGTGCGCCGCCGCGCTCGACGCGCAGCGCTACCTCACCGAGCTCGCCGACGCCGCCGGCCTGGAGGACCTCGCCGGCACGCCGAGCACGCCGAACCCGGACGAGCTGCCCGAGGCGCTCGCCGAGCTCCAGGCCTGAACCAGCGTCCCCGTCACCCACCGAGTCCTACCGCAGGAGGTCACCATGCCGACCGTTCCGGTCACCGACGACACCTTCCGTGCCGAGGTCCTCGAGTCCGAGGTCCCCGTCCTGGTCGACTTCTGGGCGACCTGGTGCGGCCCGTGCCGCCAGGTCGCACCGATCCTCGAAGAGCTCGCCGAGGAGTACGACGGCAAGATCAAGATCGCCAAGCTCGACACGGACGCGAACCCCGAGACGACCGGCGCCTACGGGATCGTGTCGATCCCGACGCTGAACGTCTACGTCGGCGGCGAGCTCCAGAAGTCGATCATCGGGGCGCGCCCCAAGCGCGCGCTCACCGAGGAGATCGACGCCGTGCTCGCCACGACCGTCTGAGCAGTACTGACCACGACGCCGGAGGGCGGACCGCGAGCACCGCGGTCCGCCCTCCGGCGTCTTCACGGGATCCCCCGATGCACCGTGCGACACTGGGGGTCGTGACTGGACCGACGACTCCCCCGCAGCAGCCCGCTCCCAGCGGCACCCGCCTCGACCCGTGGTTCGGTGCGTACGCAGAGCGAGCGCACGGGATGCGAGCGTCGGAGATCCGGGCGCTGTTCGCCGTGGCGAACCGCCCCGAGGTCGTGTCGCTCGCCGGCGGCATGCCCTACCTCGAAGGGCTCCCGCTCGACCAGATCGCCGACACCATGCAGCGCCTCGTCGCGACGCGCGGTGCGACGGCGCTCCAGTACGGGTCCGGGCAGGGCGACGAGACGCTGCGCGAGCAGATCCTCGACGTGGTCCGGCTCGAGGGGATCGAATGCCACCCCGACGACGTCGTCGTGACGACGGGCTCGCAGCAGGCCCTGGACCTCGTGACCCGGATCTTCGTCGACCCCGGTGACGTCGTCGTCGCCGAGGCGCCGAGCTACGTCGGCGCCCTGGGCGTGTTCCGGTCGTACCAGGCCGACGTCGTGCACGTGCCGCTCGACGAGCACGGCCTCGTCCCCGAGGCGCTGGAGGAGACGCTCGCCCGCCTCGCCGCGGACGGTCGCCGCGTCAAGCTGCTCTACACCGTGCCGAACTTCCACAACCCCGCCGGGGTGACCCTCACCGCGGAGCGCCGTCCGCGCATCCTGGAGATCGCGCAGCGCTACGGCGTCCTCGTCATCGAGGACAACCCCTACGGTCTCCTCGGCTTCGACGGACAGACGCTCCCCGCGCTGCGCTCGCTCGACGAGGACGGCGTCCTGTACCTCGGGTCGTTCTCCAAGACCTTCGCCCCCGGGTACCGGGTCGGCTGGGTGGTCGCACCCCACGCCGTGCGCGAGAAGCTCGTCCTCGCCAGCGAGTCCGCGATCCTCTGCCCGTCGAACGCCTCGCAGCTCGCGATCGCCGCCTACCTCGACACGTGCGACTGGAAGGGGCAGATCAAGCAGTTCCGCGAGCTCTACCGCGAGCGGCGCGACGCGATGATCGGTGCGCTCTCCGAGCACCTCCCCTCGGCCCGCTGGACCGTCCCGGACGGTGGCTTCTACACGTGGGTGCAGCTCCCCGAGGGCCTCGACGCACGATCGATGCTGCCGCGCGCCGTGACGGCCCGTGTCGCCTACGTCCCCGGCACGGCGTTCTACGCGGACGGCACGGGCTCGAGCCACATGCGCCTCTCCTATTGCTTCCCGACCCCCGAGCGGATCCGCGAGGGAGTCCGACGCCTCGCCGGGGTCGTCAACGCCGAGCAGGAGCTCGTCGAGATCTTCGGCACGAACGCCGAGCTCGACCCCGACGTCACGGACGTCGAGAACCCCTCGCCCAACCTGGCCTGAAGCCCTCTCACCACGACGCCGAGCGGACCCTACCGGGAGACGCCGGCACCGAACAGGAGTCCGTCAACAGTGGACACGACCACGGGTACCCCGACGGCGACGGACGAGGCCGGTGGCGCGGCCACGACCGACGCGCAGCGCCCTGACCAGCACCTTCGCCTCCTCCGGCCCGACGACGAGGCGCCCTCGGGCGGCCACGTCGTCATCCTCGCGGGCGGGCTGTCCCACGAGCGCGACGTCTCGTTGCGGTCCGGGCGTCGCGTCGCCGAGAGCCTGCGCGCCGCCGGCCTCGAGGTGACCGTCCACGACGTCGACGCGGACCTCCTCCCGTTCCTCGACGCGACCCGCCCCGACGTCGTGTGGCCGCTCCTGCACGGCGCCAGCGGCGAGGACGGCTCGATCCGCGACGTGCTCGACCTCGTCGGCGTTCCCTACGTGGGGACCGGTCCGCGGGAGAGCCGCGCGGCGTGGAGCAAGCCCGTCGCGAAGAGCGTCGTGCTCGGCGCGGGCCTGTGCACGCCCGAGTACGTGACCCTCCCCCAGAGCCTGTTCCGCGAGCTCGGCGCCCAGCCTGTCCTCGACGCGGTCGTCGCGCGGCTCGGCCTTCCTCTCGTGGTCAAGCCGACCCACGGCGGTTCTGCGCTCGGCGTCACCCTCGTGGAGCGTGCCGACCAGCTGCCCCGTGCCATGGTCGACTGCTTCGCCTACGGGGACGTCGCCCTGATCGAGCGCGCGGTGCGCGGCGTCGAGCTCGCGGTCAGCGTCGTCGACGTCGGCCAGGGACCCGAGGCGCTTCCGCCCGTCGAGATCGTCACGACCGGCACGTACGACTTCGATGCGCGATACAACCCCGGACGCACCGAGTACTTCGCCCCCGCACGCCTCGACGAGGACGTGCTGGGCATCGTCCGCGAGGTCGCGGTCCGCGCGCACGTCGCGCTCGGGCTGCGCGACCTGTCCCGCACGGACGTCATCCTCGACCCGGATGGCGTCGTGCAGTTCCTCGAGGTCAACGTCGCACCGGGCATGACCGAGACGTCGCTCCTCCCCCAGGCCGCGCGCGCCGCCGGTCTCGACCTGGGTCACCTCTACCGATCGCTCGTCCAGACGCGCGTGCGCCACTGAGGATCGTCGGTAGCCGCGTGGCGCGGCGGCGCGCCATGTTTCACGTGGAACGTCGGTTGCTGACGCCCTCACCACGCCGGACTTCCACCCCTCTGTCTGGCGGCCTTCCCTCGCGGTCCTCGTCCGGCCCAGGTGTCCCTCGTCGCCGAGGCGATGACGCGATCCGTGCATGACGGGCCGTGGGCTCTCTGGCGACGCGTGGCGTCGTCGTGGCTCGCGGTCGTCCGCGCAGGACTGGACTGCGGTGCTCCACGCGATGTGAGGTCGAGCTGAGTCCGGCCACGAGCTCGTGGGACCGGTCGTGCGTCTCGAAGCTCAGCCGTGGTTCTCGAACGTGTCCGGCTGGTCGGCAGCATGTTCGCCGGGGCTCACCCGACGCGGTCGGGTCGCGTCGAGACACCGCCGTGGGCGTGGGCGTGGGCAACCTACCTCCGTGAAGCGGCGGCCGCCTTCGCGGCGATCGTGACCTCGGAGGAGGGGTTCCTCTCGGAACGACCTCATCGTCAGCGTGGTCGACAGGACGTCTTTCCCGGTCCACCCGAGATGGTCATGTCGCGTCGTGGCACCGCCTGGTGAGGGTGCGCACCTCGGTGAAGCGGCCGCCGCCCCGGCGGCGATCGTGACCTGGAGAGGAGCGGCATTCCTATGCCTCTCGGGCGCCGCTGTCGCCAGCGTGTCGCAGAACGTCTTGCCTGGCCCATCCGGCGTCGTCGAGGCACGTCGTGGCACCACCTGGTGAAGGTGCCCACCTCGGTGAAGCGGCCGCCGCCCCGGCGGCGATCGTGACCTGGAGAGGAGCGGCATTCCTATGCCTCTCGGGCGCCGGCGTCGCCAGCGTGTCGCAGAACGTCTTGTCTTGGTCCATCCGACGTCGTCGAGGCACGTCGAGACGCCGCATGGGCGTAGGTGACCCACCTCGGTGGAGCAGCGGTCGCCGTGGCGGCGATCGAGACCTGGAGGGAGACGAGTCGAGGTTGCTCCTGTTTCACGTGGAACCCCTGCCTCGAGAGGCAGCTCAGCACCCGCGTTTCCGCATGAAGCCCTCCCCTACCGCGCAGTCGTGCCATGTTCCACGTGAAACCACTCCCTTTCCGCAGGCGGCCGCACCCTCCACGTGATCTCTCGTGGAGCCCCACGCAGACGTCCAAGGCACCACGTGAAGCCACTCCAGCACCACGCAGGCGCCCCGATCTTCCGAGTTGAAGCTCCTCGGCGACCACGAAGGCGTCCGCGGCTACGGGTGAGGCCCACGTGACATCCCGAGCGCACCATCAAGTCTTGTCCCTCAACCGGGCGCCCTCTGGGGTAGCTCCGATCACTCGTTCCCTGCAGCACGTCGTTGGCGTGCTGACGGCTGGCCGATGCGCTCACCGCGGGAGCCCGGTGCGCTCACCGCGGGAACCTCGGGAGCACGTGGACCACCCGCCTCCCCGAGTCACCCGACCGCGTTGTTCCACGTGAAACGACGACATCGCCGTGCTCCCACTCGCGCGCCCACTCGTGGCCTGCGCCGCCGAGCTGGACGCGCCGGCGCCCGCGATCGGGCGCGAGCATGCGCGGACGCCCACGCCGGGCTGCGCCGTTCCACACGGACACGTTTCAGTGGCGTCACGACGAGGTCAGACAACGGATCGGTCCGTGCGCTCTCCGCGCGGAAGAGGGTCCCAGCCAGCGACGCTCTCCGTGCCGGCCAGCTCGCGTCCAGCGAGCGCACACCTGCGAACCCGCAGTGTGAGACGACCATCGCTTGACCCACGCGACGCAAGACCCCGATCGAGGACGAGGGCAGCACGGTGGGTGCTCGACGGGAAGCGCGGTTCGTTTCCCGCGGTTGTTCCACGTGAAACGACGCTGGAGCCATCGGGACTGCCAGTGGCGCGGACATCCCGTTCCCGACTGCGGAACACGCCCACCGCGAGATCCGCGAATCCAACGTTGGCAGCACACCCGCCGGACCGCGCGAGGCCAGGAGAGCGCCCGGCGCTGCGCGCCCAGGGGGCTGTCCCGCGACGCTCCCCTCCCCCACGCTGGTGGACGTCCACCACTCCGGCCACCCCCCATGCGTTGGACCGCCGATGGCGATCCGAATATCCGGACGGTCCCGCGCATGTCGACCGGCGGGCGCGCGGAGGGCGACCGGGTGGCGCGGCCCGGTCGGCGTTCTCGCGCCCACCGTGCGGGATCCGCACGCGACCGGGAGCGGCGACGCAAGGCCAGGACCGCCGCTGGCACTTCAGGCTCCGTCCGACAGTCCCGGCACGGGTATCCGGCGCCAGGCCGAGGCGACCCGCTCCCGCTCCCGCGCCCGCCGGGCAGGTTCCCCACCCCGACCGGGAACAGCGAAACATGGCCGGGACCGCCGCTGGCACTTCAAGCAGCGTGCGACAGTCCCGGCTCGGGCTATACGGCGCCGGGCCCGGGGTGACCCGCTCGCACTTTAAGCACCGTCCGACGATCCCGGCCTTGGGTATCCGGTACCGGGCCCGGGGCGACCCGCTCGCCGGTCCCGCGTCCGGCGTGCAGGCTCCGCACCCGACCGAGTCCGGCGATGCAGGACCGGGACCACCGCTGGCACTTCAGCACCGTGCGACAGTGGCGGCTTGGGTACCGGGCGTCGCGAGCACTCGGCGCGGCTGGCACGGTCCCAGTCCTAGCCCCCAGGCCGAGCCCGAACCCGAACGACCCTCTCCGACTACTTGCGCAGAAGGCCCGGGTCGTTCGGTGCCATGACGTCCAGGATTCGGTTGAGGTCCTCGACCGATGCGAACTCCACCGTCAGACGCCCCTTGTTCTTGCCGAGGTCGACCTTGACCCGAGTCTCGAAGCGATCCGAGAGCCGATGAGCGAGCTCGTCGATCGCGGCGGAGCGCTGACCCGCCCGCGGAGCGCGCGGAGCGCGACGCTCCCCGTCGAGTCCACCCATCGCGACGATCTCCTCCGTCGCGCGCACCGAGAGCCCTTCGGCGACGATGCGCTGGGCGAGTCGTTCGATCTCGGCTCCGTCAGTCAGACCCAGGAGCGCGCGGGCATGGCCGGCAGAGAGGACACCTGCCGCGACGCGACGCTGCACGAGCGGCGGGAGACGCAGCAGTCGCAGTGTGTTCGAGATCTGGGGGCGGCTGCGGGAGATCCGCTCAGCGAGCTCCTCGTGGGTGCACCCGAAGTCGTCGAGCAGCTGGCGGTACGCCGCTGCCTCTTCGAGGGGATTGAGGGCACTGCGGTGCAGGTTCTCGAGGAGCGCGTCGCGCAGCAAGTCGGCATCATCCGTCTCGCGGATGATCGCGGGGATCACGTCCAGCCCGGCGGCCTGCGTCGCGCGCCACCGCCGCTCGCCCATGATCAGTTCGAAGGAACCGTCCTCTCCCGGGACGGGCCTGACGACGATCGGCTGAAGGACACCGATCTCACGGATCGAGCCCACCAGCTCGTCGAGGTCGCCCTCGTCGAAGACCGTGCGCGGCTGACGGGGGTTCGGACGGATCGACGCCGTCGGAACCTCGGCGAAGCGTGCACCGGGGACCGGAACGAGGTCGTCCGCGGCGCTCCCCGTCCACTCCTCGGAAACGGCGGTCACGTCGCCCGAGAGGACATCCGACGTCGCCTCACCAGTGGCGGGTCCGGTCGTCCCATCACGCTTCCCCGTCTCAGGCACGGTTTCACGTGAAACAACGTCAGCCGTCGCCTCATCGTGCGCCGCCGTACCGTCGTTACCCTCCTGCGGCACGGCAGGCGAATCTCCGACCTCTGAGCCGCTCAGCGGTGCAGACTCCACGCTCAACGCGTCCAGCTCGGCGAGGTCGCGGGCCGAGAGCGATGTCAAGGAGTCCACGTCGGCCGGCCCTGAACCAGACTCGGCAACCAGGGTGACGACGGGAGCGGCGACCTCGCTGCTCTCCACCGCGCCCGGCTCGTCCGCCGCGGCCACACCGTCCCCCGACACGTCATCGGTCCGCGGCTCGTCCGACGCAGGGCTCGGGAAGAACACGTCGACGGGACGCTTCCCCTCCGAGCTCGTCGGGATGAGAGCCCCGAGCCCCCGACCGAGCCCCCGACGCTTCTCGCTCATCGCAGTTCCTCCTGCCGCAGGCCGGGACCACCGATGGTGCCGGCAAACTCGTGTTCCGTTCGGACCGTCCGGCTCTCACCGCCGGGTGCGGCGGCGAGACCCTGCTCCCGCTTCGGCTCCTGCTCAGGGACCGCATCAAGATCGCGATCCTCTGGCCTGTTCGTACCGCGCTGTGTGAGCTCGCGCGCGGCCTCGAGGTACGCGAGCGCGCCCGTCGATCCAGGATCGTAGGTCATCACCGTCTGTCCGTGACTCGGCGCTTCAGAGATACGTACCGAGCGCGGGACGGTCGTCTTCAGCGTCTGGTCGGGGAAGTGTTCCCGGACCTCGGCAGCCACCTGCTGCGCAAGATTGGTGCGACCGTCGTACATCGTGAGAAGGATCGTCGAGACGTGGAGGCCGGGATTGAGGTGCGACTTGATGAGCTCGATCGTCTTCAGGAGCTGGCTCAGTCCTTCCAGCGCGTAGTACTCGCACTGGATCGGGATGAGCACCTCCCGACCGACCACGAACGCATTCACCGTGAGAAGGCCCAGGCTCGGGGGGCAGTCCACCAGGACATAGTCGATAGGCGCCAGGCCCTCACACTCGCGTCCTGCCAGGTACTCGTCGAGGGCGCGTCGAAGCCGTGTTTCACGTGAAACCAGGGAGACGAGCTCGATCTCGGCTCCCGAGAGGTCGATCGTCGCCGGAACGCACCACAGCGTCGGGATGTCGGGGCACTGCTGAACAGCGCTGGCCAACGGGTCACCGTCGACGAGGACTTCGTAGACCGACGGCGTCCCGGCGCGGTGCTCGACTCCGAGCGCCGTCGAGGCGTTTCCCTGGGGGTCGTTGTCGATGACGAGCACGTTGAGTCCCGCCAGCGCGAGCCCCGCGGCAAGATTGACGGTCGTGGTGGTCTTCCCCACGCCGCCCTTCTGGTTCGCGACCGTGATGATGCGCGTCGATGCAGGGCGGGGGAAACGCCGGCCCTGGAGGTCGATGCGACGCCGGGCATCCTCGGCAAGCTGAGCGGCGAGAGGAGTCGAGTCGTCCGTGATCGGCAGGCTCGCCATGAGTGCTGCTCTCCGATCGTCCTCACTCCCGGAGCTCCGCGCCCCTCCCCCGTCGTGGGAGAGCGACGTCGCCGACCGAGCCTGAAGCTCTCCAGGGTCGACAGGGCTTTCCGTCACGCGTCTCATCCTCTCCGTCGTCGCTTCCCAGCATGCGCCGCCCGATCCACTCATCCGTGGAGGTCGAGCGCTGGGCGTCCCCGTGTCGCCACACAGCGGTGGCGACGTCCAGGGACGGGCTCAGCGTGCCCCAGTCTGCCGCACGATCCGCACGACAGTCGTGGTCTCCACACCCGGGATCGTCGGCGCGTCGACGATCTCGGGCTCGCCCCCCTTGAGCCGGCGCAGCACCTTGCGGGCAGGGTCGATCTCTCGGGCCACGTTGCGGCCCTTCAGGACGATCATCTCGCCACCCGGTCGGACGAGCGGCAACGACAGCCGGACCAGCTTGTCCAGCGCGGCCACGGCGCGCGACGTCACGGCGTCGCACTCGAACGCCCCGTGGTATTCCTCGGCGCGCCCCCGCTTCACCTCGATGTTCGCGAGGTTCAGGTCCGTCGCGATCTCCGAGAGCCAGGCACACCGCCGCTCCATCGGCTCGACCAGGTAGACGGTAGCGTCTGGACGCATCGCCGCGATCACGACCCCGGGAAGGCCCGCGCCCGATCCGATGTCCGCGATCAGGCCGGTCTTCGGGAGGAACGGGACCACCGCGGCGGAGTTGAGGATGTGCCGGTCCCAGATGCGAGGGACCTCGCGCGGCCCGATGAGCCCGCGCAGCTCGCCCTCGTCGCGCAGGCGGTCCGCGAACCGTTCGATGGTCGGGAACGCCGCACCGAAGTACTCGGCCAACGCCCCCCGCGAGATCTCCGGTTCTGCGTTGCCGTCAGCCTGGTCGTGCATCGGCTCTTCTGCCTCCTCGTCAATGGGCACGCCACATCGTTTCACGTGAAACGCACGGCGGCGTGTCCGATCAGCACGTGATCCTCCTCGCCCCGCGAGGTCGGCCAGACGCTGAGATTCCACCGACGCAGGGGACCGCGGACGCGCGACGCCCACGTTGTGGCGACCGAAGAGACTCACCTGGTCAGCACCGCCCGACGTGCCCACGAGCGAGCATCGCCGACGGACCCGCGCCCCGTTCGTGACAGCCCTCCTGGATGGACACCGTCAGCGTGCTGTTCCCCTACGACGGTCGCCCCCCGTTTCACGTGAAACGGGGGGCGACGGTCGTCAAACGGGAGACTGTGTCAGTCCGCGGGGTAGATCACCACGTAGCGCTGGGGCTCGACCCCCTCGGAGTCGCTGCGCAGGCCGGCGGCGGCCACCGCGTCGTGGATCACCTTGCGCTCGAACGCGTTGAGCGGTTCCAACGAGACCTTCGCCCCACCCGACTGGACACGCGAGATGGCCTCCTCGGCCTGTGCGGTCAGCTCACGCCGACGGTCGGCGCGGAACCCCGCGACGTCGAGCATCAGTCGACTCCGCTCCCCGGTGCGGGCCTGGACGGCCAGGCGAGTCAGTTCCTGGAGCGCGTCGAGGACGTCCCCACCGTCGCCCACGAGCGAACGCAGCGCCGCAGGGTCGTCGGCGACGATCTCGACCGCCGCGCGGTCGTGTTCGACGTCGATGTCGATATCGCCGTCGAGGTCGGCGATGTCGAGCAGCTCCTCGAGGTAGTCCGCCGCGATCTCACCCTCCTCCTCCAGGCTGGTCGTCTCGCGCGTCGGCTCGTCGGTGGCGGCCTCTTCGGGCGCAGGGGTCTCGGTAGGCGTCATGACGGTGCTCCTCACGGCGGGCGCGCTCGGGCGCGGGTCTACTTCTGCTTCTTCTTCTTGGGCGCGGGCTTCGACGTCGCGGGAGACGACGAGCCCTTCGCACCGTGGTCCGTCACGGGGCCGTCCTCAGCCACGGGCGCGTCCTCCACCGGTGCGTCGGCGGAGCCCGTCTCAGACGTCGTTCCTGCCGGGCGCGCGGGGGCCGCACCCTTCTGGCGGTCCTTGCGCTTCGGCTGCTGACGCTGGCCGCGCGGCTGCTCGATCACGGGCGTCGCATCCTCGACGATGCCCTTCGCGGCACGCTTGCGGGCCTGACGCTCCTTGAGGAGGCGCTCGGCCTCGGAGCCCGGCGCAGGCATGCGCCGGATCGTATAGAACTGCTGCCCCATCGACCAGAGGTTCGTCGTCGTCCAGTAGACGAGCACGCCGACCGGGAAGTTGACGCCCGAGACCGCGAAGATGAACGGGAAGACGTAGAGCATCATCTTCTGCGTCGACGCCATCGGGCCCTCGAGAGCGGCCTTCGGCATGTTCTTCATCGTGAGCTGACGCTGCGTGAAGAACGTCGTGGCGCACATGGCGACGATGAGAACGGCGATGACGATCTTGGTCTGCAGGTCGTCGGTCCGCAGGAAGACGTCGGAGAGCTGGGCCCCGAACACCGACGAGCTCTCGATGTCGCTCGCGACCGCGGAGTTGATCGGACCGATCGGGTCATCCGTACCGTTCGAGATCGGCACCAGTCCGTTCAGCACGCGGAAGAGCGCGAAGAAGATCGGCGACTGCAGCAGGATCGGCATGCACGACGCGAAGGGGTTCGTCCCGTGCTTGCGGTACAGGTCCATGGTCTCGCGGCTCATGGCCTCGCGAGACGCCGGGTCCGTCTTCCCCTTGTACTTCTTCTGGATCGCCTGCATCTCGGGCTGCAGCATCTGCATGCCGCGCGAGGCCTTGATCTGCTTGAAGAACAGCGGGATCAGCAGGATGCGGATGATAATGACCAGGCCGACGATCGACAGCACCCATGCCGGACCGGGACCGTCGGAGAACCCCAGGTACGTCAGGCCCTGGTGGCACAGGTACATGATCCAGGCGACTACCCACTCGATGGGGTAAAGGATCGCGAAGAAGTCCATCCGTGACTGCTCCCTCAACTTCGGACAAAGCTTGTGAATCGCCCGTGGCCGGGCTGCGGTCTAGTGCGTGTGTCGTGCCGGCGGAACGTCGTCGACCCCACCAAGGCTCCAGGGGTTGCAGCGCAGCAGCCGCCAGAGGGCGAGGCCCGTTCCGCGCAGGGCGCCGTGACGACGCACCGCCGTGAGGGCGTACTGGGAGCAGGACGGGTAGTACTTGCACGTCGGACCCGTCATCGGGGAGATCACCGACTGGTAGGCCCGGATCATGCCGATGAGGGTGAGCGCCGGGACGCGACGCAGCACGGAGACGACGCGACGCACGATGCCGGGAGCTCCGCCGGAGTCCTCGGGGGACTCCGCGCCGGGAGCGTCGACCGGGTGCGTGGTCGTCATCGATCCACGCCCGAGCGTTCGTGGAGACGCCGGACCGCGCGCTCGAGCCCGCTGTCGAGGTCGGCGCTCAGGGCGTCGAAGGACGCCACCGCCGAGGCGGGAAGCGCTCGGACGACAGCGCGGCCGTGCGCGGGCAGGGCGTCGAGGCGCGCCGCGGTCGCGGCGCGCAGACGACGCTTCACGAGGTTGCGGTGCACCGCGTTCCCCACTGCCTTGGAGACGACGAAGCCGACCTGTGGCTGCGCATCCCCCTCGAGATCCTCCGAGAGGTGCACGACCACGGTCGACCTACCCGCACGCACGCCGCGGCGCACCGCCCGCTCGAAATCGACGGAACGGCGCAGTCGGTGCGCCGCGGGGAGCACGTGGTATCAGGCAGAGAGCTCGGTGCGGCCCTTGCGACGGCGGGCAGCCAGGATGGCGCGGCCGGCACGGGTCCGCATGCGCAGCCGGAAGCCGTGGGTCTTCGCCCGGCGCCGGTTGTTCGGCTGGAAGGTCCGCTTGCTCACGAGGTACTCCAAGAACGTCGGGGAGGTACACCGTCTATGTCCTCGACGATGCAGTGACAGGTCCCGGTTGGAGCCTGTCGGTGGTTCAGGTGGTGCATCGCGCGGTCGCCCGCACGCACGCCGTCCAGGCACGCAGATCGAGTGGGCCATTGCTGGGGGCACCGGATCCTTGCAGGCTGCTCACGACGCGAGGCCTCGTGTCGAGTCTCCTCCACGCGGGCGCGCCAAGAACACCTGGAACGGCTGTCTGACGTTACGCTGCGCGAGCCCCCCGGGTCAAACCAGGAGGCGTGAGGCACCCCGCGGCGCGGGTGCCGCGTCGTCGCGGTCCCCGCGGCACCCTGCGGGGCCTGAGAGCATCCTCACCCTACAACCCACAGCCTGTGGACAACTATGTGGACGAGGGGTTCCCATGGCACGATCGACCTCAGCATCACCACACCCGTGACCTTCCTTCGTCGGCGCACCCTGCCCGGCCCGTCAGCGCGCGCTCGACGGTCGGCTCCACGCGCCGGCGCACACCCTCGACCTGTGAGGAACTGCCCGTGGCCAACCCGGACGAGAACATCGCCGACGTCTGGGTGCAGACCCTGAGCATCCTCGAGGCGAGCCCGGACATCACGCCACGGCAGATCGCCTTCATCCGCCTCGCCAAGCCGCTCGCGATCCTCGACGACACGGTCTTCATCGCGGTGCCGCACGAGCAGACCCGCACGTATCTCGAGACGCGCGTGCGCGACGAGCTCGTGACGGCGATGTCCTCCTGCCTCGGACGTGACGTCCGCTTCGGCATCACGGTCGACCCGGAGCTCAGCTCGGACCCGGTCGTCGCGCCCGCATCCCGCCCCGCCGTCGAGCGGCCGTACATCGAGCCGGACGACGGCCTGCCCGACCTGCCGCCCCCTCCCCCGCCCCGGCCGCAGGCCGAGCCGAGCAGGCTCAACCCCAAGTACGTCTTCGAGACGTTCGTCATCGGGTCGTCGAACCGGTTCGCGCACGCCGCTGCCGTGGCTGTGGCGGAGGCACCCGCCAAGGCCTACAACCCGCTGTTCATCTACGGGGACTCAGGGCTCGGCAAGACGCACCTGCTGCACGCGATCGGCCACTACGCGCACAACCTGTACCCCAACGTCCGTGTGCGCTACGTGAACTCCGAGGAGTTCACCAACGACTTCATCAACTCCATCGGCGAGGGCAAGGCCGGCGCGTTCCAGCGCCGCTACCGGGACGTCGACGTCCTGCTCATCGACGACATCCAGTTCCTCCAGGGCAAGGAACAGACGATGGAGGAGTTCTTCCACACGTTCAACGCCCTCCACAACGCCAACAAGCAGGTCGTCATCACGTCCGACCTCCCGCCCAAGCAGCTCAACGGGTTCGAGGACCGGCTCCGTTCCCGGTTCGAGTGGGGCCTCATCACCGACGTCCAGCCGCCGGACCTCGAGACGCGTATCGCGATCCTCCGGAAGAAGGCGTCGAGCGAGCGCCTCGCGGCCCCGGACGACGTGCTCTCCTACATCGGGTCTCGCATCTCGACGAACATCCGCGAGCTCGAGGGCGCGCTGATCCGGGTGACCGCCTTCGCGAACCTGAACCGCCAGCAGGTGGACCTCCCGCTCGCGGAGATCGTCCTCAAGGACCTCATCACCGACGAGGACAGCGCCGAGATCACCCCCGCCGCGATCATCGCGCAGACGGCCGCGTACTTCGGCCTGACGATCGACGACCTCTGCGGGAGCTCGCGCTCGCGCGTCCTGGTCACCGCGCGCCAGATCGCCATGTACCTGTGCCGTGAGCTGACCGACCTGTCGCTGCCCAAGATCGGCCAGCAGTTCGGCGGGCGCGACCACACGACGGTCATGCACGCGAACCGCAAGATCACCGAGCAGATGGCCGAGCGACGGTCCACCTACAACCAGGTCACCGAGCTGACGAGCAGGATCAAGCAGCAGCACCGAGGCTGAGGCGCGACGACGTACCGGACCACGCACCTCCACCGTCGCGGGTCGTGGTCGCACCGCTCAAGAACGCCGGCTCGCCGTCGCCCCGACGATCCACACAGATCCACAGAGATGCCCACCGGGGTGCATCATCCTGTGGATACTGCCCTCCCGAACGCCAGCGCGACGCGCAGGATCCCGTGCGCACACCTTCGTACACAACGTGTGGGCCGAGTTGTCCACAGTCATCCACAGGCCACCTGTGAGTTGTGACATCCGCGTGATCTGGGGATCCTCGATCGACCACAGGCACCTACGACGCTCCACGATCGGCGCAGTACCCAGCGTTTTCCCCGGTCCGGCTGTGGAAACGGTGCGTCGTACACAGTCTGTGGACGGCACTCGGACGCCTCCGCTGTGCACGCTTCTGTGGATAACTGTGGACGACGGGCCCTACGGTGTGGACGACGAGGCACCGATCGGTGGACGGCGTGTGGGGACAGATCGGTCGCCCACAGGCCGTACGACTTTCCCACAGCGGGACCACCGGTTCGTCCACACGTATTTTTGCCCTCTGACCTGCGCAGACACTCGTTTTCCACGCATTCCACAACCCCTATGACGACGACGAAGGTGTGATCTAGGGGGAATTCCACACGCCTTCATCAGGCTCCGGCGGCCGACCCGCACCCCTGTCCGGCCACCGTCCCCAGCACCGTCCCGACCACGATGCCGCACCCACCGAACGACAGCCATCGACGAGGAGCCGGGACGCGCCGGTCGCACGAGCCGACGCCGTGACGCGATCGATGCACAGGACCGTCCCCAGGAGCGTCGTTCCAGTTCCTCCGGACCGGCTCCTCGCGTAGGGTTCATGCACGACACGTGTGCGCGGACCTGCGACCCGAGCTCCTCGCGTCCACCGCCCACGGGCCTTCCCGCGAGCGGCCAGGACGCGCTCGGCCCGACGACGGTCCGGGCGCCGAGGCGCGGCCGGACGGCACATGTGAAGATCGAGTCCGATCAGGACGTTGGGACGAGAGGGTGTGGGATGAAGTTCCGGGTTGAGCGTGATGTCCTGGCCGACGCGGTGACCTGGACGGCGCGGACCCTGCCGACCCGCCCACCTGCCCCGGTTCTCGCCGGCGTGCGGCTCGAGGCGGACGCGTCCGGGACGATCGGCCTGTCGAGCTTCGACTACGAGGTCTCCGCCCGTTCGGAGATCCCCGCCGAGGTGAGCGAGCCCGGCACGGTGCTCGTGTCCGGTCGGCTGCTCGCCGAGATCTCCCGCGCGCTCCCGGCGAAGCCGGTCGACGTCGTCCTCGAGGGCAACAAGGTCACGGTGACGTGCGGCGCGAGCCGCTTCACGCTCCTCACCATGCCTGTGGACGAGTACCCGGCCCTGCCCGCCATGCCCGAGCTCTCCGGCACGGTCTCCGGCGACGAGCTGACGAACGCCGTCGCGCAGGTCACGGTGGCGGCGAGCCGCGACGACACGCTCCCCCTGCTCACCGGCGTGCGGGTGGAGATCGAGGGCGAGAAGATCACGCTCCTCGCCACGGACCGCTACCGCCTGGCGCTCCGCGAACTCACGTGGACCCCTGTCACCCCCAGCTACTCGGCGGTCGCCCTCGTCCGCGCCCGCACGCTCAACGACGTGGCCAAGTCCCTCGGCAGCTCGGGCCTCGTGAACGTCGGCCTGAACACCGGCACCGGGGTGGACCTCATCGGGTTCGAGGCCGGCGGCCGCCACACCACGTCGCAGCTCGTCGACGGGGACTACCCGGCCGTCCGTCGGCTGTTCCCCGACGAGACCCCGATCCACGCGGTCGTCCCCACCGCGCCGCTCATCGACGCGGCCAAGCGCGTGTCGCTCGTCGCCGAGCGGAACACCCCGATCCGGCTGTCGTTCACGGACGGGCAGGTCGTGCTCGACGCGGGCCAGGGGGACGACGCCCAGGCGTCGGAGGCGCTGGAGGCGGTGCTCGTGGGCGAGGACATCTCGGTGGCCTTCAACCCGCAGTTCCTCCTCGACGGTCTCGGCGCTCTCGGCACGGACTTCGTGCGCCTGAGCTTCACGCACCCGAACAAGCCCGTGGAGTTCACCGGGCAGGACTCCCTGGACGGCGAGGACTCGTCGCACTACCGCTACCTGCTCGTGCCGATCCGCTTCGCGGGCTGACCCGCGAGGACCCTCTCGCACCACAGCCCCGACCGCATCACCGCACCCCGGAGGACTCGCATGGTCACGCGCATCGGACTCGTCGGCCTCGGCAAGATGGGCAACAACATGCGGGCGCGCATCCGTGCCGCCGGCATCGAGGTGGTGGGCTACGACCCGCGGCCCGAGGTCTCGGACGTCGCGACCCTCGCCGACCTCGTCGCGGCCCTGCCCGACGACGGTCCGCGCGTCGTGTGGGTCATGGTCCCGGCGGGCGAGCCGACCCGGAGCGTGGTGACCGAGCTCGGTGGCCTGCTCGGCGCGGGCGACTTCGTCATCGAGGGCGGCAACTCGTACTACGCCGAGGACCAGGCGCGCGCCGCGGAGCTGAGCGAGAAGGGCGTGGGCTACCTGGACGTCGGCGTCTCCGGCGGGGTCTGGGGCCTCGAGAACGGCTACGGACTCATGGTGGGCGGCGACCGCACGCACGTCGAGGTCGCCATGCCGGTCTTCGACGCCCTGCGCCCGGAGGGACCGCGCGAGGAGGGCTTCGTCCACGCGGGCGAGGTCGGCGCCGGGCACTTCGCGAAGATGGTCCACAACGGCATCGAGTACGGCCTGATGCAGGCGTACGCGGAGGGCTACGAGCTCCTCGCCGCGAAGGGCGAGCTCGTCAAGGACGTGCACGGCACGATGAAGGCGTGGACGCGCGGCACGGTCGTGCGGTCCTGGCTCCTCGACCTCTTCGTGAAGGCGCTCGAGGAGGACCCGCAGCTCGCGGCGATCGACGACTGGGTCGACGACTCGGGCGAGGGCCGCTGGACGGTCGACGAGGCCATCGACAACGCCGTGCCGCTGCCCGTGATCTCGGCGGCGCTGTTCGCGCGCTTCGCCTCGCGCCAGGAGCAGTCCCCGGCCCTCAAGGCCGTCGCGGCGCTGCGCCAGCAGTTCGGCGGGCACGCCGTGAAGGCCGCCGACCCGGCCTGACCGGTCGGCCGTCCCCCCCCGGCACGTCCTCGCGATGTACGTCTCCCACCTGTCCCTCGTCGACTTCCGCTCCTACGAGTCCGTCGACGTCGAGCTCGCCCCGGGCGTGAACGCCCTCGTCGGGCAGAACGGCCAGGGCAAGACGAACCTCGTCGAGGCGATCGGGTACGTGGCGACGCTCGCGAGCCACCGGGTCGCCGGGGACGCAGCGCTCGTCCGTGCCGGCGCCACGCGCGCCGTCGTGCGGACGCGGGTCGTCCGGGGCGACCGGGCGAGCACCGTCGAGCTGGAGATCGCCTCCGGCCGCGCGAACCGGGCGCGCATCAACCGGTCCCCCGCGAAGCGGCCGCGCGACGTCCTCGGCATCGTGCGGACCGTCCTCTTCGCGCCGGAGGACCTCGCGCTCGTCAAGGGCGACCCCGACGGTCGTCGCCGGTTCCTCGACCAGCTCGCCGTGCTCCTGGTCCCCCGGGTCGCCGCGCTCCTCGCGGACTACGAGCGCGTGCTGCGTCAGCGCGGGGCGCTCCTCAAGTCCGCGACCGCGCTCCGGGGTCGGGGCCGTGGGGCACGCCGTCCCGCGGCCGCGGAGCCACCGCCCGACGACGACGCGCCCGAGGGCGCACCGTCTCCCCTCGCGACGCTCGAGGTCTGGGACGCGCGGCTCGCGAGCCTCGGCGCCGAGATCACGGCGCTGCGCCTCCAGCTCGTCGCGGCCCTGACGCCGTACGTCGCGGAGGCGTACGAGCAGGTCAGCGCGGGGCAGGGCGAGGCGCAGATCGCCTACCGCTCCGCGGTCGAGGAGGCGCTCGACCCGGACGGTGCCGTCGGCAGCACGCCCGCCCCGGGCGAGCCGGACCGGGACGGCGACGGCCCGACGTCGGGCCTCCCCGACGCGTCGACGCTCGAGAAGCGCATGCTGGATGCCATGCGGGCGGTGCGGGCGAAGGAGATCGAGCGCGGGGTGAACCTCGTCGGGCCCCACCGGGACGACGTCGTCCTCACCCTCGGCGGGCTCCCGGCCAAGGGCTACGCGAGCCACGGCGAGTCGTGGTCGTTCGCCCTCGCGCTGCGTCTTGCGTCGTACCGGCTCCTCCGGGACGGGGCGCCGGCGGGGCTGGACTCCCTCCTGTGGGCGGACCAGTGGGGTCCCGACGGCGAGCCCGTCCTCGTGCTCGACGACGTGTTCGCCGAGCTCGACGTCCGGCGCCGCGAGCGGCTGGCCGAGCTCGTCGCGGACGCGGGGCAGGTCATCATCACCGCGGCCGTGCCGGACGACGTCCCCGCCCTCCTGGACGGGGCGCGGTTCGTCGTGCAGGACGGGACGGTGAGCCGTGTCGAACCGTGACGCGGCGCCGGGCGCCGAGCCGTCGGACGCCGTGGAGGACCGGGACGGCGCGGAGCCTCGTGCCACGGGCCTGCCCGTGGGGGACGTCGTGGAGCTCACGCCGCCGGCGGAGGTGGCGCGGCAGGCGCTCAACCGGGCGAAGGCGGCGGCCCGGGCGAAGGGCCTGCGGCCGGGTCAGGAGCCGCGGCGCCGGATCCTCGCCGACCCGCCGACGTCAGGCGCCCGACCAGGTGGGCGCGACCCGCAGCTCCTGGGCGACGTCGTCGCGCGCCTGCTGCGCGAGCGTGACTGGGTCGCCGACGTGTCGGTGGGGGGCGTCGTCGGGCGGTGGCGCGAGGTGGTCGGGGACCAGGTGGCGGACCACTGCGAGCCGGAGACGTTCGAGGACAAGGTGCTCGTCGTCCGGGCGGACTCGACGGCGTGGGCGACGCAGGTGCGCCTGCTCGCACCGCAGCTCCTCGAGCGGCTCGCGCACGAGGTCGGCGAGGGCGTCGTGGAGACGGTCACGGTCCTCGGGCCCGCGGGCCCGAGCTTCCGGCGGGGGAAGAAGTCCGTCCGCGGGCCCGGTCCGCGCGACACCTGGGGCTGAGTGCCCGACGGCGCGTCCTCGCGCCGTCCTGAGGGCCGCGCCCGGGCGCGGGGTGCTCGGACACGACGAGGCCCGCCGTGACCGGGGCACGGCGGGCCTCGCGGGTGGTGACCGGTCAGGTCACCACGTCAGGGTCAGGACTGCACGCGGCGGCGCAGCCAGAACACCAGGACACCGCCGCCGACGAGCAGGGCGGCGAACGCCGCGGCGCCGGCGACGGTCGCACCGGTCGTGGCGAGCGCGGGGCCGTCGGGCTCGGCGGGGTCGGCGACGTTCTCGACCGCCACCGGGGCGACCGGCGGGTTGGCGCAGGCGCTCGTCGCCGGCGGGTAGGAGACGACCTTCGAGTATGACGGGTTCACCTCGAAGAGGACCTCGACGCCGTCACGCGTCCACGCGTAGTTGCCCTCGGTCTCGGCGTATGACCCGTCATCGTTGCGCACGAACCCGGGCCACTGCCGGGGCTCCTCGGCGGAGGCGCCGGGCCACAGGATCGTGCCGCTCAGCGGCTGGTCCGTCACGACGTAGCTCTCGCCGCCGCTGGGGTGCAGGAACGTGATCGTGAGCGGGTTCTCGTCGTCGACGGTGACGCCGGCGGGCAGCGCGACCTCGTAGCCGAGGTACGGGACGTCGCCCTGGCAGACCGCCTCGACCGCGCCCGGCACCAGCGCGCACGCCTCGTCGCCGGGCTGGAGCTTCTCGAGCGGGAAGACTGCGGTGCGCCCGTCCGGTGCCACGACGTAGCCGAGCTGCGCGGTCTCCGGGGAGAAGGTGAGGTTTGCGTCCGTCAGCTCGGCGAGCACGCCGTCAGCGGTCGGGCTGTAGACGATCTCTGCGGAGTCGGACGGCAGGTTGTCCTCCGTGAGCTCGGCCTCGCACGTGGTGAGCGCGTCCGGGACGGTCGGGGTCGCGGTCTTCTCCGGCGTGGGTCCAGAGGTGGGGCGATCGTCGCACGATCCGGCGGGGAGCAGGTCCACGAGCTCTGCGTGGTCCCATTCGATGAGCGTGCCCTCGGGGAACGGGTTGAGGTGCTTCCCGTCCTTCGAGTACTGGACCTCGCGGGGCACGTCCTTCAGGCCACCTGGAAGGTCGACCAGATCCTGCTGCACGCCCCAGGCGGTGCAGAGCTCGTCGAGCTCCACCTGGGGAACGGCCTGCAGCACGGTCTCCAGCGTGAGGGGCTGGACGAGCCAGCCGGCCTTGTCCCTCGGGTTCGCCGGCCGATCGATCTCGGCGCTCGTGACGATCCGCTGCAGCCCGGAGTTCTCCCAGGCTGCGGGCTGGTCCGCGCGAAGCTTGGGGTACACGTACACCGCGACCTGGACGGAGTCGTCGTCGGGGACGTCGCAGGCCTCGGTCGTGTCGGACTTCGTGACGTCGTACTGGGTCCCGTCCTTGCCGTCCGGCGCATCGACGGCCACGGTCCACGTGTGGCTCGTCGTCCCGTCGAGCGGGTACGACTTCTCGAACCGGCCGGTGAACTGCGCCTTCTCGAGGATCTTGCCGTCGACCGTGACGGTGACGTCGTTGCTCTTGGCGGGGTACTGCGTGAGCTTGACGGAGAGCGTGGAGCACGACGCCGAGATCTGCGGCGTGTGGGCGGAGGCGGGGGCCGCGGTGGCCACGAGCAGGCCACCGAGTGCGAGCGCTGTCGCCGCAGCGCTCGCGAGGAGTCTCTTCACGAGGTGAGGGTCCCTTCGGGGTGAGGCCGCCCGCACGCGGATCACTCCTGCGCGGACGACGCGCGAATCATGATGGTGTGTGGTATTAGACCACTTTCCGGGCCAAATGCCGATTCCCGACTTGTGTGGAAGGGAGCGTTCCCACGCCCCGGTCGCGGACGCGGGCCGCTGAGCCCGCTCCAGGGCTCGGAGGGCCGTACGGAGGCATCTCCCCCACCGGTGGACAAAGGCTGTGGACAACTGTGTGGACGAGTCTCGGCGGCGACGTGCGGATCGCGTCGGAAATGCCCGGTCAGCCGTCCCCAGGAGCGCCACAATCCGCGGAATTCGGCTCGTGGCGGGTAGACTGGGGACGTCATTCCGGGTCTGTTCACCACCCGCGCGCGCAGCCCTTCCGAGGAGGTGCGGCCAGCCGTCCACGGCCGGTCGTCCGCCGTGGCGGAGGAGCCGACGTCGACCGTGGTACGGGCCCGGAACCCTTGAGCAGCAGCGACCGCTTCCGCACGAACGCGGGCGCTGCGTGCACGACGACGAGGAGCAGTCCTGCCCGTGGCAGACCACACCGACACCGCCATCTCCGACCCGACGGCGTCCGCGGAGGCGGCACCCTCGGCGGGCGGCGGCTACGACGCGAGCAACATCACCGTCCTCGAGGGCCTCGAGGCGGTCCGCAAGCGTCCGGGCATGTACATCGGCTCGACCGGCGAGCGGGGCCTCCACCACCTTGTGTACGAGATTGTGGATAACTCTGTGGACGAGGCTCTCGCCGGGCACGCGGACACGATCGACGTGACGCTCCTGGCCGACGGCGGCGTCCGCGTCGTCGACAACGGCCGCGGCATCCCCGTCGCGATCCACCCCACCGAGGGCAAGCCGACGCTCGAGGTCGTCATGACGATCCTCCACGCGGGCGGCAAGTTCGGTGGCGGCGGGTACGCCGTCTCCGGCGGTCTGCACGGCGTCGGCATGTCCGTCGTCAACGCGCTGTCGACGCGCATGGTCTCCGAGGTCCGCCGCGACGGGTACTCGTGGCGCCAGGAGTTCACGGAGGGCGGCAACCCGGTGACGCCCGTCGAGCGGCTCGAGCCGTCGGACGAGACGGGGACGACGCAGACCTTCTGGGCCGACCCCGGGATCTTCGAGACCACCGAGTACGACTTCGAGACGCTGCGGGCGCGCTTCCAGCAGATGGCGTTCCTCAACAAGGGGCTGTGCATCACCCTGACGGACGAGCGCCCCGCCCACCTCGACACGGGCGACGAGGTCACGGGCGGTGACGGCCCGGCCGACGCGGACGGCGTCTCGGAGGCGGACGGCACGACGTCGGACGCCACCACCCCCGCGCGCACCGTCACGTACAAGTACGACGGCGGCCTCGTGGACTACGTCACGCACCTCAACGCGGCCAAGAAGGTCGAGCTCGTCCACCCCGACGTCATCGACTTCGAGTCGGAGGACACCGAGAAGCGCATCTCCGTGGAGATCGCGATGCAGTGGACCAGCTCGTACTCCGAGTCCGTCCACACGTACGCGAACACGATCTCCACGACGGAGGGCGGCACGCACGAGGAGGGCTTCCGTGCGGCGATGACCTCGCTGGTCAACCGGTACGCGCGCGACAAGGGCATCCTCAAGGAGAAGGACGACAACCTCACGGGCGACGACATCCGCGAGGGCCTGACCGCCGTCGTCTCCGTCAAGCTCGGCGAGCCGCAGTTCGAGGGCCAGACCAAGACGAAGCTCGGCAACACCGAGGCGAAGACGTTCGTCCAGCGCGTCGTCCACGAGCAGCTCACGGACTGGTTCGACTCGCACCCGAACGAGGGGCGCGACGTCATCCGCAAGGCGATCCAGGCGTCGCAGGCGCGGCTCGCCGCCCGCAAGGCGCGCGAGGCGACCCGGCGCAAGGGCCTGCTGGAGTCGGGCGGCATGCCCGGCAAGCTGCGCGACTGCCAGTCGAACCGCGCCGAGGAGTGCGAGATCTTCATCGTCGAGGGCGACTCCGCCGGTGGCTCCGCCGTCCGCGGTCGCAACCCGCGGACGCAGGCGATCCTCCCGATCCGCGGCAAGATCCTCAACGTCGAGCGCGCGCGCCTCGACCGGGCCCTGTCCAACCAGGAGGTCCAGTCGATCATCACCGCGTTCGGCACGGGCATCGGCGAGGACTTCGACCTCACCAAGCTGCGGTACCACAAGATCGTCCTCATGGCCGACGCCGACGTCGACGGCCAGCACATCGCGACGCTCCTGCTCACGCTGCTCTTCCGGTACATGCGCCCCCTCATCGAGAACGGGCACGTCTACCTCGCGCAGCCGCCGCTGTACCGGCTCAAGTGGTCGAACGCGCCGCACGACTACGTCTACTCGGACAAGGAGCGCGACGCGTTCCTCGCGTCCGGTCAGGCCGCGGGCAAGCGGATCCCCAAGGAGAACGGGATCCAGCGCTACAAGGGTCTGGGCGAGATGGACTACTCGGAGCTGTGGGACACGACCATGGACCCCGAGCACCGCACGCTCAACCAGGTCACCCTGGACGACGCCGCCGCCGCGGACGAGATCTTCTCCGTCCTCATGGGCGAGGACGTCGAGTCCCGCCGCAGCTTCATCCAGCGGAACGCGAAGGACGTGCGGTTCCTTGACATCTGACCAGCCGGTGCCCGCCCCGCGCGGGCGACCGGCCCGCGAACGCGCCCCGGCGGCGCGGACCGCGGCAGGCGACGAGCACAGCGAGCACGCACGAACGAACGAACGAGGTAGACCGTGACCGACGAGCAGAACCCCGAGATCGAGCCCACCGCCCCCGGCGACGGGGACGAGGCGGTCGTGCACGCGGACGGCACGGCGGTCGCGGTGCACCACGGGCGCATCGAGCAGGTCGACCTGCAGCTCGAGATGCAGCGGTCGTACCTCGACTACGCGATGAGCGTCATCGTCGGGCGCGCGCTGCCCGACGTCCGGGACGGCCTCAAGCCGGTGCACCGCCGCGTGCTGTACGCGATGTACGACGGCGGCTACCGCCCGGACCGGTCGTACTCGAAGTGCTCGCGCGTCGTCGGCGACGTCATGGGCAAGTTCCACCCGCACGGCGACAGCGCGATCTACGACGCGCTCGTGCGCCTCGTGCAGGACTGGTCGCTGCGCTACCCGCTCGTCGCGGGCCAGGGGAACTTCGGCTCGCCCGGCAACGACCCGGCGGCCGCCCCGCGGTACACCGAGTGCCGCATGGCCCCGATCGCCATGGAGATGGTCCGGGACATCGACAAGGACACCGTCGACTTCCAGGACAACTACGACGGCCGCACCCAGGAGCCGGCGGTCCTGCCGTCACGGTTCCCGAACCTGCTGGTCAACGGCTCGGCGGGCATCGCGGTCGGCATGGCGACGAACATCCCGCCGCACAACCTGCGCGAGGTCGCCGAGGGCGTCCAGTGGCACCTGGACCACCCCGAGGCGAGCCGCGAGGAGCTCCTCGCGGCGCTCCTGCTGCGCATCAAGGGCCCGGACTTCCCGACCGGCGCGACGATCCTCGGCCACAAGGGCATCGAGGAGGCGTACCGGACCGGCCGCGGCTCGATCACGATGCGCGCGGTGGTCAACGTCGAGGAGATCCAGGGCCGCGTGTGCCTGGTCGTCACCGAGCTCCCTTACCAGGTGAACCCGGACAACCTCGCCGCGAAGATCGCCGACCTCGTCAAGGACGGCCGCGTCCAGGGCATCGCCGACATCCGCGACGAGACGTCGGGCCGCACGGGCCAGCGCCTCGTGATCGTGCTCAAGCGCGACGCGGTGGCGAAGGTCGTGCTCAACAACCTCTACAAGCACACGCAGCTCCAGGACACGTTCGGCGCGAACATGCTTGCGCTGGTCGACGGCGTCCCGCGCACGCTGAGCCTCGACGCGTTCGTCCGGCACTGGACGACGCACCAGCTCGACGTCGTCGTGCGGCGCACCCGGTACCTGCTGGCCGAGGCCGAGCGCAGCATCCACATCCTGCGCGGCTACCTCAAGGCGCTGGACCTGCTCGACGAGGTCATCGCGCTCATCCGCCGCTCCCCCGACGCCGACGAGGCCCGCGCGGGCCTCATGGGGCTGCTGGGCGTGGACGAGATCCAGGCGACGGCGATCCTCAACCTCCAGCTCCGCCGTCTGGCGGCGCTCGAGCGGCAGCGCATCATCGACGACCACGACGAGCTCGAGCGCAAGATCCTCGACTACGAGGACATCCTCGCCAAGCCGGAGCGCCAACGCTCCATCGTCGGCACCGAGATGGGCGAGATCGTCGCCAAGTACGGCGACGAGCGCCGGACGACGATCCTCCCGTTCGACGGCGAGGTCTCGATCGAGGACCTCATCGCCGAGGAGGAGATGGTCGTCACGATCACGCGCGGCGGCTACGTGAAGCGCACGCGCAGCGACAGCTACCGGGCGCAGAAGCGCGGCGGCAAGGGCGTGCGCGGCGCGCAGCTGCGCGAGGACGACATCGTCGACCACTTCTTCGTGACGACGACGCACCACTGGCTGCTGTTCTTCACGAACCTGGGACGGGTCTACCGCGCCAAGGCGTACGAGCTGCCCGAGGGCGGCCGCGACGCCAAGGGCCAGCACGTGGCGAACCTCCTGGCGTTCCAGCCCGGCGAGAAGATCGCCCAGGTCCTCGACCTGCGCGACTACGGCGCCGCGGAGTACCTGGTGCTCGCCACGCGCCGCGGTCTCGTCAAGAAGACGCGGCTGTCGGAGTACGACTCTCCCCGCTCCGGCGGCCTCATCGCGATCAACCTCCGCGAGGACGAGGCGGGCACGCCCGACGAGCTCGTCGCGGCGCTCCTCGTGGACGCCGACGACGACCTCATCCTCGTCTCGCGCAAGGGCCAGTCGATCCGCTTCCCGGCCGGCGACGACACGATGCGGCCGCTGGGCCGCGCGACGTCGGGCGTGACGGGCATGAAGTTCCGCGAGGGCGACGAGCTGCTCTCGGCCGACGTCGTCGAGGAGGGTTCCGACCTCTTCGTCGTGACCGAGGGCGGGTTCGCGAAGCGCACGCGGATCGACGAGTACCGGGTCCAGGGCCGTGGCGGTCTGGGCATCAAGGTCGCGAACCTGGTGGAGGCTCGTGGAGATCTCGTGGGGGCTCTGGTGACAGAGGCCGACGACGAGGTGCTGGTGATCATGGAACGCGGGAAGATCGTGCGGTCCGCGGTCGACGAGGTGAACCTCACGGGCCGCAACACGCAGGGGGTGACGTTCGCGAAGCCCGACAAGGGCGACCGCATCATCGCGGTCGCGCGGAACGTCGAGCGTCGCCTCGGAGAGGATCGGGATACCGTGGAGGGCGAGGACGGGACCGGCACGGCCCCGGGCGGCACCGACACGAGCAGCGCACCGATCACCGACCCGACCGCCTCGTCCGACGAGGCGAGCGGGACCGAGCCGGCCCCCGGAACCACCGAGGAAACCAGATGAGCAGCGAGAACAACGCACCGCCGACGATCACGCCCCGGCTGACCGTGCCGCGTCCCGACACGGACACGACGTCGCGTGCCGGGGGCGCGTCCGCGCCGAGCAAGCACGGGGAGTCGAACGGCGCGTCGAACGGTGCGGCGTCGGGCGCCGTCCCGCCGCCTCCGCCGCCCCCTCCGCCGGGCCCGGCCCCGAGCCAGGCCGCCGCGGAGCGCGGCGTCGACGACGACGGCATGGAGCGCGCGTCCGGCGAGAGCCGCGTCGCGGTCGCCCGTGCCGGCGCGGTGAAGGCGGCGGCCGCGGCGATCGCCGCGGCGAAGAGCGCGGCCAAGAAGGTCTCGGCCGCGGTCCCGGCCGCGCCCGCGGAGACCGACCCTCAGCAGCCCGGTCACGACGAGATCGACGACGAGACGGTGAGGCGCGTGCCCACGACCAGCGCGGCAGCCCCGAGCGCCACGGCGGCGTCCGCGGCGTCCACGAACACCCCGGCGCCGGCGGCGATGCACTACTCCGCCGCGGGCGTCTCCGGCTCGGCGACCCCCCTCACCGGGGCGACGCCCGCCGTCGGCCCGGCGACCGGCGCGACGCCCACGGTCCGGAACGACGGCGGCCCGCGCCGCGTCCGGCTCGCGGTCTCGCGCATCGACCCCTGGTCCGCGATGAAGCTCGGCTTCCTGCTCGCCGTCGCGATCGGCATCATGACCGTCGTCGCGACGGCCGTGGTCTGGTACGTCCTCGACGGCATGATGGTCTTCGCCAAGATCGAGGACCTGTTCACGCAGATCGTCGGCACCGAGACCGACGTCGACATCCAGCAGTACGTGGCGTTCGGCCGTGTGATCTCCATCGCCACGCTGCTCGGCGTGGTGAACGTGGTGATCATCACCGCGCTGTCGACGATCATGGCGTTCCTGTACAACATCGTCGCCGCGCTGGTGGGCGGCGTGCACCTCACGCTCACGGACGACTGACCGAGGACGGCTCCCGACCGGGGGGGCACGGGCCCTCGGTTTGGGTCTGCGGCTCCCGGTGGGGTAACCTCAATCGCTGCCTGCGAGCGGAGCGGCCCCCCGGGGCTGTCCGGCGAGGCGCGTACGGGCCTATAGCTCAGACGGTTAGAGCGCTTCCCTGATAAGGAAGAGGTCAGAGGTTCAAGTCCTCTTAGGCCCACTGCCGAACGAACCCACTCGAGGGGGAACGTCATGAAGAAGCTTCTCGTCCTGCTCCTCGCCGCCGGCGCCGGATATCTGCTGTGGCGCAAGTACACGGAGGACAACGCCGAGCGTGACCTCTGGGCAGAGGTCACCGACACCTTCGAGTGAGCACGTCTCACTCCTGACCGGCCCCAGGCCGCGTCACCCGGGGCCATGGCGCAATTGGTAGCGCACCTGCTTTGCAAGCAGGGGGTTGGGGGTTCGAGTCCCCCTGGCTCCACTCCGTCGATGATCCGTGTCTTGTCGTCGACCGTACTCAAAGTCGACAGCACCCTCCTCACCGCCAGTCCGGGCGTCGCGAAATCTGTCGTTGCCGCTCGCTGACCGGCGTGCGTGGGATCAGCCAGCAGCGGTGCGGTGCTCGGCCCAGTGCTGGGTGAGCCAGTCCACCTGCTCGTTGCGGAGTTCGAGGGTCAACGGCTTCTGGTGCAGGCGCGCGTACTGAGCGTAAGATCCGAGCTCCTCGGCGACGTCGACCTGGCGGCGCTCAGGGTCGACGGCGAGCAGACCGTCGTCGAAGAGTCGATGAATGTCTCGACGGAGCATCAGGCCGCCGTGTGCGCGGTGCTCGCCGATCCTGGCGTAGCTGTAGAGGTGACCTGCTTCGAGGACTCGTGCGGGTGCCGCCCCCGTGAACGCGCACCTTTGGCCCTGGGCCGCGAGCAGTGCCTCCCGGAACTCTCGCTGGCCACGGCGGACACGGACCAGAGACTCCCGGAAGCCCTGGGGCACGTCGACTGCGATGCCGAGCGTCGGACCCCACGCGACGTCCGGGATTCGTCCGACCACCCGACTGAGGGCACGGTCGGCGTGCTTGCGTGCCAGGACGTCGCGGAACGACGCCCAGTCCAACCGCCGCATCGCGTTGAACTCACCCTTGTTCGTCTGAACTTCGCGGATCTCACGGTCGTTCAGGAGACCATCAAGGTCCGTCCACGCGGCGTCGTACCGAGCACGGTAGATCTCCACCTCGACCACCTCGGACCGCGGCGTGTCGAACTCGGCCTTGCAGTCGTCGCAGCGGAACGTGGGCGCCTTGGTCTTGCGCGGCTTGATCGCCGTCGTCCGACAGGCGGGGCACCGGTTCTGCAGCTTCTGACCCGTGGACCGCTCGATCTCCTCGATGACAGACACCCCGAGCAGCCGGCGCTTGTCCCACAGAGCCACTGGGTCACCGACCATGAGGTTCTTGTGGTTGACGACCTTGCTGTCCCATGAGTAGTAGGCGTTGTACTCGTCGTCATAGCCCTCGTTGCCGCCGTAGCCCCGGTCGTCGCCCGCAGCCATCAGCAACCATGCGCGCCGGGGCTCCCTGATGGCCATGGCCAGAGCTTTCCGTACCCGAACCGCTCACAGCAAGCGAAGGATGGTGGTCCTCGGGTCAGCCCCGGCGGTTGGCGCGACAGGCTGCCTCACGCAACGACTACAGTGACGCCTGTAGTGACGACAGTGAACTACAGTGAGGTGTCATGGAGACGAGCCAGGGTCCGATCGAGCACGTCGTAGCGCGGCTTCGCGCAGCGTCGACGGATCTCTCGTCCGTCGAGGTCAAAAAGGCTGCGGGAGGAGTTCCCAAGGACGTCTGGCCCACGGTGAGCGCGTTCTCCAACGGCGACGGCGGGCTCATCATTCTCGGGCTCGACGAGTCGACAGGGTTTGCTCCGACGCAGGGCTTCGACGCCGCCGCGATTCGTGATGGCCTGAGCGACGGCTTCAGGCCTCGCGGCGGAGGTGAGTCGCCGGGTCCGGTGAGCCCTCGGCCACTCGGCTCGATCGACATCGCGGTCGTCGACGGGGCCTCGATCGTCGTCGCCGACGTGGAGCCCTTGCCGGCGGCGATGAAGCCCGCCTTCGTGACGACACAAGGCAAAGAGGGCGGAACCTACGAGCGGGTCGGTGACGGCGATCGTCGGATGAGCACCTACGGCATCTTCCTGCTGTCGACCGACGGTGCGCAGCCGCGTGTCGACACTGAGCCTGTGCGTGGCGCCTCCCTCGACGACCTCGACATGAAGCAGGTCGAGCGGTTCATCGCGCGCCTGCGCCGTCGTCGCCCACGATCCGTTGCGGACCTGACGTCCACAGTCGACATCCTGACACGCCACAACGTGCTGGCGTCAGACGGACAAACACCTACCGTTGCCGGACTGCTCGCGTTCGGGCGCTACCCGCAACACTCGCTCGCGCAGGCGATGGTGACGTTCGCGGTCTATCCGGGAAAGGCGAAGGACGTCTACGAAGGCGAGACCCGCATGCTGGACCGCCGCGTGATCGAGGGCCCGATCCCGGCCATGGTCGACGACTGCGTCAGGGCCGTGCTGCAGAACATCCAGGTGCGCCGCGTCATCGTCGGCGCCGGAGCCCGTGATGAACCCGAGATCCCCGAGGTCGCGATCCGCGAGGCTGTCACGAACGCGCTCACGCACCGCGACTACAGCCCGTGGGCACTCGGCGACCAGGTGCGCGTGGAGCTCTACCCCGATCGACTGGAGATCACGAACCCGGGAGGCATCTGGGGTGGGCGGCGCGTCGTCGACCTCTTCGACGGGTCTTCACGCTCACGCAACGCCGTGCTCACTGCCATGCTCGCCGACGTCCCGATGCTCGACCGTGACGAGTCCGTGTCCGAGAACGCGGGATCTGGGATTCCGACGATGACGGGTGCGCTCGGGCGAGCGGGACTCGCCGCACCCCGCTACCTCGCCACCGTCACCTCGATGGCAGTCGTGCTGGATCGGCACGGGCTGCTCAACCCGGAGACCAATCAATGGCTCGCCAGCATCGGGGCCGACACGCTCGACCCTGACGCCCGGCGCGCGCTCGTTCTCGTCCACCGTGGGTACGCAGTCGACGATCAAGTCCTGCGGGCTCAACTGGCGATGGACTCTGCGGACGCCAGAGCAGTCCTCCGTGGGCTCGTCGACGCGGGATGGCTCCAGTACCCGCGGCAGACGGACGGTGCGTATCGCGAGGGCCACCGCCTCGAGGCTGCCGAGACCCTCTTCTCGGAGCGCGCCGCGGAGATCCGATGGGAGGGGACCCTCGACGAGAGGATTGTCGAAGCACTCACGCCTGGACCGGAACTGTCGGTCCACGAGATCGCGGAGCTCCTTGGCACGACCGCCGGATCACTTCGCCCACGACTGCGTGTTCTCGTGGCAGAGGGGGCGATCGTGGCCACCGCGCCACCGACGAGCAGGAATCGGAAGTACCGGCTCTCTCGCCCCACGGTCTGACTCGGACGGCGAAGGGGCCCGCACCCCCAGGTGCGGACCACCTTCACGCAGTGCGCGATGTCCGACGTCCAGCGTGCCGTGCTGGCTGGGTCAGACGTCGTCGGCCTTCTTGGCGGCGTCCTCTGCGGCGTCCTCTGCCGCCTCGCGGGCCTTCTTGCCGGCGTCGCCGAGGTCGTCCTTCGCGTCCGCAGCGGCGTCCTTGGCGGACGACGCTGCGCTGCGGGTGGTGCTGCGGGCGCGGCTGGTGGCCTTCTTGGCCGCGTCCTTGGCGTCGGAGACGGCGTCGCTGACGCGGTCGCTGACGTCGTCGCGGACCTCGGCAGCACGCTCGGCGAGCTTGTCGGTCGCCTCGCGGCCCTTCGCCACGGCGACGCCCGCGGCCTCGCCCAGCGACTCGGCGGCGTCCCCGACGGCGTGCCGGGCGTCGCCGACGACGTCGTCGAAGTGGACCTGCTGCTCCTCCTGCTCCCACGGCTCGGCCCAGGGGTCGGTCGTGGGCTGCGCGCGCCGGTAGAGGACGTAGCCGACGCCTGCGGCGGTGACGCCGCCGGCGATCCACCAGAGGGTGCGGCCCTTGCCCTTCGAGGCGTCGGCCTCGGCGGCCTTCGCCGCAGCCTTGTCGGCTGCGGCGGCGAGCTTGGCCGCCGCCTTCTCCGCCGCCTTGTCGGCGTGCTTGGAGGCCTTCTTGCCGGCCTTGCCCGCGGCCTTCTGGGCCTGCTTCGCGGCCTCCGCGGCGGCCTTCTGCGCCTCCTTGGCGAGCTTGCGCGCCTTCTTGCCGGTCGCCGCCGCCGTGGCAGCGGACGCGGCTGCGGTCGCCTCGGCCGCGTTGTCGGCAGCGCGCTGGGCGGAGTCCGCGGCGCTGGCGGCGGCCGCGTTGAAGCTCGCGACGATCTTCGGCAGCACGTCGTCGACGAGCTTGTCGTGCGCGGTGTCGATGGCGGGCGCGGCCTTGCCCGCGGCCTTCTCGACGCGTGGCGCGGCGGCCTGGATGCTGTCCTGCCACGCCTTCTCGACGCGCGGCTGGAGCCATTCGAGGAACGCCTCCACCTTGGGCGTCCCCCACTCCTTGGCCTGCACCGCCGCGTCCTTGGCCTGGTCGGCGAGCTGGCTCGCCGCGCTCTGCGCGGTCGCGGCGGCCTGCGCGGCCTGGTCCTTGAGCTTCTCGGTGTCGATCGACTCGAGCGTGTCCTTGACGGAGTCGCTCGCTGAGCGAGAACGGGTCATGCGTGCTCCCCGGGGTCGTCGTCCGACGGGACGAAGGTGCGGATGCGATGGGCGTTTCCGACCACTCTGCCACCACCGTGCCCGCCCCGCGAGACGTCGCGTCCGACGGGTCGCGCGCGGGTCTCGTGGGAGGATGGTGCCCATGTTCGCAACCCTCCACACGACCGCAGGTGACATCCGGATCGAGCTCCTGCCGAACCACGCCCCGAAGACGGTGGCGAACTTCGTCGGGCTCGCGCAGGGCACCACGACGTGGTCCGACCTCCGCACCGGCGCAGAGCGCACCGAGCCCTTCTACGACGGCCTGATCTTCCACCGCGTGATCCAGGACTTCATGATCCAGGGCGGCTGCCCGCTGGGAACCGGCACGGGCGGTCCCGGCTACACGTTCAACGACGAGATCCACCCCGAGCTCCAGTTCGACCGCCCGTACCTCCTGGCGATGGCGAACGCGGGCGTGCGCCGCAACCCGGTCACGGGCGAGGCCGAGGGCACCAACGGGTCGCAGTTCTTCGTCTCGACGGTGCCGACGCCGTGGCTCAACGGCAAGCACACGATCTTCGGCGAGGTCGCGGACGACGCGTCCCGCGCGGTCGTCGACGCGATCAACGCGACGCCGACCCGCCCGGGCGACCGCCCGCAGGAGGACATCGTCATCACGTCCGTCACGATCGAGGACTGACCATCTCGACGACACCTCCCGGGCCGCCCGGCCCGCCGGCGTACGGGACGGCAGGGCCGCACGACGGTCCTGCCGTCCCGCCCGTGTGCCCGCGGCACCCGGACCGGGTGTCGTACGTGCGGTGCCAACGGTGCGGCCGCCCCGCGTGCCCCGAGTGCCAGCGCCCGGCCGCCGTCGGCGTGCAGTGCGTCGACTGCGTGCGCGACGCCGCCCGGCAGGCGCCGACCCAGCGCACCGCGCTCGGAGGCAGGGTCCGCGGCGGCCCGCCGGTCGTGACGTTCACGATCATCGGTCTGTGCGTGGTGAGCTGGATCCTGCAGCTCGTCACGGGCGGGACGTGGACGAGCATGCTCGCGTTCGCCCCGTGGATCGGCGAGCTGCAGCCCTACCGCTTCCTCACGGCGGCGTTCCTGCACTCGACGAGCCCCGTCCACATCCTCTTCAACATGTACGCGCTGTGGGTCACGGGGCCGTTCCTCGAGCAGCAGCTCGGGCGGCTGCGGTTCACGGCGCTCTACCTGCTCTCGGCGATCGGCGGCTCCGTCGGCTACCTCGTCCTCGCCGGTGGCCCGACGTCGGACGCGTGGATGACCCCGGTCGTCGGCGCCTCGGGCGCCGTGTTCGGGCTCTTCGGCGCGATCCTGCTGGTGCTGCGCCGGACGGGCCGGAACGCGATGCAGATCGTCGTGCTCATCGGCATCAACTTCGCGATCGGGCTCTTCTTCACCGGCATCGCGTGGCAGGCGCACCTCGGTGGGCTCGTCGTCGGCCTCGTCCTCGGGGCCGCGTACGCGTACGCGCCGAAGGAGCGCCGCACGCTGGTGTCCGTGGGCGCGACGGCGGTCGTCGCCGTGGCGCTCGTCGCCGCGGCATGGCTGACGTACGCCTCGGCGGACCAGTTCGGACACCTCGTCGGGTAACCCCGCCGAGCGGCCCGGGGAAGTTATCCCCAGGGTTACTCACAGGTGTGGAACTACACCGGTGTCGTTGCCGTACCCGGACGCCGGCCGTCGTCCGGGCACGCGGGAGCCCGCAGGCGGCCCGCGCCCGGACGGCCGACGTCGTCGGGACCGCTACTTCCAGCGCGTGGTGAGCGCGAAGCCCGCGATGATGAACGCGAAGCCGACGCCGAGGTTCCAGGCACCCAGCGGCGGGATCGGGAGCTGCTTGGACCCGCTGAGGTAGAACAGCACGATCCACGCCAGCCCGAGGAGCATCAGCCCGAGCATCGTGGGCACGAGCCAGCGCGGGTTGCCCGACTCGGGCTTGGGCACGCTCGGCGGGCGCTGCGGCTTGGGCTTCTTGCGCGACTTCGACTCGGGCACGAGGGTGGGCTCCTGTCCTGGTGGGGTCCGCTGCGGCGGCGTCGGGACGCACCGCGGGAGCGGACGCCTGCCGTCGTCGTGCAGGAACCGTGCATGGCTCGGGCGAAGGTCGTCGACGCGCCGCGGGGCTCCGTGGGAGCACGGATCCGTCACGATCGTGGACGACGTTCGTCGACTAGCGTAGTGGGCGCACACAATAGGCACGGACACCGCGCGCGGGCAACGGCCCGGTCGCGGCGACGACGACACGACAGACGCACGGCAGAGACACATCGGCGAGACGGTCGACGACCTCGTCCGCCCAGGAAGGAGACGGTCCGTGAGCAGCACCGACCCCGCCTCCGCGACGCCGGACGAGCCTGCCGCACCCCCGCGCTCGCGCCGGGTCCGGTCCGCCGTGACCGTCGCCCTCGTCCTCGCGCTCGCCGGCGTGATGTTCACGGCGAACGCACGGCTCGCGCGGGGCGACGACTCGCGCCACCCCGAGAACCTCGCGCAGCTCGTCGACCGGGAGTCGGACCGCGTGGCGGACCTCTCGGCCCAGGTGGACGCGCTCACGGAGGAGATCGCGGGACTGTCGCAGACCGGCGACGCCCCGGCGGGCGTCGACCCCGACCTCGCGTCGCGCACCGCGGTCGCGGCGGGCACGACGCCGGTCAGCGGCACGGGCCTGTCCGTCACGCTCGACGACGCCCCTCCCGAGGGCAACTACCCGCCGCAGATCCGCCCGGACGACCTCGTCGTCCACCAGCAGGACATCCAGTCCGTCGTCAACGCCCTGTGGGCCGGCGGCGCGGAGGCGATGACGCTGCAGGGCCAGCGCGTCACCGCGACGTCGGCGTTCCGCTGCGCGGGCAACATCCTCCTGCTGCACGGGCGCGTGTACTCGCCGCCCTACGTCGTGGAGGCCGTGGGCGACCCGGACGCCCTGCGCGACGCCCTGGAGCGCTCGCCGGGCGTCCAGGTGTACCAGGAGTACGTCGACGCGGTGAACCTGGGCTGGTCGGTCGAGGACAAGTCCGACCTCGAGCTCCCCGGATACCAGGGCGCGCTCGAGCTCCGCTACGCCCGCCCCTCCGACGCGGTGGCGTCGTGACGGCCACCGCGCCCGCGCCGGTGCGACACGCGGGCCGCCGCGCCTCCGGGCGCGGGGCCGTGTCCACGGTCGTCGGCGTCGTCGGGGAGCTGCTCATCACGCTCGGCATCCTGCTGGGGCTGTACGTGGTGTGGCAGCTCTGGTGGACGGACGTGCAGGCCGACCGCGTGCAGGCGCAGGTGCTGGAGGAGATGGGCGCGCCGACCCCCGACGCCGCGGACGTCGCGCCGGAGACGGCGGTCCGGCGGGACGCACCCCCGGTCATGGCGGCGCCCGCCCTCGGCGAGGTGTGGGGCACGCTGTACGTCCCGCGCTGGGACGGCAAGATGATGCCGATCGCGGAGGGCACGGACAAGCGCTCGATCCTCGACCAGGCGATGGCCGGGCACTACCCGGAGACGGTCATGCCGGGCGACGTCGGGAACTTCTCGGTCGCCGGGCACCGGCAGACGTACGGCAAGATCTTCCACGACGTGGAGGAGCTCGAGATCGGCGACCCGATCGTCGTCGAGGCCGGCGGGGTCTGGTACGTGTACCGCGTGGACCACATGCAGGCCGTGAAGCCCGACCAGGTGGAGGCCGTGGCGCCCGTGCCGTGGCAGCCGGGCGTCGAGCCGACCGAGCGGTACCTCACCCTGACGACGTGCCACCCGATCGGGCTGAACTCGCTCGTGGCCCGGTACATCGTCAACGCGAAGCTGGACTACTGGATGCCCGTCGAGGACGGCACGCCGCCGGACCTCGTGGGCCAGGCGGCCCCTGCCGCCGAAGGGAGCGCGTGATGTACGGGGCGCTGTGGCGCGTGCTGCCCGGGCCCGCGTGGGTCCGGGTGCTGATCCTGCTCGTCCTCGCGGCCGCCGTGGTGCTCGCGTGCTTCGAGTGGCTGTTCCCGATCGTGTCCGCGTACATGCCGTTCAACGACCCCAACATCCAGACCGGCGCCGCCGGCGCAGCGTCCGTGGAGGCCCCGCGATGACCCACCAGACCCGCATCCTCGTCGTGGACAACTACGACTCGTTCGTCTACACGATCGTCGGCTACCTCGACCAGCTCGGTGCCGAGACCGTCGTCGTGCGCAACGACGCCGTGCCCGAGCCCGACGCGGAGGGGCGGTTCCACGACGCAGACGGCACCGTCTTCGACGGCGTCCTCGTCTCCCCCGGCCCGGGAACCCCCAAGGAAGCCGGGCAGAGCGAGCAGGTCATCCGCGCGTGCGCGGCGTCCCGGACGCCGATGCTCGGCGTGTGCCTGGGGCACCAGGCGCTCGCCGAGGTGTACGGCGCGACGGTCACGCACGCGCCCGAGCTCATGCACGGCAAGACGAGCCTCGTCGAGCACGAGGGCGAGGGCGTCCTGGCCGGGCTCCCGGCGCCCTTCACCGCCACGCGGTACCACTCGCTCGCCGTCGTGGCCGACACGGTGCCCGCCGAGCTCGAGGTGACCGCCTCGACCGCCGGTGGCGTCATCATGGGCCTCCAGCACCGCGACCTGCCCCTGCACGGCGTCCAGTTCCACCCCGAGTCCGTGCTCACGGAGGGCGGTCACCGCCTGCTCGCGAACTGGCTCGAGGCCTGCGGGCTGGACGACGCCGTGGAGCGCTCGGCGGGCATGGCACCGCTCGTCCGCCAGTAGCCCCGGGATCCGACCGTCCGCGGGCCCACGGCACGGGCCCAGGACTCCTGCACCGCTGGTCCCGGCGGCTGACCGCTTGTCCGCCGGACGACGACGGGCCCCCACCTCGCGAGGTGGGGGCCCGTTCGTCATGCGAGTCGGGCGGCGCGTCAGCCGCCGTTGTTCCCGCCGTTGCCGCCGCCGGGGCCACCGCCGTTGTCACCGCCGGTCGACGGGCCGGGGCCGGTCGAGACGATGAGCGAGACCTCGGTGCCGACCTCGACCTCGGCGCCACCCCGGGGGTCGGAGCCGATGACGACGCCCGCCTGGTACTGGTCGGACTCCTGCGTCTGCCGGGTGCCCATGTTGAGGCCGGCTCCGTTCAGCGCCTCCTCCGCCTGCGCCTCGGTCAGGCCGACGAGGTTGTTCGGGACGTTCGTGGTCTCCGGCTCCTCGGCCTTCGGGATCGCGACGTCGATGGTCACCTCCGAGCCCTGCGGCACGCTGCCGGCGTTGGGGCGCTGCGCGACGACCTGGCCCTCGGGCTCGTCGGACTCCACCTCGTTGACGACCGGCTTGAGGCCGAGGTCCGTGATCGTCTGCTCGGCCGCCTGGCGCTGGTCGCCCACGAGCTCGGGGAGGGCGACGAGGCCGGACGAGACGAAGATCGCCACGGAGGACCCTGCGGGCACGGACTGGCCCGCGGACGGCTCGCTGCGCGTCACGGCGTCCTTCGCGACGTCCTTCGAGTCCTCGGAGCCGCCGGACGTGACCGTCAGGCCCTGCGCCTCGAGGATCTGGCGTGCCTCGTCCTGGGTCTTGTTCTTGACATCCTGGATCACGACGGCGTCGGGCCCGGCGGAGAAGAAGGCCGTGACGGTCGAGCCGAGCTCCTGCGTGGTGCCGCCCGCGGGGTCGGTCTTCGTGAACGTGTCCGCGGGCTCCGTCGACTCTTGGTCGATGGCCTGCTCGTACACGAACCCGGCGTCGGTGATCGCCTTCTCGGCCTGCTCGGGCGTCACACCTGCCGAGAGGGTCGGGACCGTGCCCGTCGTCGGCTCGTCCTCGCCCTGGCTGTTGATGACGAGCATGGTGATGATCGCCGCGAGAGCGAGCACGCCGATCGCGATGAGGGTCCACATGAGGCCCTTGCGGCTCTTGGGCTCCTCCTCGTCCTCTCCCGGGACCTCGTCCCCGGGCGGGACGGCCGGTGCGACGCTCGTCGCCCACGGGTTCGGGGCGGCCGCGGGCGCCATGACCTGCGTGGCGGACTCGACCATCGTCGGCTGGAGGTCGGCGGCAGCGGCGGCGGCACCGAGGCCGGCCGCGGCGGCGGCGACCCCGAGCGCGGGAGCGGTGATCGCCCCGCCCCGCACGGCGTTCTCCAGGTCCGCGCGGAACTCGGCCGCGTTCGAGTAGCGGGCCGTGCGGTCCTTGGCGAGCGCCTTGAGCGTGATGCGGTCCAGGACCTCGGGGACGTCCGGCGCGACGGCGCTCGGCGTCGCCGGGGCCTCGCGCACGTGCTGGTAGGCCACCGCGACGGGCGAGTCGCCGATGAACGGCGGGCGGCCGGTGAGCAGCTCGTAGAGCAGGCAGCCGGTGGAGTACAGGTCGGAGCGGGCGTCGACCGTCTCGCCGCGCGCCTGCTCCGGCGAGAGGTACTGGGCGGTGCCGATGACGGCCTGCGTCTGCGTCATCGTCGCGGCCGAGTCCGCCATCGCGCGGGCGATGCCGAAGTCCATGACCTTGACGGCGCCCGTGGGCGTGATCATGACGTTCGCGGGCTTGATGTCGCGGTGCACGATCCCGGCGTGGTGCGAGTACTCGAGCGCCGCGAGCACGCCCGCCGTGATCTCGACGGCCTCGTCGATGGGGACGGCCTGGCCGTCGCGCAGGATGTCGCGGACCGTGTGGCCCTCGACGTACTCCATGACGATGAACGGGACGTGCACCGAGTTGCCGGTGGCGTCCGCGTGGACGTCCTCGCCCGTGTCGTACACCGCGACGATGGCGGGGTGGTTGAGGGACGCCGCGGCCTGGGCCTCGCGGCGGAAGCGCGCGAGGAACGTGGGGTCGCGGGCGAGGTCGGACCGCAGGATCTTGATCGCGACGGTGCGACCGAGGCGGTTGTCGTGCCCGATGTGCACCTCGGCCATGCCACCACGGCCGATGAGCTCACCGACCTGGTAGCGCCCGGCAAGCACTCGGGGAGCGTTGTCCACCACTCATTCGTCCTTCGGTGTCGTCGGAGCCGCGGGCGCGTCCGCACGCGGCACATCTGGCGCAATCATCCCACTGGAGGGCGTCCGGGAAAGCCGGGAACACAACGATGTCGTCACGATGTCACCCGTCCGGAGGGGGCCGGGGAGCCTGGCGCGGCGTCGTCGGGGACCGTCTCGACGACGGCCGCGGGAGCCGCGTCGGCGTCGCCCCCGTCCCGGTCTCCCAGGGAGGCGATCGTCGCGACGACCAGCACGAGGAGCAGGCCCAGCAGCGCCACCAGCGGCCACGTGAGGCCGTTCGGCAGCCCGCCGAGGCGCCGACCCGTCGTCGTGGACGTGCGGCGACCGGAGGACGACCGCGACGGGGCCGCCTGCGACTGCCGTCGGGCCTCGGCCCGCGTGGCCGGTGCCGCCGACGGGGTGCTCGCGGCCGAGCCGGCGCCCGGACGCGTGCCGCCGCGAGCGGGCTGCGGACGTCGCGACGAGCGGGTGCCGCCGTGCATCTCGCGGCGCGGCGGGTAGGCGCGGGGACCGGTCGGGTCCTCGCCCGCGGTCGTGGGGACGGGGCGCTCCCACGGCAGGGCGGGCCCGGGCGCGGGCGGCGTGTCGGACGGCGGAGCGGTCGCCTGACCGACGGGCTCGGCGTCGCTCTCGGCGAGGTGGCCACCCGCGGGCTCGGCCGCGTGGGCGCGTGGTCGAGCCTCCGGGGCGATCCACGGCGTCGCGGGGTCGACCGGGTGCGGGTCGCGCACGGCGGCCGGGATGACGAGGGGCGTGATGACGGGAGCGGGGTCGGGCTCGGGCGCGGGAGGGGCGTCGTCCGCCGCCGTGCGGGCGCGCCGGGCGCGCCGCGTGTTGGCGGACGCACCGGCACGGGCGGACCACGGGTCGGCCGCGAGCCGGGCCTGGATCTCCTCGAAGACCCGCGCGAGCGCGTCGGCCGGGTGCGGCCGCGCCAGCGGGTCCTTGGCGAGCATGACCATGACGAGCTCGGAGAGCTCCGGGTCGACCGACGACGGGAGGGGCGGCACGGGCTCGTTGACGTGCGCGACCGCGATGTCGACCGGGGTGGACCCGGTGAACGGCCGGTTCCCGACGATCGACTCGTACGCCACGATGCCCAGCGCGTAGATGTCCGACGCGCCCGTGGCCGCCTGCCCGACAGCCTGCTCGGGCGACAGGTACTGGGCGGTGCCCATGACCATGCCGGTCGCGGTCATCGGGACCTGGTTGGCCGCGAGCGAGACGCCGAAGTCGGTGATCTTCACGGTCCCGGACCGGTCGATGAGGATGTTGCCGGGCTTGACGTCGCGGTGCACGACGCCGGAGAGGTGGGCCGCGTGGAGGGCACGCGCCGTCTGGGCGAGGATCGGCAGGAGCCGCGCGGGCGGCAGCACGGGCTCGCGCTCCAGCAGGTCCGCCATGGGCTCGCCGACGACCAGCTCCATGACCAGGTAGCCGGAGCCGCTGGTCTCCCCGTAGTCGTACATCTGGGCGATGTTGGGGTGCGAGAGCGCGGCGCTGTTGCGGGCCTCGGTCCGCAGCCGGTTGAGGAAGTCCTCGTTCCCCGCGTACTCGGTCCGCAGGACCTTGACGGCCACCTCGCGCCCGAGCGCGTCGTCGGCCGCGACCCACACCTCGCCCATGCCGCCGACGGCGATGCGCCGCACCAGGCGGTAGCGGTTGCCGAGCGTCAGCCCCCTCACGGGCTTCATCCGTTCAACACCGCCTCCATGACGGCGCGCGCGATCGGCGCGGCGATCGCGCCGCCCGTCGCCTCGTTGCCGAGCGAGCCGCCGTTCTCGACGATGACGGCGACCGCGACCTGCGGGTCGTCGGCGGGCGCGAAGCTGGTGAACCACGCGTGCGGTGCCGCCTCGCCGCCCGTCTCGGCGGTGCCCGTCTTGCCCGCGACCTGCACGCCCGGGATCTGCGCCGCCTTCCCGGAGCCGTTCTGCACCACGCCGAGCATCATCTGCGTGAGCTGGTCGGCGGTCGACGGCGACACCGACGTCCGCAGGCGGCGTGGCTCGGACTGGCGCACCACGTCGAGGTCGGGGTTGCGGATCGTCTCGACCGTGTACGGGGCCATCTGCACGCCGTCGTTCGCGATCGCGGCGGACACCATCGCCATCTGCAGGGGCGTGACCTTGACCTCGCCCTGCCCGATGCCCGCGCGCGCGATGCCCGCCGGGTCCGCGCCCGGGGTGCCCTCGGCGGGGAACTGGCTGGGGGTGACGTCCATCGGGATCTCGAGCGGCGCGTCGAAGCCGAAGTCCTTGGCCTGGTCCCGCATCGCGTCCTCGCCGAGCGTCATGGCCAGGTCGCCGAAGGCGGTGTTGCAGGAGATGCGGAGCGCGTCCGCGAGGGTCATCTCGCCCGTGGGCGAGCAGCGCGAGCCGCCGAAGTTCTTCATCGTCTGCGTCGACTGCGGGTACGGGAGCTCGTCCGGGGCCGGGATGACGGTCTCAGCCGTGTACTGCCCGCTCTCGAGCGCCGCCGCCGACGTGACGATCTTGAACGTCGATCCCGGCGGGTACGTGTTGCCGCGGATCGCCCGGTTCGACATCGGGTTGCCGTCGGCGTTGAGCAGCTCCTGGTAGCGCTCGCGCGCGAGGGCGGTGTCGTGCGTCGCGAGCTCGTTGGGGTCGTAGCTCGGCTTGGACACGAGCGCGAGGACGCGGCCGGTCTTCGGCTCGATCGCGACGACGGCGCCGCGCTGGTCGCCCAGGGCGTCCCAGGCGGCCTGCTGCGCCGCCGGGTCGATCGTCAGCTCGACGGACGCGCCCTGGGGCTGCTTGCCGGTGAACAGCGCGCTGAGGCGGTCGAGCCACAGCGAGCTCGCCTCGCCGTTCAGGTAGTCGTTCTCCTTGTCCTCGATCTCCGTGCGCCCGTTGGTGAGCGAGAGGAACCCGGAGACGGGCGCGTACAGCGGGCCGTTCGCGTACTGCCGCTGGAAGCCGAACGCGTCGTCCACCGGGGTCGAGGACGCGATCGCGTCGCCCGCGACGACGATCGGGCCGCGGAACTTGTTGTACTCGCGGTAGATGGTGCGGGCGTTGCGCGAGTCGTTGTTGAGCGAGTCCGCCTGGACGAACTGGATGTACGTCGTCGACACCATGAGCGCGAGGAACATGACGAGGACGACCGTCGCGACGCGACGCAGGGGGACGTTCACCGGGCTCCTCCCCAGGGGTCGGTCTCCGGGTGGGTGCCGTCGGGACCGGGGCGCCGCACCACCTCCGTGCGCAGCTCGTCGGGGTGGTGGGCGGAGAGCTCGCCCGTCTGCCCGACGGCGGGCTGCACGCCCGTCGTCGCGCGCGTCGGACCGGTGGGCGGCCCGACGGCGGCAGGCGCGCCGACCGTGGTGGGTGCGTCGTCGGGCCGCGCGCCGACGGCGGGAGCGCCGCTGCCGACGACCTCGACCGGGTCGGAGTCGGGGCGCGTGCGCGCACCGCCCGGTGCCACCTGCCCGCGCACGGGCAGGGACGAGGGCCGGCGCGCGTCGTCGGAGATGCGCAGCAGCAGGCCCACGACCAGCCAGTTCGCGAGGAGCGACGACCCGCCCTGCGCGACGAACGGCATGGTGAGGCCCGTGAGCGGGATGATGCGCGTGATCCCGCCGACGACGACGAAGAGCTGCCACGCCATGACGAACGCGAGCCCGCCCGCGAGGAGCTTGCCGAACCCGTCGCGGACGCCGATCGCGGTGCGCAGGCCGCGCTCCACGAGGATGAGGTACGCGAGCAGGATGCCGATGAGGCCCGTGAGGCCGAGCTCCTCGCCGAGCGAGGCGTAGATGAAGTCGGAGAACGCGTACGGGACCGTCCGCGGGTAGCCCGCGCCCCAGCCGGTGCCGAACAACCCGCCGTTGCCGAGGGAGAACAGGCCGCCCACGAGCTGGCCCGAGCCGCCGGGGCTGCGGCCGAAGATCTCGGCGTCGAACGGGTGGAGCCACACGTCGACGCGCGCCTGCACGTGCCCGAACGTCGACGCCGCGAGCACCGCGCCGACGGCGATGAGGATCAGGCCGATGACGACCCAGCTCACGCGCTCGGTCGCGATGTACAGCATCGCGACGAACAGGCCGAAGAAGAGGAGCGACGTGCCGAGGTCGCGCTCGAACACGAGGATCGCGAGCGAGACCAGCCAGACGATGATGATCGGGCCGAGGTCGCGCAGGCGCGGGAGCTGGAGACCGAGGACCTTGGGCCCGGCGAGCGCGAGCGTGTCGCGGTTCGTCACGAGGTAGCCGGCGAAGAAGATCGCGAACGCGATCTTCGCGAACTCCGCGGGCTGGAGCGAGAAGCCGAAGACGTTGATCCAGATCTGCGCGCCGTTGATGCGCGTGCCCAGGCCCGGGACGAGCGGCAGCGCGACGAGCACGATGCCCGCGATCATCGCGGTGTAGGTGTAGCGGCGCAGGGTCCGGTGGTCGCGCAGGAACCAGATCACCGCGAACGCGCAGAGGATGCCGAGCGCGGTCCACTGGAGCTGGCGCGGGGCGAGGTCCTGGGTGCCGCCCGTGACCTGCGAGCCGAGGTCGAGGCGGAAGATCATCGCGAGGCCGATGCCGTTGAGCGCGACGGCGATCGGCAGGATCACCGGGTCCGCGTACGGCGCCTTGAAGCGCAGCAGCAGGTGCGCGGCGCCCGCGAGCACCACGGTGCCGATGCTGTACACGTAGAAGCGCCCCGGGAGCTCGCCCGTGAGCTGGAGGCCCACGAGCGCGTACGCCCCGATGCCCAGCGCGAGCGCGAGGACGAGCAGACCGAGCTCCGCGCCCCGGCCGGGGCGCACCTCGGTGGTCTCCACCGTGGCCATCAGGCCCCCGAGCCGGCGCCGTCGGTGGGTGCCGGGGTCACGTCGGGCGCCCCGGCCTCCGGGGTCTCGGCGGCACCCTCGGTGGGCGCCTCCGTGGTGTCGTCGGTCGCGGGCGCGTCGGTCGACTCCTCCGCGGCCTCCTCGGTGGCCTCAGTGACGAGGCGCTCCGCGCGCGCACGGGCGTCCTCGAGCGACTCCGCGGGGATCGTGGTCTCCAGGCGGTCGACGACGTAGCCCGGCAGGTCCGCGACGCGCGTGCCCGTGAGCTCGATCGGCGTCGACAGCGTCACCGGGCCCGCGTTCTCCGGGATGCCGCGGAACACGGCGACCTGGCCGTCGGCGACCCCGACGTAGTACTGCGTCTGCGTCCAGCGGTAGCCCGCCCACCCGGCGACGCCCAGGCCCGCGACGACGAGGAGGATCGCGACGACCGTGATCCAGCGGCGTGGCGCGCGGCCGGGCCGCACGTCGTCGTCGCCGTCCCCCGGGGTCTCGGCCGGTGCCGACTCGCCCTCCGCGGGGTCGGTCGCGCCGTCCGTGGCGGGCTCCTCGGTCGCGGCGGGCGCGTTCGCGCTCGCCATGAGCGCCGCGGCCCGGGCCGCGGGGCCGTCCGCGGCCGACGTCGGGGCGTCGCGGTCGATCGCGGCCGACCCGACGACCTGGGCCCCGGTGCCGGGGGCCGTGCCGTCGGGCAGCGTGTCGAGGTCCACGATGTCGGCCACCACGACCGTCACGTTGTCCGTGCTGCCGGCGCGCAGCGCGAGCTGCAGCAGGTGGTCCGCGCACTCGTCGACGTCAGGGGTGTCCGAGAGCGACTGGGCGATCGTCTCGGGGCTGACGAAGCCCGAGAGCCCGTCGGAGCACAGGAGCCAGCGGTCGCCCGGCTTCGCCTCGCGCACCGACATGTCCGGCGTGAGGTCGATGTCGAAGTCGCCGAGCACGCGCATGACGACGTTGCGCTGCGGGTGCGTCTCCGCCTCGTCGGGCGAGATGCGGCCCGTGTCCACGAGGTGCTGCACGAACGTGTGGTCGGTCGTGACCTGGGTGAGCTCGCCGTCGCGCAGCAGGTACGCGCGCGAGTCGCCGAGGTGCGCCATCGCGAGCTTGTTGCCCGCCCGCAGGATCGCGGTCACCGTCGTGCCCATGCCGACGAGCTCGGGGTCGGTCACGCTGCGGTCGACGAGGTCCTGGCGCGCGTGGTCGATCGAGCGCTCGAGCTCGGCGAGCGCGTCGTCCGGGCCGTGCGACTCGCCGTCGAGCGGCGCGAGGGCCGCGATGGCGATCGACGACGCGACGTCACCCCCGGCGTGGCCGCCCATGCCGTCGGCGACGACGAGCAGGTGCGGCCCGGCGTAGCCCGAGTCCTGGTTGTTGGAGCGCACGAGCCCGACGTCGGAGCGCGCGGCGTAGCGCAGGGCGATGTTCACTGCGGGCTACCTCTGCAGCTCGACGACGGACTGACCGATCCGCACCCGCGTGCCCGGACCCAGCGGCGTCACCTGGCCGATGCGCTGGTCCTCGACGTAGGTGCCGTTGGTGGAGCCGAGGTCCTCGACGAACCAGGACCCGTGCTGCGGGAAGATGCGCGCGTGGCGCGACGAGGAGTAGTCGTCGTCGAGCACGAGCGTGCAGCTCGGCGCCCGCCCGATGAGGATCGACGACGTCGTGAGGGGGATCGTCGTGCCCGTCAGCGGACCGGCGGTGACGACGAGCCGGGACGGTCCGGCGGGCGCGGCGGGGCGCGCGGGCTCCGGCGCCGCGGCCGGGGTGGGGCCCGACGTCGGGCGCGCGGCCTGTGCAGCGCCCTTGCGGCCCCGGCGGGGCGTGATCTTGGTGCCGTACAGGTCCCGACGCAGCACCCCGATCGCGGAGAGCACGAACACCCAGAGCAGCACCAGGTAGCCCAGCCGCAGCAGGGTGAACGTGAGATCGGTCATGCGGGCCGGATCACCACTCCTCGTTGTCGGACGCGCCGGTCCAGAACATGATGCGGGTCCGGCCGATCGTCAGGGAGTTGCCGTCCAGCAGCGTCGCGGCGGGCACCTGGTGCCCCTCGACGAACAGGCCGTTGGTCGAGCCGAGGTCCGTCGCGATGACCCCCTCCGGCGTCACGCGGATCTCCAGGTGGCGGCGCGAGACCCCCGGGTCGTCGACGACGATGTCGGCCTCCGAGCCGCGGCCGATGACCGTGACCGGACCGGTGAGCAGGTAGCGCTGCCCGTCGATGTCGACGAGCGGGTGCCGCGTGCTCGGGGACGCGGACGTCGCGGGCGCCACGTTGCCCCGCACGCTCGCCGAGCGGAGCTGGAAGCGGCCGACGTCGAGCGTGTCGTTCTGCTCGAAGCTCACGCTCACCGGGCCGACGAACGCGTAGTGCTGCGACGCCGCGTACTGCGTGACGTTCGACGCCAGCTCGTCGGCGAGCGTCTCCGCGCCCCACCCCTCGACCTGGCCGAAGTCGTCCACCGACAGCTCGATGGTGAACTCGTTGGGCACGACGGTGCGCTCGCGGTCCACGACGGCGGCGCGGTCGTCGACCTCGCGCCGCAGCGCGCTCGCGAGCTCGACAGGCTTGACCTCGCTGCGCCCGACCTTGGCGAACGCGTTGTTCACCACGCGCTCCACGCCCTTCTCGAAGCGGTCCAGGACTCCCATGCCACCTCCTCCCTCGTGCTCGCTCGTGCCGCGGCCCGTGCCGCGCGGTCGTCGTCTGCTCCTCCGGACGTGCTCCTGGTGGCCCCCCGTGCATACCCGCGTCCCGGGCAGACTACCTAGATCGTATCGATCACGTCTGCGCGGGAGGCCCGATTCGTCGCACGATCTCCGGACGGATGTGGCGCGTTCGTGGTGGACCGTGTGAACGTCGGGCGCCCGGCCGTCGGCGCCTCGTGGTGGTGCACGACGACCGGCACGTGGCGGCCGTCACGTCGGGCCGAGCGGTGCCAGGCGTCGTCGTGCATCGTGCTAGTCTTCTGCGGCACGCGCGAGTGGCGGAATGGCAGACGCGCTGGCTTCAGGTGCCAGTGTCCGAAAGGGCGTGGGGGTTCAAGTCCCCCCTCGCGCACGTGGCGAGGGTTTCGGCTTCTGAGTCGGAAGACCTTCGGAAAGTCCCGGTCAGGTGATCCTGACCGGGACTTTTTGCGTCCCGGGTCTGTGCGGAGCGGTGGACGACGGCGTTCGCACCCGCTCGTCGATGACCTGGCCGCGGACGGTATCCCCGTCGCGGTGACCTGCCGGGCGCTCGGGTTCTCCAAGCAGGCCTACTACGCGTGAAGGGCCCGCCCCGTCACGCCCGCAGACCGGCAGCGGCCGCATCTGATCAACGCGGCCCGGGACGTGCACCGAGACGACCGGAGTTCGGGTTCCGTTTCATCGTCGACGAGTTGACCGACGCCGCTCTCCAGGTGTCGGCGAACCCGGTCTAGTCGCTGTGCCGCGAAGCCGGTATCGTTTCGACCGTGCAGCGCCGACGCAGGTCGGGAAAGAAGGCCGGCCCGCCCGTGCACGACGACCGTGTCCAAGAACAGTTCACCGCTGATGGTCCGGATCGGTTGTGGCTCACGGACATCACTGAGCACCCCACTGGCGAGGGCAAGCTCTACTCGTGCGCGATCAAGGACGCCTGGTCCGGCGGATCGTGGGCTACTCGAGGGACTCACGCATGAAGTCCTCGCTCGCCGTCGCCGCGCTCAACAACGCCACCGCCGTGCGCAAGGTCACCCCGCGACCCCTGAGCAGACCGGGACGACCTGCCACTAGGACCGCAGATTTCAATTTCGGTCCGGGCGCTTCGTTGTCGCGCTGCACCACCACGGCATCACCGGCTCTATGGGGCGTGTCGGCGCCGTGGGGACAACGCCGCCAAGGGGAGCTCCTTCGCCCTACAGCAGAAGAACCTCCCAACCGAAACGCTGGGCTACCCGCGACGAGCTGTGCCTGGCGATCATCTGAATCGAGAAGACCTACCACCGGTGTCGCCGGCAAGCCCGACCCGGACGCATGACACCCGTCGAGTTCGAGACCGTCTACGCTGCCAACACCCTGGACGTCGTGGCCTGACTCGAAGAGTCAACCGAACCTGGGGCAGCCCCGAGTCGTCCTCACTGGGGCAGAACGGGTTCTTCGTGAAGGGAAGAACAGGCCGAGGGCCGCGGCGGTGTTCGGCGAGAACACTTCACAGCAGTGCACCACAAACTGACACGGCAAATGACGGGAGATACAGATGGGAAAGTTTGAACGATACCGCCTCGCCTCGCAGATTGGCCAGGGAGGCTTCGCAGAAGTTTTCGAAGCTGCCGAGGTAAACGATCCCCACACCGTTGTTGCCCTGAAGCGGCCTTTGGGAGTTCCATTTGCGGCGGAACGACTCCGCCGGGAGATCGATGTCCAGAGTCGGATCACCCATCCGAATGTCATGCCCATCCTCGACGCGGATGCGTCTGGCACGTGGTTCACCATGCCACTTGCGGAAGGAAGTCTTGAGACCTTGGGAATGAAAGGCGCAATCGACAAGCGCGACCCAAAGACGGTCGAGGATGTCATCCGTGCGGTAATCAAAGGCCTGGCCGCCGCTCATTTGCTAGGTTTTGTGCACCGCGACGTGACGCCTCGAAACATCCTGGCCCTCCCCGATGCAACTACGCCCTCTGGCCGTCGTTGGGTTGTAGCGGACTGGGGTCTTGTGCGACGACCCTTAGGCGAAACCACGGCACGCCTTACTCGCGTGGGCGAAGGTATGGGAACCTGGGGATTTGCCGCACCGGAGTGTTGGGTAGATGCCCACCAGGTAGACCACAGGGCCGATGTTTATAGCGTTGGGCGCATTGCGGCTTGGATGCTTACGGGTCGCGATCCAGTAGCCAATGTCCAATTACTCCCCGATGGCCCATGGCGCGGATGGGTTGCCGAATCCACGCGGGATGATCCAGCCCGAAGGCTCGAAACCATGACGTCTCTTGAGTCCCGTCTTGATACCTTGCTTGCTGCGCCTCCCTCGTCACCGCGATCACAATTGTCAGAGTTGTTCCAAGGCTCTGGCGACGATGTTCCTGCTGAGGCTTGGCGGATCGCGCTGGACCATTGCGACGATGAGCAACTCTTCATCGATCATCTGGCCAGAGCCCCACTGGCACCTCTCGAGACTTGGGCGACCGAGTTCCCAGAGGACTCTGCGAGGCTTGCTCTCCAGATGTGTCGGCACATGGCAACAGCCGAGTGGCGGGGTCGGTCCTTTGACTACGCCAACACTCCGCTGCGATGGATATTTGTCGTCATGCAGTCGTTGGTGCGCGCGGAAAGACTGGATCTGCTTGAGGACATTGCAAGTGAGTTCTTTGTAGTGGAATCGAGCTGGGATCGTTGGGAACAGCTCGATAGAACAAGGGTGTGGCTGAGAAGTGCGTCAGGGGAAGTCGGACGCGTGCTGGCTCGTGCAATCCGCCGCGCGGATGCTCAAGGCTATTATGCGATGGCGTTGCGGGGCGAAAGGCTTGTGAGCGTTGCTTTAAGCGACGAGTTGGAACTATAGTCGCTTCGATGAGGCGATCTCGGCGGTTGTTGCTCGGGGCTTAGCGTGTCGCCAAAGCGCCTTGGACAGAATTGGTCAGGTGATCCCGGGCGGGGCATTCTGCTTTTGGGGTGCCGTGCGCCGCGGTGGGGGACGCGATTAGTTCTCGTTGGATCCGAGCATCGGCTCACGCCTCCTGACGAGGTACAACCTCCACAGGAGGCGGCTCGCTGACAGCGGGTGCTGCTTGGATGGTCACATGGCCAAGAAGAAGCGCAAGATCCGGCACCACACCGTCCCACGGCTGCACCTGCGGGGCTTCGCTTCTCCGAAGGGAATGCTCGTACAACTGGACCTGAGCACCGGGGACCGGCGTGACGTCAGCGTCGGGGATGCCACCGTGATCCGCGACTTCTACACCATCGTCCTCCCAGACGGAACGCGGACGGACGCGTGGGAGCAGTGGCTCAGCGAGGTTGAGAACCAGATCGCGCCTGCGCTCAGGCGGGCGATCGAGGCGCCCAGATTCAGGCTTGCTGACGACGACCGAGAGCTCCTCGCAAAGTGGATCGCGCTGCAGGCACTTCGCGGTCCGGACAACCGTCGCTCGCAGGCCGAGATCGCCTCATTTACTGTCCGCGCGCAGGTCGGCATGGGCGGCGTGGCCTATCTGCAGCACGCAATGGCTCAGGGTCTCGGACGCACCGTGTCCGCCGCAGAAGCGGAGCGGGTCTGGGACGACATCACCTCGTCAGAGGGACCAGTGATTGAAGTCTCCGGAGATGAGCACCTGTACATGTTGACAGGGCTATACGCGCGCGCGGTCGAAGCGGTCTATGCGCGCTCATGGGGACGCGTCAGGTTCACCAGGCATAGCCTCGCAGTCTCGGATGCTCCCGTGAGTCTCATCCCGGACTACAGCGACGGCTACCCGAACAGTGGGTTCCTCGGCGCTCGGGCGATCTCCGTTGCGCTAGACCGCCGGAACCTGCTGTGGCTCGACCTGGCAAGCGACGATGGGCCGAAACCGGACCGCGACCTAGCTCCGAGCACCCACGTGGCCCGCGTGCACAACCTCGCGGCCGTGGTGGGTGCGGAGCGGTTCGTGTACTTCAACCCTGAGGATGACCCGATCCCGCCGGAGACCGTCCTCCCGCGTCGCCAGCCGAAGCGCGTCGAGGCTAGTGCCGCTCCTGACTTCGTCAACCGCGACCGGCCCCTGGCCGATGTTCTCGACCAGAACGCCAAACAACGCGCCGACAAGTCCACCGCCTCGTTGATCGCCGACTACACCTGGCCGATCGAGGGGTACAAGCCGCCGCGGGCGTAGGTATTCCCTGCGTGCGGCCGAGATCGTCAGCAAGCCTCAGCGCCGCCGACCTGGAACCGGGCCTACAGAGCGAGACGGGTCCGGCGATTTATCGGAGACCTCCGGGGGTCTGGCCCGCGACCGCGGTCTTGAAGATCGCGAACTGAGGCCGGTGTCTGGCCTGAACCGGCCTAGGATTCGTTCCTGTTGGGATCCTTGGCCGTCGGGTGCCGGCTGGTCCGATTAGTGGCGCTTGGCCGATCCGGTGGGGAGTAGCCCTGGCGGAGTGAGTGGCTGGGTGTAGGGGTCGAGGTCCCCGATGATCAGGAGCGACCAAGCAACCCTTATCGATCTCGAGGACTTCGACGTTGTCCAACGCTCCGGGGTGGGCTGGCGCGCCCACCACCACCGAACCCTGCGACACGTTGTGACGTGCTGCTCGGTCTACCCGGCGTGCAGGTCGAGGCGGCCGAGCGGACCGCGACGACGATGACGGCGACCGTCTCGACGCCGTGGCAGCTGCAGGGCTGCCGGACTGCGGGGTCGTGGCCCCGAGCCGCGGCCGCCGGCGTCGGCTCCTGCACGACGCGCCCCACGGTGACGTGCGGGTCCAGGTGGTGTAGCGGCAACGGATCTGGCGCTGCCCGGAGGTGGTGTGTCCTCGTGGATCGTTCGTCGAGCAGGTCCCGGGGCCGGTCGCGCCCTGGGGCTCGATCACCGCGAGGGCGGTGGCGTGGGGGATCGGGCAGCTCCGTCGTGAGCACGCCACCATCGCCGGGCTGGCGCGCCGCCTGAGCGTGTCTTGGCGGGCACTGTGGCGGGTGGTGAAGCCCGAGCTCCAACGCCTCGCCGCGGACGAGTTCCGCTTCGCGGGGGTCACGAGCCTCAGAGTCGACGAACACATATAGCACCACGGCGACCAGCGCGCGGAGGGTCCCAAGAAGCTGACCAGGATGGTCGACCTGAGCCGCGACGACGACGGACGCGTGCATGCGCGGCTGTTGGACCTGGTGCCGGGCCGGTCGAAGAAGGTCCATGCCGACTGGCTCGATGAGCGCGGCAAGCCGTTCCGTCAAGGCGTCGAGGTCGCTGCGTTGGATCTGTACGGGGCCACAAGTCCACGATCGACGACCAGCTCGAAGACGCCACCGCGGTGCTCGATGCCTTACACGTCATCAAGCTCGGCACCCACGTCGTGGACGAGTTGCGCCGCCGGGTCCAGCAGGACACCACCGGCCACCGCGGCCGCAAGGGCGATCCTCTGTTCGGGATCCAGACCATCCTGCGCGCCGGCGCCGAGAAGCTCACGGCCAAGCAGCAGGCTTGCCGGGCTCGCGCGATCGGAGCCGACGACCGACACTAGGAGGTTTTCGCCGCCTGGCAGTGCGCCCAGCAGCGGTGGACCGCACACCAGGCCAAGGACCTGGCTGACGGACGACACCTGGCCGAGAGCGCCCTCGCCTCGTTCCACACCTGCCCGATCCCCGATGTCGCCCGCCTCGGCCGAACCCTGCGCAAGTCGCTCTCCGCGTTCCCGGCCGACTTCACCATCGAGCGCTCGTCGACGGCGGCACCGAGGCCATGAACGGCATCATCGAGCTCCACCGCCGTCTTGCCCGCGGCTACCGCAACTGCGACAACTACCGCCTGCGCATGCTCCTCGCCGGCGGAGGACTCACCCCCGTGATCCCCACCGGATCGGCGAAGAGCCGCCAAGGTACTACTTGTCGTCGAGCCTAGCTGGAGGGGACGGGTTGATGCTGAGGTGCCAGAGTGGAAGCCGGTCGGACTTCAGGTCGGTCGGAACGAGTCGTGGAAGGGTGCCGGGTGCGACGTCGATGCTGAGCTTGGTCGTCTCGTCCTCGAGAGAGGTGGTGCTGGAGTAGAACATGCGGGTGTACAGCTCGCTGAGGGCCTCGATAATGTCGAACCCCTGATCGGCGTGGCTCTCGTCGGGCGCCATGGTGAACGCCATCTCCCACACGCCCTCGCCAGCGTCCTCCACCCTCTCCTCGCACGGCCATCGTGCGTGCTGGAGGAGGAACCAGACCAGGGCGGTCTCGTTCTCGTCGACCATCTCCTTGCCGCCGGCGAACATGCGGACACCGGTGGTCACCAGGGAGAGCCTCCTCGTTCCATCCCCTTCAGGCTCAGGCTCAACCGCGGTTACACCGTCCTCGCCCGGTATCTCCTGCATCGCCAGACGAAACTCCAGCGGGGGCTTCAGCCCGAGCATGCGGTCGTTGAGCAGCAAGCACATGTGGTTACGAATGAAGGCGGTCTCGAGGTCGATCTCGAAGTGGTCACCGACCCGGACGTAGTCGTCGACCGGCACCAACGTCCACATGCTCATCGCGACCCAGTGGACCGCGATGTATAGCGGACAGTCGTTCAACTCGGCGTAGTTCTTCAACCGGGAGACCTCTGTCATGCGCAGTTTGGATACTCGCGGGTGGTTGTCGTCCTCGGCCTTGACCTCAACCAGGATGTTCTTGCCCGACAGGAGCGTCAGCCGCCAATCGGGGAGTTTCACTCTGTCCTCATAGAAGAGGACGCCTGCGTCTTCCTGCTTCACCAGTTTGCACCCTCCCAGATCGGCGGCGACGAGACCGAACAGCTGGTCGCTGATCCATCCCCGGATGCGTGACGATGATTCCAGGGAATCACGGAGGCCTGCCTCGAACTGTGCGACGGTCGCCTCGACTCGAGCGGGGTCGGACACCCGACGCTGCTCGCCAGGCGCGGGAACCTCGACCGCAGCATGGAAATTGAGGGTCTCGATCTGTTCGGGTCGCCGGGACAGTCGCTTCACCCAACCGAGGCTACCGGCGTCACAGTCTCCCAGTCGCAGCGCGGAGGTCGTCATCTGATCTCCGAGGTGCGTAGATTGCCGATCCAATCTCGATCGCGCGGTCCGCAGGTTCCCCTACGGTGGTTTGCATCACCGCGATCAAGGCGCGCAAGTTCGTGCCCCCGACCTGCTCCATATCGGGTGGAATGCCTGCGTCGGTGCGGCAGGTTACCGGCATGACTGGGCAAGTTGCGGCTCAGCAGAGGAGCCGACTCGTGCCCTAGGGCCTGTTTCGGAATGGGTTAGCGGCGGTTGATTCGGGCGAGGATGTCGTCGGCGATCGCGTTGAGGTCGGCGTCGGTGGTGATGTCGTTCTCGTCGACGGTGGGGTCGAACCGGTTGAGTTCGAAGCCGCCGAATGCGCTGATGTCTTGAAGATCGCGTACGACCAGTCGAGGTCGTCGCCTGCAGGGTAGACGATGAAGAACGGGTTGGCGTCGGTGTCGAGGGTTTCGGACGAGTTCGCTCCGGTCGGGCCGATCAGCGTCGTCGCCTCCCTCGGGGGCGGCGTAGTACTGCACGCCCGGCCCGCCACCGATTGAGCCGGCTGAACTTGCACTCGACCGCGGAACGCAACTTGTAGTCCGCGAAGGCGACCTTCGGTTGGCGTCCGCCAGTCGAACCCATTCTTTGCGGTTGGCTTGCTGGTCAATCTTCTCCGGAATCGTCGCGCGGATGGCGCGCCGGCGTAGCAGGGCCCGGTTGCCCGCGGAGGTGTAGCCCCGGTCCGCGCGGGCGCGGTTGGGGCGAGTGCGAGGGCGTCCGATCCCACCGGGACGGTGCACCTTGACCGTGGCGAGCACAGGCCCGAACTTGGTGCTTTCGCCGCAGTGCCCGGCGGTGACGACCATGCCTATCAGCTTCTGCCCCGGCTCGCGCACCGCGTGCAGCCTGGTCGTCCACCCGCCACGGGAATAACCCAGCCCGTGATCGTCGGGTTCGTCCCCCGGCGGCTCGACCTGGAGATCGAGGTGTTTACGAGGTCCGGCAGCGTGCCGATGGACGCGCGTGATTGTGAAATCGAGGTTCAGGTCCCAGCCGATCCGCCCGGCCGCGTCCTCGATCGTGCGCAACTGGTCGATGATCCGAACCGAGGTTCCGTCGCGCTGCCAGTCCCGGAACCGGCGATAAACGCTACCCCACGGCCCGTACCGGTCCTCGGGCACGTCGCGCCACGGGCAGCCCGCCCGGGTCCGGAACTGGATCTGCGCTGGGCGACCCCACTAACGATCCGACCGACGGGCGGGGCTGCCGTCGCGCGTGGTGCGCGCGTCGCCCGCAAGGGCTCGCGCGGTGTCCGCCTCCTCGAACCTGCGCCATCGCCTGGTCGTGAACAGTCCAGCATGTCGGGGTTGCGCCTCTGGAAACCGGTATCCTACGATTGAGAAACCGGTTACCCAGATCTCGACCCCATCCGGCGCCTCGACGAGCTCTTCCGAGGCGGGCTGCCCGACGTCGTCGTCGGCCGCCGCGCAGGGCGCACGACCCAGCGCCCGCGCACCAGGACGAGGTTGTCGCGTCGACCGATGCGAACGCGGACCTGGAGCCGTGAGTCACCACGCACTGCCCCCAGTTCGATGACGAAAGGTGAGGCACCACGATGAGACGACCCGTCGCACGACGACTGCTCGCGGCCACCGCCGCGACGGCCCTGGCGGCCACGATCGGCGTGACCGCCCTGACCAGCACGGCGAACGCCGCCGTGACCGGCAGCGCGACCGGCTACGCGACCCAGAACGGCGGCACGACCGGCGGCGCCGGCGGCCAGACCGTCCGCGCCACGACCGGTACCCAGATCCACGCGGCCCTGTGCAGCAGGGCCGCCGACGACACCCCGATCACGATCGAGGTCGAGGGCACCATCAACCACGGCAACACCGCGAAGGTGTCGGGCGACAGCTGCAACACGGCCGCCGGGGTGATCGAGCTCAAGCAGGTCAGCAACGTGACGATCGTGGGCGTCGGGAGCGGTGCGACGTTCGACCAGCTGGGCATCCACCTCCGTGAGGCCAGCAACGTCATCATCCAGAACGTCACCGTGAAGAACGTCAAGAAGTCGGGGTCGCCGACCTCGAACGGCGGCGACGCGATCGGCATGGAGTCGGGCGTCCGCAACGTGTGGGTGGACCATGTGACGCTCGAGGCGTCGGGCGGGGAGTCCGAGGGCTACGACGGCCTGTTCGACATGAAGGCGGGCGTCCAGTACGTGACGCTGTCCTACAGCATCCTGCGCAACTCCGGCCGCGGCGGCCTCATCGGCTCGAGCGAGAGCGACACGTCCAACGGCTTCGTGACGTTCCACCACAACAAGTACGAGAACCTCGACTCGCGCACGCCGCTGCTGCGCGGCGGCATCGCCCACATCTACAACAACCACTACGTGCACCTCAAGGAGTCCGGGATCAACTCGCGGGCCGGGGCGAGGGCGAAGGTCGAGAACAACTACTTCGAGGACTCGAAGGACGTCCTGGGCACGTTTTACACCGACCAGAAGGGCACCTGGCAGGTCGCCGGGAACGTCCTCGACAACGTCACGTGGTCGAGCCCGAGCGGTGACATCCAGCCCGCCGGCCCGAACCTGACCTCCACGACGTCGGTCAGCATCCCCTACTCCTACACGCTCGACGGCGCGAGCTGCGTGCCGAACCTCGTGAACCAGACCGCGGGCGCGAACAAGGGCCTCAAGGTCTCGGACGGTTCGTGCACGCCGCAGACGCCGGACCCCGACCCGACCGACCCGACCGACCCGACGGACCCGGGTCCCGTCGACCCGACGGACCCGCCGGAGCCGACGGCGGAGACGATCTACGTCGCACCGAACGGCAGCGCGGGCGCGGCCGGCACGCTGTCCGCGCCGACGACGCTCCCCGTCGCGATCGAGCGTGTCGCCTCGGGCGGCGAGATCTTCCTGCGGGGCGGCACGTACGACCTCTCGTCGACCGTCACGATCGAGCCGGGCAACGACGGCACGTCGGGCGACCGCACCCTGCTGTCCGCGTACCCCGGGGAGCGGCCGGTGCTGAACTTCTCGGCGCAGGCGGAGAGCTCGGCGAACCGCGGTCTCGCGATCGGCGGCGACTGGTGGCACGTCTACGGCATCGTGGTCGAGCACGCGGGCGACAACGGCATCCTGCTCGGCGGCAGCAACAACGTCATCGAGCGCGTCGTGACGCGCTACAACCACGACACCGGTCTCCAGCTCTCCCGGCTCGTGGCGGGCGCCCCGGCGAGCGAGTGGCCGTCGAACAACCTGATCCTCAGCAGCGAGTCGCACGACAACGCGGACTCGGACGGCGAGGACGCGGACGGCTTCGCGGCGAAGCTCACGTCCGGTCCGGGCAACGTGTTCCGGCACACCGTCTCCCACAACAACATCGACGACGGCTGGGACCTGTACACGAAGTCCGACACCGGACCCATCGGCGCCGTGACCATCGAGAGCTCGCTCGCGTACGAGAACGGCACGCTCTCCGACGGTGGCCAGGCCGGCAACGGCGACCGCAACGGGTACAAGCTCGGCGGTGAGGACATCGAGGTCGACCACGTCGTACGGAACTCGTTCGCCGTGAACAACGGCAAGCACGGGTTCACGTACAACTCGAACCCCGGCGCCATCGCGGTGAGCGGCAACGTCGCGGTCGGGAACGAGGAGCGGAACTTCAGCTTCGACGCCGGCACCCACCGGTTCAGCGGCAACGTGTCGTGCGACTCCGGGGCGAACGACAAGACGGTCGGCACCGACGCGGGCGGCAACTCGTTCTGGTCCGGCTCGAACGGGTCGGCGTGCTCCGCCTACGACGGCGAGCTCGGCTGGTCGTTCGCGGCGGACGGCTCGCTCCGGGTCACCTTCGGCGGCGAGCCGACGAACCCGACCGACCCGACCGACCCCACGGACCCGACCGACCCGACCGACCCGCCGTCGGGCACCAACCTCAGCATCGGCGCCGGTGCGGACGGCTCGAGCAAGGCCAGCGGGACGAGCTACGGCAACGCGATCGACGGCAGCACCGCGACCTGGTGGTCGCCGAGCGGCTCGACGGGGACCGTCTCCGTCAAGTGGGGCACCGCGACGACCGTGGGTCGGGTCGTCGTCAAGGAGGCCGCGGGCGGCGGCAGCATCGGGACGTGGCGGCTCGTGAACAACGACACGGGCGCCGTCCTGAAGACGGGTTCCGGCGCGGGGACCATCACGTTCACCGCGACGTCGCTCAAGAAGATCAACCTCGAGATCACCGGCGCCTCGGGCACGCCCCGCGTCGCCGAGCTCGAGACCTACGCCGGGTAGCCCGACCCTCCTCCGGGAGACCCGTGCACGACCCCGGGCGGGACCACCTGGTCCCGTCCGGGCTCGACGACGGCCCCGCCGCGCCGTCCGCGGCGGGGCCGTCCTTCCTCCCGTCGTCGGGACGGTGAGCCGCCGCGTCCTCGGACGGTCCGGGCAGCCCTGCCGGTCGGTGCTCCAGGACGAGCGGGACGAGCGTCCCGTGGCCGTCGCACCTTGACCCGGCCGGGAACGCGCGCGCGACCTCGCGCCGCGACGTCCATCACGTCACCGGAACGGTCGCGGGTCGCTCTCGGGTCCGAGGTCCTCGAGCTCGGCGACGAGAGTGCTGTGCTCGGCGTCGCGCCGGACGGCGGCGCCGAGCGCGGCGGCCCGGCGCGTGTACGCGGGATCGTCGAGGACCTGGCGGACCGCCCGCGCGACCCGCTCCGCGGAGGCCTTCCGCGACAGCGTGACGCCCGCACCCCGCAGCGTGACGCGCACCGCGTTGTCGCCCTGGTCGCGCCCGTGCGGGAGGACGACGACGGGGCGGCCCGCCGCGAACGCCTTGAGGAGCGTGCCGTGCCCGCCGTGCGTGACGACGAGCGCGGCGTCGGCCAGCACCTCGTGGTGCGGTGCCGACGAGACCACGGCGACGTTCGCGGTGCCCGGCACCGCGCCGGGCGCGAGCCCCTGACCCGTGGTGACGACGCCGCGTACGGGCAGCGTCGTGAGCGCGGCGACGATGCGCCGCAGGAGCGCCGCCTGGTCCTGGAACGTCGACGACAGCGCGACGAGGACGAGCGGGTCGTCGCCCGGCGGCGCGGCCCACGGCGCGTCGTCCGCCCATGCCGGGTCGTCGAGCACCGGCCCGACGTACCGGGCGTTCGCCGGGAGCGGGCCGGGGAGGTCGAACGCCGGGCTCGTCATGACGAGCTGGCGGCGTGCCGCGCTGAGCTGCTCCCACGAGCGGGCGAGCGGGTCGAGCCCGAGGTGGGCCCGCAGGGCGTTGACCCGGTCGCGGGTGTACCGGTCGAACACGCGCGTCGAGAGGCCGGTGACCGCGCGGTCGCGCAGCCGGCCGAGCGGCCCGCGGGCGGGCCTCAGCCCCGCCCCGAACGGCGTCCGGCCGGGGGTGGGCAGCGCGTAGACGTTGGGGACGAGGACGTCGAACGGCACGCCCCGCGACTGCGCCGCGATCATCGCGCCGAACGCGAACACGGACGTGACGACCAGGTCGGGCTGCTCGTCGTCGACGGCGTGGAGGACGTCGCGCGCGTAGTCCGGCGCGGGCCCGGCGATGAGGTGGTCCCCCATGTCGCGCGCCTGCGCGAGCAGGCTGGGCGCCGCCCAGTCCTGGAGGGGGTCGTGCGCCGGGTCGCGGTCGGGACGGTTCGGTGCGGTGCGCCACGGGACGAGCGTCGCGCCCGTCGCGCGGACCTCGGGCGCCATCGAGTCCTCGGCGAGCACGCGCACCCGGTGCCCGCGCTCCACGAGCCGACGCACGGCCCCCACCTCGGGCGGGACCGTCCCGCCGCCGTCGGTCAGGGCGAAGAGGTACGTGCGAGGCATGGCCCACCTCCCCCGGTCGCGGCCGGCCGTGGGGTCCCGCCCGGGACGTGACGACCGCGTCGCAGCACCACGCTAGCCCGCAGGACCGCTCCGCCAACCCTAGATCTGCTAGGGTCAAGATCCCTAGAAGAACTAGGCATAGGAGTGCCATGCGTATCGACAAGGACCTCGTGGCCGCGTCGGCCACCCCGCTCGTGCTCGGGATCCTCGCGGACGGCGAGTCGTACGGCTACGCGATCCTCAAGCGCGTCGACGAGCTCTCGGGAGGCCGCATGCAGTGGACCGACGGCATGCTGTACCCGCTGCTGCACCGGCTGGAGCGGCTCGGTCTCGTCGAGGCGTCGTGGGGCACGTCCGACGTCGGGCGACGCCGCAAGCACTACGCGATCACCGCCGCGGGACGCGAGGCGCTCGTCGAGCGCCAGGCCCAGTGGGACGTCGTCGCGCACGCGCTCCACCAGGTCTGGCGCGCGGCGCAGGACGGGCTGCCGACCCCGCCGCGCGTCGCGGAGGGGTGGGCCTGATGGGCGCCACGACCGCCCCGGCGGACGGGGCGAGCCCCGGCCCGCACGCCGCGCTCGAGGCCCAGATCGACCAGTGGCGCGGCTACGTCCGCCGCCGCGAGGCCATCTCCGGCGCGGACGTCGACGAGATGGAGGACCACCTGCGCGAGCGGGTCGAGGACCTGCGCGCGACCGGGCTCGACGACGACGAGGCGTTCCTCGTCGCGGTGAAGCGCATGGGCACGCTCGACGACCTGTCGCGCGAGTTCGCGCAGGAGCACTCCGAGCGGCTGTGGAAGCAGCTCGTCCTCGTCGGCGAGCAGCCGACCGGCCGCACGCGGTCGTGGCGCGAGCTCGCGGTGGTGCTCGCGCTCGCCGTCGCGGTGGGCGCCACGGTCAAGGTCGCGACCGTGCTCCTCCCCTGGGAGACGGTCGGCCTCAACGTCGGGCTCCTCGTGCTGCCGTTCCTCACGGCCTACCTCGCGTGGAAGCGGCAGGTCACGGCACGGGTGGTCGGCGCGCTCGTCGTGCCGTTCGTCGCGCTGGGCCTCGTCCTCAACCTGTACCCGTTCCAGCCCACGGACTCGACCTTCGTCCTCGCGGCGCTCGCCGCCCCCGTGACGCTGTGGTCCGTCGTCGGGCTCGCGTACGTCGGCGGGCGGTGGCGCTCGCACCCACGACGCATGGACTTCGTGCGGTTCACGGGCGAGCTCGCCGTGTACTACACGCTCATCGCGCTCGGGGGCGGCGTCCTGCTGGGCCTGACGATCGGGGTCTTCTCGCTCGCCGGCGTCGACCTCGAGCCCTACCTCGACGCCTGGATCCTGACCCTGTGCGTCCCCGCGGCGCTGATCGTGGCCGCGTGGCTCGTCGAGGCCAAGCAGAACGTCGTCGAGAACATCGCGCCCGTGCTGACGCGCGTCTTCACGCCGCTGACGCTCGTCATGCTCCTCGCCGCGTTCGTCGTCCTCGCGACCGCGGGGAACCTCGCCGCCGTCGACCGCGAGCTGCTCATCCTCATGGACGCGATCCTCGTGCTCGTCCTGTGCCTGCTCCTCTACTCCGTCTCCGCGCGCGACCCCCTCGCGCCGCCGTCGTTCTTCGACGGCCTCCAGGTCGTCCTCGTCGTCGCGGCGCTCGCGGTCGACGCCGTCGCGCTCACCGCGATGCTCACGCGCATCGCCGAGTTCGGCGTCAGCCCCAACAAGGCCGCCGCGCTCGGGCTCAACCTGCTCCTGCTCGTGCACCTCGTGTGGTCCGCCGTCCTCGCGACGGCGTTCCTGCGCGGACGGCGGCCGTTCGCCGACCTCGTGGCCTGGCAGACCCGGTTCCTGCCCGTGTACGCGGCGTGGGCCGCGATCGTGGTCGTCGTCTTCCCGCCCGTGTTCGGGTTCGTCTGACGGCGTGCCGTGCCGGGCCCGCGGCGGGCCCGGCACGGCGCGGAGCCGGACGGTCGCTCAGCGGACGGGCTGCGGCGCCGTGTCGGTCACCGGGAGCGACGGCGCGTCGCCGCCGGCCGTGAACATGCGGCGCACGAGCGGGCGCAGCGCGCGCGACAGCATGACGCCGGTGGTCGCGCGCAGCACCGCGGCCTCCACCCGGCTCCCCGGCACCATGCGCGCGATGCCGCCGCCGGGGATCTTCTTCCCCGCCTCGACGAACGGGGCGACGTCGGCGGCGTAGCGCCGCGCCGCGCCGGCCGGGTCGTCGGGGGTCGCCCCCAGCCGCGTGGCGAGGAGGTAGGCGCCGACCAGGGCGGTCGCGGTGCCCTGGCCCGTCATGGGCGAGCCGCACGACGCCGCGTCCCCCAGGAGCACGACCCGGCCGGAGACCGGGTCGGGGACGTCGATGCGCACGAGCTCGTCGAAGTAGAGGTCGGACGCGTCGGACATCGCGTCGAGGATCGTCGGGGCGTGCCAGCCCGCGCCCTCGAGGAGGCCGCGGACCAGCGCCTCCTGCCCCGCCCGGTCGCCGCGGAGCGTGGGGTCCCGGTCGACCCGGAGCGTGAGCAGGGCCTTCGAGGTGGAGGGGTCGAGGTCGGGGCGGATCCCGAACGTCGCACCGGGCACGAACCGCATGGCGAACCAGCCCGGCTCGACGTCGTCGGGCGTGGGCAGGGTGAAGAACGCTGCGTAGCCGCCGAGGTAGGTCGCGAACTGCTCCTCCGGACCGAACGCGAGCCGGCGGGTCGCGGAGTGCACGCCGTCGGCCCCGACGACGAGGTCGAAGCGCGCGTCGTCGGCGTGCTCGAACGTCACGTCCACGCCGTCGGCGTCCTGGGTGAGCGCGGTGATGCGGTCGCCGTAGCGCAGGTCGAGGAGGCCCGGTGCCTCGTCCCCGGCCGCGACGAGCGCGTCGAGCAGGACGCGCGCGAGGTCTCCGCGCGCGATCTCGATCTCCGCCACGGCGCCCTCGCCGTCGAAGGCGGCCATCGACATGCGGCCGAACACCCGACCCCGACCGTCCACGTAGGCGAGGCCCTCCTCGTGCACCCGGCGCTGCTCGATGCCGGGCATGAGGCCCAGGCGGGTCGCGACCTCGCGGCTCGCGCCGCGGAGGTCGACCGCCTGGCCCCCGGGGCGCGGTGCCGTGGCGCGCTCGACGAGGGTGGTGCGGCGGCCCTGCCGCACGAGCTGCAGCGCGAGCGCGAGCCCGGCGATACCGCCGCCGGAGACGAGGACGTGCGGGGTGTGGTCGGTGCCGGTCATGTCGGTGCCCTCCGTTTGGACGTTCGTCTTAAACACATGTCTAACAGAGGGGTGGCACGCTTGTCTAGGACATTTGTCTGACTTCCGAGATAGACTGTCCCTCGTGGGAAACCGTGAAGACCTCCTCGCCGGCGCGCGCCAGGTGATCGTCGAGCGCGGCGTCGCCAAGGCGACCGCGCGCGAGATCGCCTCCGCGGCCGGCGTCAGCCTCGCCGCGATCGGCTACCACTTCGGCTCCAAGGAACGCCTCCTCACCGAAGCGCTCCTGGAGTCGCTCGGCAGCGGCATCGGCGACTCGATGGAGGCGGTCGTCCAGGAGACCGCGTCGCTCCCGCTCCTCGAGGGGTTCGCCGCCCTGTGGAACCGCATGCCCGAGGTGTTCGCCGCGCACCGCGAGGCCCTGCTCGCGAGCCTCGAGAACTCCGTGCGCGTCCTGCGCGACGGCGAGGCGAGCCGCGAGCTGGCCGCCGCGACCGGGCAGGGCTACCTCGGCATCCTCGAGCACCTGCGGGCGGCTCGCCCCGAGCTGAGCGAGGACGACCTCGCGGCCGTCGCCCGGCTCGACTTCGTGCTCGTGCAGAGCCTCGGCATCCTCTGGCTGCTCAGCCCGGACGCGATCCCGAGCGGGGACGAGCTCGCGCGCGCCGTCGCCGTCATCGCCGGACGGGCGGACGACGAGGGCTGACGCCGCGCGCGCCCGGGCGTAGCGTGACGGCATGGCCGCCGCCACTCCCGGAGGGCCGCCCGAGGACGGGCTGGTCGACTGGTTGCTCGACGCCGACCCGGCGCTGCGGTGGCGGGTCGAGCGCGACGTCGTGCACGCGCCTCCCGAGGTCTGGGAGGCGACGCGGGCGCGCGTCGCGACCGAAGGCTTCGGCGCGCGCCTGCTCGCGCTGCAGGAACCCGACGGGCAGTGGGCGGGCGGCGCGTACTTCCCCGCGGACGCGGGAGCGGTGGACGCCGGCGGAGCACCCGAGGAGGGCCAGCCCTGGACGGCGACGACGTGGTCGCTCGTCGCGCTGCGCGAGTGGGGGCTCGACCCGGGCGTGCTGCGCGCGCGCCGCACGCCCGAGCTGCTCGCGGCGCACAGCCGGTGGGAGTACGACGACCTGCCCTACTGGGGCGGCGAGGTCGACTGGTGCATCAACGGGTACACGCTCGCCGCGGGTGCGTGGCTCGGGGCCGACGTCTCGGAGCTGCTCGCCGCCGTCGTGGCGGGCCGGCTGCCCGACGGCGGGTGGAACTGCGACTGGGTCGAGGGCGCCACCGTCTCCTCGTTCCACTCGACCCTCAACGCGCTCAAGGGCCTGCTCGCGTACCAGGAGCTCGCGGGCGGCAGCGACGAGCTGCGGGCGGCGCGTCGCTCCGGCGAGGAGTACCTGCTGCGCCGCGGCCTGTTCCGCCGCCTGAGCACCGGCGAGCCCGTCGGGGACTGGGTGTTCCGTCTCGCGTACCCGTTCCGTTGGTACTACAGCGTGCTCAACGCGCTGGTCTACCTGCGCGAGGCGTCGCTGCTCGACGGGACGCCTCCCGACCCGCGCGCGGCGGACGCCGTCGAGCACGTCCGCCGCGCCCGGCGCCCGGACGGCACCTGGCTCCAGGGCCGGCGCCACCCGGGCCGGGTGTGGTTCGAGGTCGACGCCCTCGCGGGCGCGCCGTCGCGCTGGCTCACCTACCACGCGACTGTCGTCCTCGACTGGTGGGACGGCGCGGGCGTCAGGACGTCGGCGCGCCCGACATGACCTCGGCGCCGTCGAGCACCGCGATGAGCTCGTCGAACCACTCGACGTAGCTCGCGTAGGTGAACGGCCGCTTGTCGTCCCACCCGACGACCTGGCCCGCCTGCACCGCGGGCAGCCCCGCGTAGACCGGGTTGGCGGCCATGGCCTCGTCGGAGCCCGTGTAGCTCAGCACGACGTCGGCCGGGTGGTCCGGCACGCGCTCCCAGCTCAGCTCGGCCCAGCCCTCCTGGTCCTGCGGCCCGCCGATCGTGAAGCCCAGCTCCTCGAGCAGCGCGAGCTGGCCCAGGTTCTTCTGCCCGACCCACAGCTGCTCGGCGCCGTTGAGCGGCAGGATCGTCAGCGGCTTCTCCGCCGCGATGCCGCGCAGCGTGTCGAGCCGCTCGTCGAACGCCGCCTTCGCCTCCGTGACCTCCGCCGAGCCGACGTCGCCGCCGAGCGCCTCCGCGAGCGACGCGTAGTCCTCGATCACCTCGACCACCGGGCGGCCCGAGAACCTCATGCCGACGAACGGGGCGACCGCCGTCGCCTCCTCGGTCACCGTGTCGTCCCACCAGGTCCAGGCCGTGCCGTCCTCGTTGCCGAACCCGATCACGAGGTCGGGCTCGAGCGCGAGCAGCTTCTCGAGGTTGAGCTCGGCGTCGGTACCGACGACCTCCATCTCGTCGACCCGGGCGGTGCCGATCGACAGCGCGCCGGCGTCGGAGAAGCCGTAGCCGAACACCCCGGCGGGCCGCACGCCGTAGTCCCACAGCGCCGCGGCGGTGTAGCCGTCAACGACGAGGCTGTCCGGCGCCTCGTCGAGCGTGTACGTCGTGCCGTAGCCCGAGGACGTCCAGGACCAGCCGTCCGCGGCCGCGTCGTCGGCCGTGTCGTCGGTCCCGGGCTCGGTGCCGGCCGAGCACGCGGCGAGCGTGACCGCGAGCCCGACGGCGAGCGTGCCGGCGGCGAGAAAGCGCACCCGGCGCCGGGGCGGGGTCGCACGGGCCAGCATGGGCACAGCGGGCTGGCTGGGCAGGGCGGACGAGGGACGGGTGGTGCGGGTCATGCGTTGCTCCTCCGACGAGGCGGTGCGGGCGAGCGCAGGACGGTGGGGGGCCGGTCGGGCGGGTGGGTCGACCGGCGGGGAACGGGGCCGCGCGGTCAGGCGCGGCGGGGACGACCCTCGGGCACGACGAGCGGGGTGCCCGTCACGGGGTCGTCGATGATGCGGCACGGCAGGCCGAACACGTCCTCGACGAGGTCGGCCGTCACGACGTCGGCCGGTGCGCCCTCGGCGACGACCGCGCCGTCCTTCATGGCGATGAGGTGCGTCGCGTAGCGGCACGCGTGGTTGAGGTCGTGCAGCACCGCGACGAGCGTGTGCCCGCGGTTGCGGTTGAGGTCGGCGCACAGCTCCAGCAGCTCGATCTGGTGCGCGATGTCGAGGAACGTCGTCGGCTCGTCGAGCAGGAGGATGGGGGTCTCCTGCGCGAGGACCATGGCGACCCACACGCGCTGGCGCTGCCCGCCGGAGAGCTCGTCGACGAGGCGGCCCGAGAGCTCGGTCGTCCCGGTCGCGGCGAGCGCGCCGACCACCGCGGCCTCGTCCTCGCGCGACCACTGCCGCAGCAGCTTCTGGTGCGGGTAGCGCCCGCGCGCGACGAGGTCGGCGACGGTGATGCCCTCGGGCGCGATCGACGTCTGCGGCAGGAGGCCGAGGCGGCGCGCGACCTCCTTCGCGGGGATCGAGGAGATCGAGCGGCCGTCGAGCACGACCTGCCCCTGCGACGGCTTGAGCAGGCGCGACAGCGCGCGCAGCAGCGTCGACTTGCCGCACGCGTTCGGCCCGACGATCACCGTGAACGACCCGTCGGGGATGCTCACGTCGAGGTCGGACGAGATGACGCGGTCGTCGTAGCCGACCGTGATCCCCTCGGCGTGCAGGCGGTCCGCGGGCGGGACGCGGTCGGCGCGCGCGCCGGTCGACGCGTCGGCGACGCGCGGGGCGTCCGCGAGGTTCGTGAGAGCCACCGGGGTCCTTCCGGTCTGCGGGTTCGTGGTCACTTGCGGGCCTCGCGGACGAGGAGCCAGACGAGGTAGGCGCCGCCGACGCTCACGGTGACGACGCCGACGGGGAGCTGGGTGGGCGCGAACGCGCGCTGGGCGACGAGGTCGCTCGCCGCGAGCAGGACGGCGCCCATGACGGCGGCGGGGAGGATCCGCACGCCCGCGGCGCCCGTGAGGCGGCGCGCGAGCTGCGGCGCGGCGAGCGCGACGAACGCGATGGGCCCGGCCGCCGCGGTCACGAGCGCCGTGAGCGCGACGCCGACGATCACGAGGGCGAGGCGCACCCGCTCGCTGCGCAGGCCGAGGGCGGCCGCGGCGTCGTCCCCGAGCTCCAGCAGCCCCATGCGCGGCGCGAGCCACAGGAGCGGGAGCGCGAGGAGCGCCGCGAGCACGCACGCGGGGACCGCCTGCGCCCAGGTCATGCCGTTGAGCGACCCGGCGCCCCACACGGCGGCCGCCATCGCGGTCTCGAGGTCCGCCTTGATGATGAGCCACTGGTTGACGGACGCGAGCATCGCGGACACGGCGATGCCGACGATGATGAGCCGGAAGCCCTGGACCCCGCGCCGGTAGGCCAGGAGGTACACGACGCCCGCGGTGAGGACGCCACCGACGAGCGCGCCCGCCGCGACGCCCACGTACCCGCCGCCGAGCAGCATGATGACGACGAGCGCGCCCGTGTACGCGCCGGTGTTGAACCCGATGACGTCCGGGCTGCCGAGCGGGTTGCGCGTGAGGGACTGGAAGATCGCGCCGCTCGCGCCGAGCGCCGCGCCGAGCACGAGCGCCATGAGCGCGCGCGGTAGCCGCCACTCGACGACGACCATGTGCACCGGGCCGTCGGCCGCGCCCACGAGCGCCTGGAGGACCTGCGGCACCGTGAGCGGGTAGTCGCCGGTGGTCAGCGCGACGACGCCGATCGCGAGCGCGACGAGCAGCAGCACCCCGCACACCCCGAGCGTGCGCAGGTCGAGCCGCAGGCTCGCGCGGCCGCTGAGCCCGCGCACGACGCGCGTGGGGCGGCCGAAGTCGACGCGGTGCGCACGGTCGGACGAGGGCCCGCCCACGCGCGGTCCCACGGGCGCGTCGTCCCGGACCGGGGCGCTCACAGCCCACTCGCCTTCGAGCGGCGCACGAGCGCGATGAGGACGGGGGCGCCGACGAACGCGGTGACGATGCCGACCTGGAGCTCGCCCGGCATGACGACGACGCGGCCGACGACGTCGGACACGAGCAGCAGCACGGGCGCGAGCACGGCCGAGTACGGCAGGATCCAGCGCTGGTCGGGGCCGACCGTCCAGCGCGCGACGTGCGGCACCATGAGCCCGACGAACGCGATCGGCCCGGCGGCGGCCGTCGCGGCGCCGCACAGCAGCATCACCGCGATGCCGACCAGGATGCGGGTGCGCCCGACGTGCGCGCCGAGCGAGCTGGCAAGGTCGTCACCGAGCGCGATGGTGTTGAGCGGTCGCGCGACGACGAGCGCGATGACCAGCCCGACCACGACGAACGGCGCGATCGTGCCGGCCATCTCCATGGTGCGGCCCGCGAGGGAGCCGGCGCCCCAGAAGCGCATGCGGTCGAACGCCGCGGGGTCGAGCAGCGTGATGCCCTGCGAGATGCCGCCGAGCACGGCGCCCAGCGCGACGCCCGCGAGCGTGAGGCGCACCGGCGTCGCTCCCCCGCGCCCCTGCGACCCGATGGCGTAGACCGCGACGGTCGCGACGACCGCCCCGGCGAACGCGAACCAGATGAAGGACTGGATGTCCGTGAACCCGAGGAACGCGACCGCGAGCACGACGGCGAACGCCGCCCCGGCGTTGACGCCGAGGATGCCCGGGTCGGCCAGCGGGTTGCGCGTCATGGCCTGGATGAGCCCGCCGGCGACCCCGAGCGCGGCGCCGACCAGGAGGCCGACGATCGTGCGCGGCAGCCGCAGGTCGCGGATGATCACGTGGTCGCCCGAGCCGTCGTACCCGGTGAGCGCGTCCCAGACGGTGCCGAGCGGGACCGGCTTGGAGCCGACGACGAGGCTGAGCACGATCGCGAGCACGAGGACCACGACGGCGACGAGGAGCCCGAGGCTGCGGCCCGCGTTGGTGCGGGCGACCCCGGCCGGGCGGTCGTCGCGGCCCGTCGCGGTCCGGGGGGTCCCGGCGGGGACGCCGGCCGGTGCGTCGGCGGTCGCGGGCGAGGTCATGGTGCTCGGATCTGCTCGGGGGCGCGGGCCCGGTCGGTGATGGCCTAGTGAGGTTACCCTCACCTTAATTCACGCCAGGGTGGGCTCGGCAAGACCGTGCGGCCGGTGGCGTGGGTGACTCCCCTCACGACCGGACGGTGCTCGGAGCCCGCTTCGGGCCTTGTCGCCGGGCGCCAGGAACTCCTGACAGCGGTTCCCCCTCCCGGACGGCCGTGTGCGAGAGTGGCCGCATGACCTCGCACGTCCCCGTCGCCGCCGACCACGTCGTCACCGTCGACGACCAGGGTCGCCGGACCGGTACCTTCGACCGCGCCGCCGTCCACACGACCGAGACGCCCCTCCACCTCGCCTTCTCCTGCTACGTGCTCGACGACGCAGGCCGCCTCCTGCTCACCCGGCGCGCGCTCGGGAAGCGCACGTGGCCGGGCGTGTGGACCAACTCCTTCTGCGGGCACCCGCGCTGGACCGAGACCACCGAGGAGTCGATCGTCCGCCACGGGCGGCACGAGCTCGAGCTCGAGATCGCGGGCCTCGAGGTCGCGGTGCCGGGCTTCCGCTACCGCGCCGTCGACGCGTCCGGCGTCGTGGAGAACGAGATCTGCCCCGTCTACGCGGCGCGCGCGGCGGGCACGGTCGAGCCGAACCCCGACGAGGTCATGGAGACCGCCTGGGCGGACCCGCGCGACGTCGCGCGCGCGGTCGCCGCGACCCCGTGGGCCTTCAGCCCGTGGATGGTGCTCCAGGTCGCCGCTCTCGGCGCCGCGAGCACCGAGGGCGACGGCCCGACGGCGCGTCTCGCCGCGGCGTTCGGGCCCGCCTCGGCCTGACACCGACGGCGACCCGCCCGCGAGACGCTCAGCGCGTCGGCTGCGGGTGCCGCGCCCGGGCGCTGCGCAGCCGCTCCGGGACCGCGAGGCGGTCCGCGCCCTGCGGCGAGACCTGCACCGGCTGCGCGGGCAGCGCGAGCGCCTCGACCTGCTCCGCGCCGGGCACCCCGGCCGCGCGCGCGGCGTCGCCCAGCGCGCGGACGACCTGCTCCTGGCGACGCGGGTCGCGGGCCGAGAAGACCCAGAGGTCGACGGCGGTCGCGGTCGCGAGGTCGACGTGCAGCCCCCGCGCGCGCGCCTGCCGAAGCTGGGTCGGTGCCACCCCGACGAAGGTCACGGCGCGGCGCGACCAGAGCACGGTGCGCGACGCCGTCGACACGCCGCGGTCGGTGAGCAGCAGGCCGAGCGTGCGCGGGCTCGCGACGGCGGCGCGCACGGTCCGGACGTCGAGGGCCGCGAAGGGCACCGCGACCGGGCGCAGGAACGGGGCGAACGAGCCGACGAGGATCCCGTGGTCGAGCACGACCAGCTTCTCGGACCCGAGGAACCAGAGGATCACGGCGGCGATCGCCGCGAACGACGGCAGGAGGTAGCCGATCGCGGCGGGCCCTGCGTTCCCCACGAGCGCCGGCCCGACGGAGAACACGAGCACCACGACCACCGTCACTGCCCACGCCGGGGCGTTCGGCGTCGCCGCCGACACGTGCCGGACCGTGCCGAGGCCCGACCGCGCGGCGTGGTGCCGGACCTTGCGCGTCGCGCGCGCGCCGGTCGTGGGCTCCGCCGTCGGCCCGCTCATCGACCGAGCAGCTCGAGCGGGAGCCGGCGGACCGTGGCCGCCCCGACCTCGGACAGCGTGAGCGAGGTCGGCGCGCCGTCAGCCCCGTGCTCGCCGCCCCGGACCGTGTACACGCCGTCGGGGGTCGCGTAGACGCTCACCTGCTCCAGGACGTCGGAACCCGCGTGCACCGCGCCGAGCGTCGTCACGGCCAGCGCCCCGGCGAGCTCGGGCAGGCTCGGCGCCTGCGCAGCGAACTCGTCGGGCGTGAACGTCTGGGAGCGCCCGTCGAGCAGGGCCTTCGAGCCCGGGTCGACGAAGACCGCGAGCCGGCCCGCGATCTCGGACAGCGGGTAGACGCTGAACGCGTGGTGGCCGCTCGGGGCGACCTCCTCCTCCAGCACGCGGTCGTCCTCGTGGAGGTAGACGTACACCCAGTGCCGGCCGACCGACGTCGTGCGCTCGACGGACAGGATCGCGTGCGCCGTGCGGCGCAGGACGAGCGGACCCGTGATCTCCGGGACGGCCTCGATGCCGACGGCCGGCCGGCCGTCCACGGGTTTGGCCGCGGCCGCGTCCTCGCTCGGCACGACCATGCCGCGGGCGAGGAGCGAGCGGAGCGCGACGCGGCCCACGAGCCCGCGGTCCGCGCCCTCCTGCGCGTCGAGCCACGGCACTGCCACGAGCTGGGGGTTCTGCAGCCCGTCGAGGATGACGATCTCCTCGTCGGTGAGCGTCACGACGTGCGTGACCTCGCCCGGGGTCGCTCGTCCCAGCGCGCGCTCGGCCGCGGCGACGTCCGACGCGGACCACCGCATGGTCTGCTGGGTCACGAGAAGAGCCCTCCGACGAAGTCACCGGCGGCGGAGAGCCCGTCGCCGATCGCGTCCCCGACGTCGGACGCGACGTCCCCGATCGTATCGACCGCGTCGCCCGCGAAGTCGGTCACGGTGTTCCACCCGTCCGCGAGGTACGGGCCGGGGTTGGTGGCGAACCCCGAGATCGCGTCCCAGTTGTCGACGACGAGGTTCCCCAGCGCCCAGGCGCCCGCGACGACGCCCGCGCCGACCACGATCCCGATGCCCACGGGGTTGGTGAGCATGCCCGCCATCATGAGCATCGTCCCCGCGCCGCCCACGACCGACAGGCCGCCCATGACGCGGTCGACGCCGCCCCGGACGCCGTCGTACTCGGTGTTGAACATCTGGTTGAAGCCGCCGATGACGCCGAACAGGCCGCCGACGCCGCCCGCGAGCCGGCCCGCCGTCCCGAGCCCGCCCAGGAGTCCCATCGCGTCGTCGAGGACCATGCCGCGTGCGAAGACCGACGCGCTCGAGGCGGCGTCGGACAGGTCGGCGAGGCGGCTGGCCTGCAGGAACGCGGTGAGGGACTGCCCGACCTTCCAGGCCTTCAGCCCGTCGAGGACGAACATCGTCGACTCCCCGAGGGTCTCGCCGACGTCCCAGATCGACCCGGCGAGCGTGGTCCCGCCGCCGAGCGGCCCGCCGCCGGGGCCGGTGGGCACGCCCGGGCCGGGCACGCCGGGGGACGGGATGGCGCCGCCCTCGGTGCTCGTCAGGTACTGCTCGTCGGCGTTGCGCAGCACCGCCTGCGACGCCTCGGCGAGCGTCTGGCTCACCCCGCGCAGGAGCGCGACCGAGGACCCGGTCCACTCGCCCCGGAACTGGTCGGCGTCGCCGCCCTGCCACCGGCCGGCGGCCTCCACGAGGCCGCTGACCTCGGACGTCGTGCTCACGAGCTGGTCGGAGGCGGAGCGCAGCGACTGCGCGAGCCTCCTCAGCTCGGTGACGTCGGCGCCCCACATCCCGCTCACGTCGTCTGGTCCCCTCGTCGATCGGCCGATCGGTGTCCCCGCCGCGCCCCGATCTGTCACGGAACGTACGAAACGGGCATCGGGGAGGCTACCGTGCGCACCCGCCCCGCGGCGACGGGGAGAGCTCCCCCTCGGTGCGCGACGGGCCCGGCGCGCATGTTCGGCGACGGCGCCCGCACGGGTGACAATCGACGCATGCCTGCCGCGGTCCCCGACACCCCCGCCACCTCCGACCGGGCGGCCGACGTGCCCGTCCCCGCCCGGGACGCCTCGTTCGAGGAGCACGTGGCGTGGGCCCGCGCCGTGCCCGTCGTCGGGTTCGACCTCTCCCCCCTGGCGGACCGCGTCGTCGAGGACGCGCTGCCGTGGGACTACGCCGCGCTCGCACGCGAGCTGGTCGGCAGCGGGCGCGGCCCGGTGCTCGACCTCGGGACCGGCGGCGGCGAGCTGCTGTCCACGCTGGGCCCGCTGCCCGCCAGGTCGGCGGCGACCGAGGGCTGGGCGCCCAACCTGCCCGTGGCCCGACGCCGACTGGAGCCGCTGGGCGTCGACGTCCGGCCGGTCGAGGGCGACGAGGAGCAGCTCCTGCCGTTCTTCGACGGACAGTTCGCGGTCGTCCTGGACCGGCACGAGGAGTTCGACCCCGACGAGGTGCTGCGCGTGCTCGAGCCGGGCGGGGTGTTCCTCACCCAGCAGGTCGACTCGCGCGACGGCCTGCGCCTCAACACCGCGCTCGGCACCGAGCTCCCGTGGGACCCGGACTCCGTGACGCTCGCCGCGGCGGTGGAGGTGCTGCGGGACGCGGGGTTCGTCGTCGACGTCGCGCGCGAGCACGAGGGCCTGCGCCGGTTCCGCGACCTGTCCTCGGTGCTCTGGTACCTCAAGCTCATGGCGTGGCAGGTGCCGGACCTGGCGTCGCTCGCGCCCGAGGCGGTCGCCCGGTACGAGGCACCGCTGCGCGCCCTGCACCTGCACCTCGCCGCGGGCCACGAGTTCGTCGACGAAGCCCCGCGCTTCCTCGTCGTGGCCCGCAAACCCTTCTGACGCCCGCCCACCCCATCGCTGTGGGCATGAATTGGGCCCGGTTCTCGCCGCAGAACCGGGCCCATTTCATGCCCACAGCGGGCCGGGGCGGGGTGGGGCCGTCGAGTCGCGGACGACGAGCTCGTGGTCGGTGCGGCGGCGGCGCGGGCGGGCCGACGGCGGCCGGAGCGCGAGCTCGAACGCCGTCGCGCCCATCTCGCTCATCGGGAGGCGCACCGTGGTCAGCGCGGGCGCGAGGTCCTGCGCGACCTGGATGTCGTCGAACCCCGTGACGGACATGTCGCGCGGCACGACGACGCCGCGCTCGCGCAGCAGGGACAGCACGCCCGTGGCCATGGCATCGTTGAGCGCGAGGATCGCGCTGGTGTCGGGGCGCTGAGCGAGGATGCGCTGCGTGGCGTCCCGCCCGCCCTCGCGCGTGAACGGCGCGTGCACCACGAACAGGTCGTCGGGGTCGAGGCCCTGGGCCGCGACCGCGCTCCGGATGCCGGCCATGCGGTCCGCGACGGTCGTGAGCCGCTCGGGCCCGGCCGCGACGGCGAGGCGCCGGTGGCCCAGGCCGAGGACGTGGTCGGTGAGGCTCGCCGCGGCGGCCTCGCTGTCCGGGAGCACGGCGTCGCTGTGCAGGTGGTGGCGCCCGATCACGACGACCCGGCCACCGGCCTCCTGGAACGCCTCGAGCTCGCGCGCGGCGTCGGCCTCCATCGCGGGCTCGACGTACCCGGACCCGGCGACGAGGATCGCGCCGACGCGGTGCGCGCGCATGAGCCGGATCTGCGTGACCTCGGCGCTGGGCTCGCGCTCGGTGTGGCTGATCTGGACGCTCCAGCCGTGCTCGGTCGCGACGCGCACGACGCCGCTCGCGATCTCGGAGAAGTACGGGTCGCCGATCTCGTAGACGAGCAGGCCGGCGACCGACGTGGTGCCCCCGGCGAGCGTGCGCGCGTGCGGGTTGGCGATGTAGCCCATCTCCGTCGCGACCTCGCGGACGTGCTCCGCGAGCACCTCCGAGACGCCGTCGCTGCCCGACAGCGCGCGCGACGCGGTCGCGAGCGAGACGCCCGCCCGCTCGGCGACGTCGACCAGCCGCAGCGCGCTGCGACCCTTCGTGGTCCGACCTTCTCGACGCACCCCTGCTCCGCTCGTCCGTGCGTCGCCCGGTCGGTGGCCCGAGGGCCCTCCCCGACGTGACGCTTGCCACATCCGCTGTCCGCACCGTACTCTAGCGGAAGCGCTTACGAAAGCGCTTTCGCAATGACGCAGTCTCGTACGCAGCAGTACGGCCCCAGGTCTTCACTACGACGAAGTAGGGAGAGTCACGTCCATGCATTCTCGGTCGACTCCACGGATGTCCACCCGCCCCCGCTCACGCCGCGCGCTCGCCCTCGCGGCCGGCGTGTCCGCGACGGCGCTCGTCCTCACGGCGTGCTCCGGCGGGTCCGACGGCGAGGGCGGAGGCGGCGGGTCCGACGACCCGATCGTCATCGGCATCTCGCTCCCGCTCACCGGCGACTTCTCCGAGCCCGGCAAGGGCGTCCAGCGCGGCTACGAGGCCTGGGCGCAGTTCGTCAACGAGGACGGGGGCCTCCTCGGGCGGCAGGTCGAGCTCAAGATCCTCGACGACCAGTCCAACGCGGACCGCGTCGTGCAGGACTACGAGGCGCTCATCGCCCAGGACGAGGTCGACCTCGTGTTCGGGCCGTTCTCCACGCGTCTCGTCGTCCCGAGCGCCCGCGTCGCCGAGGAGTACGGGATGCTCTTCGTCGAGCCGGCCGGCGCCGCCGCGGAGGTGTTCGAGCAGGGCTTCGAGAACCTGTTCTACGCCGCACCCGCCGTCGCCGACGACCACTACAACTACCTCGCGGACCACATCCTCGACATGCCCGAGGGCGAGCGCCCGCAGACGGTCGCGGTGGCGTCGATGGACGACCCGTTCGCCCAGGGCACGGCCTACGGCCTGCGCGACAAGCTCGCCGACGCCGGGCTCGACATCGTCGTCGACGAGGTCTACCCGCCCAACACGACCGACTTCTCCTCCATCGCCGCGAAGATCAACGACTCCGGCGCGGACATGGTCATCGGCGGCACGCAGTACCAGGACGCGGTGAACCTCATCGTCGCCCTCCAGCAGCTCAACTACCAGCCCACGCTCGCGGCGTTCTCCACCGCGCCGACCAACCCCGAGTTCTCGGCGGCGATCGGCTCGAAGACCGAGGGCATCCTCTCGCCCACCGGCTACACCGAGACCGCGAGCTGGCCGTCCAACGTCGACTTCGTCGAGCGGTACACGGAGCTGCACGGCAACCCGCCCGGCGAGGACGAGGCCAACGCGTACACGACCGGCCAGGTCGTCGCCGCCGCGGTCGAGGAAGTCGGCTGCGCCGAGCAGGGCGAGTGCCAGCAGGAGCTCATCTCGTGGCTGCGCAGCAACGAGGTCGAGACCGTCGTCGGGCCGCTGACCTGGGACGAGACGGGCAAGCCGCAGGGCGCCCACCTCATCCAGCAGTACGTGGACGGCGAGATCCAGATCGTCCTGCCGCAGGACGCCAAGGAAGCCGACTTCGTCTTCCCCAAGCCGGCCTGGTGATCCGCACGTGACGGGAACGCTCCTCTTCCAGAGCCTCGTGCTCGGCGTGCTGCTGGGAGGGCTCTACGCCCTCCTGGCAGCGGGCCTCACCCTGTACTTCGGCGTGATGCGCGTCGTGATGATCGCCCACTCGGCGTTCCTCATCCTCGCCGCGTACCTCGCCTGGTTCTTCAACCAGCAGACCGGCATGGACCCGCTACTGTCGCTCGTCATCACGGTGCCGCTGTTCTTCCTCGTCGGCGTGGGCATGCAGCGCCTGCTCATCACGCGCCTGCGGCCCGCGACGCTCACCATGATGTCCGTCCTCCTCACGTTCGCCGTCGCGCTCTTCATCGAGGGCATGATCGGCTTCGTCTGGAGCGGCACGCAGCGGCGCATCCAGCTCCCGTACTCGGGCGCGAGCATCGAGTTCTTCGGGGCGCGGATCGCCGTCGTGAAGCTCGTGGCGTTCGGCCTCGCGGCGCTCTCGCTCGCGCTCCTGTACCTGCTCATGAAGCACAGCCGGTTCGGCCAGGCGCTGCGCGCGACGATCCAGCACCGCGAGGCGGCGCAGCTCGTCGGCATCAAGACCGACCGCGTCGCGGGCTACGGCTTCGGCCTCGGCCTCGCGACCGCCGCCATCGGCGGGACCGCGCTGTCGCTCGACGCGACGATCTACCCGTCGCTGCACTGGCACTGGATCGGCCCGCTCATGGCGATCATCGTCGTCGGCGGCCTGGGGTCCATCCCGGGCGCCGCGATCGCCGCCATGGTGCTCGGCATCGGCCAGAGCCTGCTCCAGGTGCCGCTCGGCACCACGTGGGCGCAGACCATCTTCTACGTCGCGCTGTTCGCGACGCTGATGCTGCGGCCCCAGGGATTCTTCGGAGGTCGCCTTGCCCAACGCTTCTGACACCCGCCCCGCGAGCCGCCGCGCGGTCGCCAGCCCGGTGCCCGACGGCGCGGGCCCGGGCGCCGCTCCCGCCGCACCTCCCGCACGCCGCCCCTGGGGCCGCGTCGTCCGCCTGGCCGCGCTCGTCGTCCTCGCCGTGCTCGTCCTGGCCTTCCCCACGATGGCGCCCAACGCGTACATCCTCTCGGCCGGCATCGTCGTCCTCAGCTACGCGTGCACCGCGACCGCCTGGAACTTCATGGGCGGCTTCACGGGGTACGTCTCGCTCGGGCACGCCGCGTTCTTCGGCCTCGGTGCCTACGCGACCGGGCTCCTCATCCGGGACCTCGGGCTCCCGAGCTTCGTCGCGTGGCTCGTCGGCGGGGCGGTCGTGCTGCTCGTGACGATCCCCGTGGGCATCGCGGCGCTCCGCGTGCGGGGTGCGTCGTTCGTCATCGTTTCGATCGCGTTCGTGCTGATCCTGCTGCTCGTCTTCCAGGCGTGGGGCACGTTCACCGGCGGCTCCGACGGCCTCGTCGTGCCGCGCCCGTTCCCGGACCTGCTGCGGCCCGAGCACCACCGCACGTTCTTCTACCTGTTCGCCGCGCTGCTCGCCGTCATGCTCGTCGCGTGGTGGGCGATCGACCGCTCGCGCTTCGGCACCGGCCTCAAGGCGGTCCGCGAGGACGAGGACAAGGCCCAGGCCCTCGGCGTGCCGACGCGCAACTACAAGCTCGTCGCGTACGTCGTCTCGGCGACCTTCACCGGCCTCGCGGGCGGCATGTACGCCCTGTGGTTCGGCGACCTCGACCCGATCTTCCAGTTCTCCATCATGCTCGGCGCCTACATGGTGCTCATGGCGCTGCTCGGCGGCGTCCGGCACCTCTTCGGCCCGCTCCTGGGGGCCGTCATCGTCGGCTCCGGCCTGGAGTACTTCAAGCTCGAGTTCGGCGACACCCAGTTCCACCTCGTCGCCACCGCCCTGCTGCTCGGCGTCGTCGTCCTCTTCATGCCCGACGGGATCATCCCCGCGGCCCAGTCGCTCGTGAAGCGGTTCGGCCCGCAGGACTCCTCGATCCGCGAGATGACGGCGGCCGAGCTCCTCGAGCGCAACCGCGCCGCGGCCGGCGAGCCGGCCGCCGGGCCCGCGACCGCCGTCGTGCAGGAGCCACGCGAGGGCGAGCCGACAGCCGCGGGCACGGGAGAGGACGAGGACCGATGACGACGACCACCACGCACCAGACCACCCGCAACCTCGAGACCGTCGGCCTCACCAAGTCGTTCGGCGGCGTCCACGCCGTCCGCGACGCGACGGTCACGTTCCAGCACGGCAAGATCAACGCGCTCATCGGCCCGAACGGCTCGGGCAAGACGACGTTCTTCAACTGCGTGACGGGCATGATCAAGCCGGACTCCGGCACGGTCACGTTCCGCGGCGAGGACATCACGCGGCGCGCGCCGCACAAGATCGCGCGCGCCGGGATCGGGCGCAGCTTCCAGCTCTGCCGCGTGTTCCCGCGCATGACCGTCCTCGAGAACATGCTCGTCGCGGTCCGGCGCACGCGGGTGCGCGAGCTGCTCGCCGGGGCGCGCAACCCGGAGGAGATCGACAAGGCGCGCGCGCTGCTCGTGCGCGTCGGCATCGACCACCTGGAGAACGTCGAGGCGCGCAACCTGTCCTACGGGCAGCAGAAGCTCCTCGAGCTCGCGGGCGTCCTCATGGGCGACCCGGACACGATCATGCTCGACGAGCCCGCGGGCGGCGTGAACCCGGCGCTCATCGGGCGTATCGGGACGCTCGTGCAGGAGCTCAACGCCGAGGGCAAGACGTTCCTCGTCGTCGAGCACAACATGGACATGGTCATGAGCCTGTCCCACCACGTCATCGTGTTCGACCGGGGCCGGCCCATCGCCGAGGGGACCCCCGCCGTCGTGCAAGCCGACCCGCGAGTGCTGGAGGCCTACCTTGGTGTCTGACCCGACCCCCGGAGCGGGGGCGAAGCAGGAGTACCTCCTCGAGCTGGACGACGTCCAGGCCGGGTACGGCCGCGCGGCGATGGTGCTGCGCGGGCTGACCATCAAGGTCCCGGCGGCGACCGTCGTGTGCCTCGTCGGGCCCAACGGCGCGGGCAAGTCGACGGTGCTCAAGGTCGCGAGCGGGCTGCTCAAGCCGCGCTCGGGACGCATCCTCGTCGGCGGGCGCGACGTCACCGGCCAGGGGCCGCAGGAGATGCTGCAGTCCGGCCTGGCGCACGTGCTCCAGGGGCACAGCGTGTTCCGCGAGATGACGGTGGCCGAGAACGTGCTGCTCGGCGCGTACACGCTGCGTGACAAACAGAAGATCGCGGAGCGGGTCGCGTTCGTGCAGAACCTCTTCCCCATCGTGGGCGAGCGGTGGAAGCAGCTCGCGGGCCTGCTGTCCGGCGGGCAGCAGAAGCAGGTCGAGTTCGCGCGCTCGCTCATGGTGAGCCCCGAGGTCGTGCTGCTCGACGAGCCGTCGATGGGCCTCGACCCCAAGACGACGTCGACCGTGTTCGAGCAGGTCGTGCGCATGCGCGACGCGGGCGTCGCGGTGCTGCTCGTCGAGCAGAACGCGCGCCGTGCGCTCGAGACCGCGGACATCGGGTGCGTGCTCGACCTCGGGCGCGTCCACATCACCGGCCCCGCGCCCGAGCTCCTCGCCGACCCCCAGCTCTCCGAGCTCTACCTCGGCGGCCGGCCCGCCGAGCGCTCGCTCTCGCAGAACGGATGACCGCCAGCATGACCAGCCAGACCCCGGACGCCCCCGCGCCCGACCGACCGAGCACCCGCACCGTGCGCATCGTCATGAACGGCGTGACGGGCCGCATGGGCTACCGCCAGCACCTCGTGCGCTCGATCCTCGCGATCCGCGACGACGGCGGCGTCGAGCTCGACGACGGCACGCGCCTCCAGGTGGAGCCCGTGCTCGTGGGCCGCAACCGCGCCAAGCTCGCGGAGCTCGCCGCGCGCCACGGCGTCGCCGAGTACACGACCGACCTCGACGCGGCGCTCGCGGACGACACCGCCACGATCTACTTCGACGCGCAGGTCACGTCGGAGCGGACCAAGGCGATCCTCAAGGCGCTCGCGGCCGGCAAGCACGTGTACACGGAGAAGCCGATCGCAGAGTCGGTCGCCGAGGGCGAGGAGCTCGCCGAGGCGGCGCGCGCGGCCGGGGTGATCCACGGCGTCGTGCACGACAAGCTGTACCTGCCGGGCCTGCTCAAGCTCAAGCGCCTGATCGACGGCGGGTTCTTCGGCCGCATCCTGTCCGTCCGCGGCGAGTTCGGGTACTGGGTGTTCGAGGGCGACTGGCAGCCCGCGCAGCGCCCGAGCTGGAACTACCGCGCCGAGGACGGCGGCGGGATGGTCCTCGACATGTTCTGCCACTGGAACTACGTGCTGGAGAACCTGTTCGGGCCGGTCGAGGCCGTCATGGCGAAGGCCGTGACCCACATCCCCGAGCGCTGGGACGAGCACGGCAAGCCCTACGCCGCGACGGCCGACGACGCCGCGTACGGGATCTTCGAGCTCGCCGGGGCGGACGGCCCGATCCTCGCGCAGGTGAACTCGTCGTGGGCGGTGCGCGTGGACCGGGGCGAGCTCGTCGAGTTCCAGGTCGACGGGACGCACGGGTCCGCGGTCGCGGGCCTGTTCGGGTGCCGCATCCAGCCGCGCGCCCGCACGCCCAAGCCCGTGTGGAACCCGGACCTGCCGACCGACCAGGACTTCCGCGCGCAGTGGGAGCAGATCCCGGACAACCAGGAGTTCGTCAACGGGTTCCGCGCGCAGTGGGAGGAGTTCCTGCGCGACGTCGACGCGGGACGGCCGCACCCGTACGACTTCGACGCCGGGGTGCGCGGCCTGCGGCTCGTCGACGCGGGGTATACGTCGTCGAGCGAGGGGCGGCGGGTCGAGCTGGGCGCCGCGTCCGGGGCCCGCGGCGGCGCCGCGTCCGGGGTGGGCGCGTGAGCGCGTCGGGCGGGGTGCGGATCCCGCTGCCCGACGGCGGCACGCGGCTCGTCGAGCTGCGCGCGCCCCGGGAGTGGGCGGACCACCCCGACCCGTACGCCTCGCGCGTCGCGTTCGCCGCGGCGCACGTCGTCGCGGACCCGCGGGGCGAGAACGTGCCCGGCGCGCCGGCGGTCGTGGACTGGGACTCGACCCTCGCGTTCCGGCGGCACCTGTTCCGGTACGGGCTCGGGGTGGCCGAGGCGATGGACACCGCGCAGCGGAACATGGGGCTCGACTGGCCCGCGGTCCAGGAGCTCGTGTCGCGCAGCGCCGCCCAGGCGCGGGAGCTGGGCGCGCGCATCGCGTCCGGCGCGGGGACGGACCACCGGTCGCCCGACGAGCTGCGGACGGTGGACGACGTGATCGGTGCGTACGCCGAGCAGGTCGAGTTCGTCGAGGGCACGGGGTCGCAGGTCATCCTCATGGCGTCGCGGCATCTCGCGCGCGTCGCGACGTCGGCCGACGACTACCTGCGCGTGTACGACGCGATCCTGTCCCAGGTGCGCGAGCCGGTCGTGCTGCACTGGCTCGGCGAGGCGTTCGACCCGCACCTCGCGGGGTACTGGGGGTCGCGGGACGTCGACACCGCGACCGCGACGTTCGTCGACCTCGTCCGGGCGCACGCCGCGAAGGTCGACGGGGTCAAGGTGTCGCTGCTCTCGGCGACGCACGAGGTCGGTCTGCGCGCCGTACTTCCCGACGGCGTCCGGTTGTACACCGGCGACGACTTCCACTACCCGGAGCTGATCCGGGGCGACGGCCAGCGGCACTCCGACGCGCTGCTCGGCGCGTTCGCGGCCGTCGCGCCCGCCGCCTCGGCCGCGCTGACGGCGCTCGACGACGGCGACCTCGACCGCTACGACGCCGAGATGGCGCCGACGCTCGCGCTCTCGCGGCACGTGTTCGAGGCGCCGACGTACTACTACAAGACCGGCATCGCGTTCCTCGCGTGGCTCGCGGGCCACCAGCCCGGCTTCACGATGGTCGGCGGGCTGCAGTCCGCCCGGAGCGTCGTGCACCTCGCGCGCGCCTTCGAGCTCGCGAACCAGGCACGCCTCCTGCCGGACCCGGACCTCGCCGCGCACCGCCTCGGTCTCGTGCTCGCGGCGGCGGGCATCGAGGTCGGCACCGAGGTCGGTTCGGGAACGAGTCCAGCGGCGTCCACCACCACCGCGTCCGCCCGGGCCGAGGTCGACGAGGTGGTCGCATGAGCACCGAGATCTCGGAGTTCCCGTCCTCCGGCTCCCGGTCTGCCGCCGACCCGGCGATCCTGCCCGCCGAGCAGGTGGTCTCGGCTCGTCCTGGTTCCGGGACGGACCAGGATGGCCTGTTCGGCAAGGATCCGGGGGCGGTGGACGTGCCGAGCGGACTGGCCGCGCGGGTGTCGACCCCGGCGCCCGACGACCCGCGGCTCGCACGGCTCTCGCTCAACCAGCGGACGACGGCGCACTGGTCGCTGCGCGAGGCGATCGAGGGCTGCGTCGCCGCAGGGCTCCCGGCCATCGGGGTCTGGCGTGAACCCGTCGCGGAGGTCGGGCTCGACACCGCCGTGCGGTGGGTGCGCGACGCCGGGCTGCGGGTGTCGTCCGTGTGCCGCGGCGGCTTCTTCACCGCGAGCGACCCGGACGCGCGCGCCGCCGCGCACGCGAGCAACCTCGCCGCGATCGCGGAGACGGCGGCCCTCGGCGCGCCGACGCTCGTCCTCGTCCCGGGCGGGCTGCCCGACGGCGACCGCGACCTGATCGGTGCACGGGCGCGCGCGGCGGAGGCGATCGCTGCGCTCGTCCCGGCGGCGCGCGACGCGGGCGTCACGCTCGGGATCGAGCCCATGAACCCGATCTTCGCGGCGGACCGCGGCGTCGTCTCGACGCTCGAGCAGGCCCTGGACCTCGCCGAGCCGTTCGCGCCCGCGGAGGTGGGCGTCGTCGTCGACACGTACCACCTGTGGTGGGAGCCCAAGGTCCACGAGCAGATCGCGCGGGCGGGTGCCGCGGGACGGATCGTCAGCTACCAGGTGTGCGACTGGATCACCCCGCTCCCGGCGGACACGCTCCTGGGCCGCGGCATGATGGGCGACGGCCACGTGGACTTCGCCGCGTTCACGCGCTCGGTCGCCGCGGCGGGCTACACGGGCGACGTCGAGGTCGAGATCTTCCACGCCGACGTCTGGGCCGCGCCCGGCGCCGACGTCGTGGCGACGCTCGCCCGCCGGTACGTCGAGCTCGTCGAGCCCCACCTCGTGCGCTGAGGGACGTGGGCCGACGGCTGGGGCGAGACCGCCTCGGCCGGTCGGTCGGCGCCGGGTAGGGTGCCCCGGAGGCCCGAGCACGGAGGTGGACGGATGGACGGGGCGCCGCGGACGCGGTTCGTGGGCGACACGAAGCAGGCGCGCACGTACGCGTGGTTCCTGACCTTCGCCGCCGTCGTCCCTCCCGCCGTCGTCGCGGTCTTCGTGCTGGGCTGGTACCGCGCCCAGGTGTACGGCTGGACGGAGGGCTTCCGCAGCTACCACGCGGGCGACCCGTTCCCCTGGGGCTGGGTGGCCGTCGGCGTGCTGGGCTGCGTGTTCCTCGGTCGGTTCGCCGTCCGGCAGTGGCGCCGGTACCGCGCGCTCGTGGCCGACGACCGCCGCCGCGGCGTGCGCCCGTCCTGACGGGCATGGGGACCGGTCACCATCGACGTCTCCCGCTCCGCCTCCGTACCCTGTCGGCGGCGCCGGCACGGCGTGGCCGACCGGGGAGCGTGCGGGGGGTGCGGGTGAGAGCGCAGAGGGGCGAGGAATGAGCAGCGGGATGTACGGGGCCGACGTCGAGGCCCTGCGCTCGCTCGCGGGCCGCGTGGCGGACGGCGCGCAGGCCCTGGAGCTGGCCGCGGCGGCGATCGAGACGGCCGTGGGCCGAGCGGGCTGGGAGGGCTCCGACGCCGCCGAGTTCCGCACCGCGTGGACGTCGACCCTGCGGCCGAGCCTGACGGGGACCGCCGCGCTGCTCACGGACGCCGCCGACCTCCTGCGCGGCAACGCCGAGCAGCAGGACGCGACGAGCCGCGACGGTGGTGCGGGCGGGCCGGGCGGGCCGGGCGGGCCGGGCGGCCCCGGTGGCCCGGGCGGCCCCGGTGGGCCCGGCGGACCGGGTTCTCCGGGTGGGCCAGGCGATCCGGTGACCCAGGGTGGCGACGGCGGTCCGCCGGACTGGCTGGTCCCGCCGTCGTGGCTCACGACGGACATGACCCAGGGCGGCGTGCTCAACTGGGTCGCGTCCCAGGGAGTCGACGCCTGGGCCGCGATGAACAAGCTCGACGACCCGCTCAACGTGGCGGGGCTCGCGGACAACCTCGCGTCCGCCGGCAAGGTGCTCAAGGGCGCCGGGTTCCTGTTCGACGGCTACTCGGTGTACAGCGGCTCGGTGCAGGCGTGGGAGGGCTTCGCGGAGGGCGACGGGTTCAAGGGGACGGACGGCGTCATCACCGCGGGGCTCGGCGCCGCCGGCATCGGCGCGGCGATCTTCCTCGCGAGCAATCCGGTCGGTTGGGCGATCGCGGGTGCGGGAGCCGTGTGGGGCGTCGCGACCCTGCTCTCCGGCGACGTCCCCGTGACGAAGCGCATCGCCGACGGCGCGGGCTGGCTGTGGGATCGTGGGGGCGACCTCGCCGACGGTGCCGCCGACCTCGCCGGCGACGTGTGGGACGCGGGCGGGGACTTCGTCGACGGGGCGACCGAGACGCTGAAGAAGGTATGGCCGTGGTGACCGCGGCGCACGCGCCGGACCGGGGCCACGGTCCGCACGAGGAGAGGGACGACCGATGACCACGCAGACCGAGGCGGCGAACCGTCCGGACGACGGGCTCATCGAGCTCACGGGGCCGGAGCTGCTCGTGCTCCTGTCGCTCAACGAGGGACCCGCCGCCACGAGGACGCGCGAGAACCTCCGCCTTCCCGACGTGCCCGCCGACTCCGCCCTCCTCGCGGCGGGGCTCAGCTCGCTCGTCGTGCGACGGCTCGCGCGTGTCGAGGGCGAGGTGCTCGCACCCGTCGGCAACGTCGTCCCGCTCACGCGCGTCCTCACGACCGCGACCGAGTGGGTGGAGGCGGCGGCGATCGCGGACGAGCGCACCAACGCCGCGCTGCTCGTCGGCGCGCAGGGCGGTGCGGTCGTGCTCGAGCCGCGCCCGTTCGGCATCTGGCACGTGCGCCCGCTCCAGATGGGCGACCCTCTGCCCGACGCCGCGTCGCGGTTCGTCCGGGCCGCGTTCGCGCAGCTCCCGGGCCGGCCGTTCGGTGGGAGCATCAAGGTCGTCGACGCGTCCGGGGCCCGCACGGCCGCGGTCCGCGTCGAGGCCGACGGGACGTGGGAGATGACGAGCGGTCCGGCGGGCGACGAGCCCGCACCATCCCCCATCACGCCCGACCCGACGTTCGGCGTGCTCGCGACCGCGGTCGCCTGACCGGCGCCCCTCAGAGGTCCTGGAGCGACGCCTCGCGCTCGTCGTAGGCGCTGCGCGCGGCGGCGATGCGCTCCTGGTGCGCCTCGGTCCACACGACGAGCGCCTTGGTCGTCGCGTGGAGCGACCGGCCCATCTCGGTGAGGGCGTAGTCGACGCGCGGGGGGACGGTCGGGTAGACCGTGCGCTCGACGATGCCGTCGCGCTCGAGCTGGCGCAGCGTGCGCGACAGCATGCGCTGGCTGATGCCGTCGATCTCGCGCTTGAGCTCGGTGAACCGCATGACGCGCCGGTCGAGCAGCGCGATGGCGAGCAGCGACCACTTGTCCGCGATGCGGTCGAGGATCTGCCGCACCTCGCAGTCCTCGCGCGCGTCCCACTGCCAGACCTCGACGTCGCTCTCCCACTTTGCCGGTGGGCAGCCGTGACGGTCCTCGGGGGTCGGGACGTCGTCGGGCGCGCCTGCGCGAGCAGCCTCGTGCCCGTCCGCGGTCCGTCCGCGCGCCGCCACGGTATCGACGGTGATACCTGGTGAGTCGAATGTGCCGTCTTCCATGCCTCCTGATCCTGGCCCACGATGGGCTCGGTATCAAGAGGTAACCGAGTACCGAGCGGTACTCAGGAGGAAGGGGACGGTCATGACCGACGGGACGACGAGCCGCAGCCGCGAGAGCGCGCGGCCGGCCGCACGCTTCACCCTCCGGGACTGGGGGCTGCTCCTCGTGCTGTGCGGGGCGATCTTCCTGGAGGGCAGCGACATCGCGATGCTGTCCGTCGCGCTCCCCGGGATCCGCGCCGACCTGGGGCTCGCGACCGGCGAGCTGGGCGGGGTCGTGACGGCGTACGTCGTCGGGTACGGCGGGTTCATGCTCCTCGGCGGGCGCGCGGCCGACCTCTACGGCCGCCGCCGGATGTTCGTCCTGTGGCTGCTCGTCTTCCTCGTCTTCTCGGGGCTCGGCGGGTTCGCGACCGACGCCTGGATGCTCCTCCTCTCGCGCTTCGTCACGGGGGTGGCGGCCGGGTTCCTCACGCCGGCCGGGATGTCCCTCATCACGACGTCGTTCGCCGAGGGGCCGCGCCGCAACCGCGCGCTGGTCGTGTACGGCGCCGCGGGGGCCGCGGGATTCTCGCTCGGGCTCGTCGTGGGCGGGCTCCTGGCCGCGATCCACTGGCGGTGGGTCTTCTTCGCCCCGGTGCTGCTCGCCGTCGTGCTCCTCGCGCTGGCCCTCGTCACGGTCCCGCGCGACACGACGGGCCGCGTCCGCGGCGCGCTCGACATCCTCGGCGCCGTCCTGGCGACGAGCGCCATGGTCCTGCTCGCCGTCGGCATCGTGCGCCTCGAGCACCCGGGCGAGGGGATGGCGTGGACGGTCGCCGCGCTCGGGGGCGGTGCGGTGCTCCTCGCGGCGTTCGTCGCACGCCAGCGCCGGGCCCCGCACCCGCTCCTCCCGCTGCGGCTCTTCCGGTCGACCGAGCTCGTGCGGGCGAACGTGACGGCCGTGCTCTTCGCGGGCGGGTTCTACGGGTTCCAGGTGCTCCTCACGCTCTACCTGCAGGAGCTGCGGGGCTGGACGCCGCTGCAGACCGGGCTCGCGATGCTCCTCATGGCGATCGACGTCGTCCTCGCGCCCGTGCTCACGCCGCGCCTCGTGGAGCGCTTCGGGGTGCCGCGCGTGATCGTCGGCGGTCTCGTCGCCGGGACGCTCGCGGCGGCGTGGTTCCTCGCGTCGGGGCTCGACTGGACGTACGCCGTGATGGTCCCGTCGATGGCGCTCGTCGGGGTCGCGTTCGCGCTGGTCTACGGGCCGATCGCCATCGCGGCGACCACGGGCGTGACCGACGCGGAGCAGGGCGTGGCCGGCGGCGTGCTCAACACGTCGTTCCAGCTCGGTGCGGCGATCGGCATCTCCGCCGCCACGGCCGTCAGCGTCCTCGCCCTCGGCGACGCGACGGGGCCGGAGGCAGGCCTCGCCGCCTTCCACACCGCGCTGTGGGTCCCGGTCGCGGCGTTCGCCCTCGCAGCGGTCGCGATGGGAGCGCCGCGCCGCCGTCGGGCCGTCGTCGAGCCGGCCGATCCCGCCGCCGCCGCGACCCCGGTCGTCGAGGCCGACCTCCCGGAGCCCGCCCCGGCCACGGCCACCCGCTGAGCGCAGGAGGACAGTCGCGTCCGGACGTGCCGGACGCGACTGTCTCGTGCACGCAGCGCAGGGCGCGGGCAGCAAGAAGCCCGCGGGCTGGAGGGTTCCTCCTGTCGTGCTGGACGAGGGCACGACGCCCGCGGGCTCCGGTGGTTGCGTGGTACTCGCTCGCCGTCGGGCGCCTCCCCTCGGGAGACCCCGCCCGGTTCACGGGCTCACCGCATCCGGTCCGTTGCTGGATCGGTTGCGCGACGACTAGCGCGCAACCACCTCACGAGTCCGAAGAATCTTCACTTCCAGGACCACCTCCTTTCGCGTGTACGACGACGGTACGTCCGCCCCTCACGGCAACGCCAGGGGTTTTCGCGCACGGCGTGGAGACGCCGAGATCGACCCGCCCGTCGCCGGATCGACCCACCGAGGGTCGATCTCGGACGTGCGGGTCGATCTCGCGGTGACGCGCCGGGTTCAGGCGGGACGCAGGTGCGCCCACTCCTCGGGGTAGTCGTCGAGCCACGCGGCGAACGACTGCGCGGGGCGCTCGACGAGCCGGGGGACGGTGTCGCTCACGTGCGCGAGCTCGCCCGCGGCGATCGCCGTGTACGACGACACCCAGCCGTCGACCTCGAACCGCGGCACCCCGTAACGCTCGCGCGACGCGTACGCCTCGTCGATCGTCTCGGCGTGGTACGTGATGTCGCGACCCGTGGCGACGGTCAGCGCCTCCGCGACCTCGTCGAGCGTGAGGGCCTCGGGCCCCGTGACGTCGTAGGTGACGCCGTCGTGGCGGTGGGCGTCGGCGTCGAGCAGGACGACGGTCGCGACGTCGGCGATGTCGTCGTGCGACACGCACGCGACCCGGCCGTCGCCCGCCGGCCCGCGGATCACGCCGTCGTCGCCGACCATGAGCGCGAGCCCGCGGTGGTACAGGTTGTCGCGCAGGAACGTGTGGCGCACGCCCGTCGCGCGGATGTACTCCTCGGTGCGCCAGTGGTCGCGCGCGAACGTGAAGACGGCGTCCGGCGCCGCGCCGACGAACGACACGTAGACGATGTGCCCGACCCCGGCCGCGATGGCGGCGTCGACCGCCGCGCGGTGCTGCGCGACGCGGTCGAGGTCCTCGCGGGCGGACACGAGGAACACGGTGTCCACGTCGGTGAAGGCGGCGACCATTGCGCGCGTGTCCGTGTACCCGCCGACGACGGCGACGTCCGACTCCGGGAGCGGGTCGTCGCCGAGGCGGGGCGCCCGGGCGGCGTCGCGCACGACGAGGCGCTGCCTCGCGCCCTCGGCGGCGAGGCGGAACGCGAGCTTCGACCCCAGGAGCCCGCTCGCGCCCGTCACGGCGATCCGCCCCGACCCCGCCCCGATCATCATGTCCTCACGGTAGACGTGGGGGTCGCAGGGCGCCCGGCGACCGGCCGCGCACGTGAGGAGTGCGCGCGACTCCCCCAGAATGGGCCCATGACCAGTGCCGAGGCCCCCGCGCCCTACCGCGTCATGACCGTCTGCACCGGCAACATCTGCCGGTCCCCCATGGCCGAGGTGGTGCTGCGCGACCGCTTCGAGGCGGCCGGGCTCGGCGACCGCGTCGTGGTGGACTCGACGGGGATCAGCGACGAGGAGCGAGGCAACCCGATCGACCGTCGCGCGCGGGCCGTCCTCGCCGAGCACGGGTACGTCGTCGACGGGACGCACCGGGCGCGCCAGGTGCGTGCGGGCGACCTCGCCGCGCGCGACCTCGTGCTCGCGATGACGTCCCAGCACGCGCGCGCCCTGCGCCGCCTCGACGGCGCCGGCCCGGTGCGGATGTACCGCTCGTTCGACCCGGCCGCCCCCCGCGTCGCGCCGGGCGAGCCCGAGCACGTGCTCGACATCGCCGACCCCTGGTACGGCGGTCAGCAGGACTTCGAGGACTGCCTCGCCGAGGTCGAGGCCGCCGCGGACGGGATCGTGGACTTCGTCCGCACACAGCTCGCCACCTGACCCGTTGTGGGCGGGGAATGGGCCCGGTTCAGGCCGTGGAACCGGGCCCATTCCCCGCCCACAACCGTGGCGGTGCGGGTGCAGAGCGTCAGCGGGCGCGGGACCGCCGGCCGCGCAGCGTGCCGACCGCAGTGCCGACCGTGCGCGCGACCGCCCGGCCGGCGCGGTGGGTGCCCGCGCCGAGGCGGGAGAGCAGCTGGCCCAGGGCGCCCGGCGCCGTCGGAGGTGCGTCGTCCGGTGCGGGTGGCCGGTCGGCGTCGGGCACGACGGGCGCGGGGCGCGGGAGGTACGCGCCGACCCACTGCGCGATACGCCCGTACGCGAGCGCGCGCACGGGCCGGGCCGAGAGGACGACGTCGTGCAGGGCGCCGTCGAGGCGCGCGACCGTGACGAGGTCGCCGAGCTGGACCGACCGCTGCGCGACGCCGTCCACGTCGATCGCCGTGTCCGTGTGCCTCATCTCGGGCGTCCAGCGCGGGAGCAGCGTGCTCCGCGCGGAGAGGAGAACAAGCACCGGAGCCCCGATGGACAGGCCGCGCGCGACCGTCTGCTGTCCGTGGAAGACGGCGGACAGCCACGCGGGCGTGGTGCGGAACCCGTGCTGGGGGCGCCACGCGAGGTCGTACGTCCACTCGCCGTCGAAGTCCTTGCTCACCGAGCGCGTGTAGAAGCCGAGGTCGACGTTGGGCAGCGGTCGCGTCGGCGTGAGGCGCGCGCGGGCCCCGATCACGGGCTCGAGCAGCAGGCGTCCCACCTCGCGCGTCTGGAACTCCAGCCACGGGCTGTTGAGGACGAGCGCCGCCGCGCGGCCGGGGTTCCGGGCGAGCCAGAGGCTGAGGGTCAGGCCGCCCGTCGAGTGGCCCATGAGCACGAGCTCGCGCGGCGAGCGCCCGTCACCGCGGTGGCCGATCGCCGCCAGCGCGGCGTCGATGTCCTCGTCGTACGTCGCGAGGTCCGTGACGAATCCCGGGGTCTGGCCGGGGCGCAGGCTGCGCCCGTACTTGCGGAGGTCGAGCGCGTGGAAGCGTGCGCCGTGCGCCTCCCAGAAGTCGGCGAGCTCGGTCTGGAAGAAGTAGTCGGACCACCCGTGGACGTACAGGACGTCCAGGTAGGGGGCGGGTCCGTCGTCGCCCCCGGCCGGGGTGCGGGCGCCCCCGGCCCGACGGCGGCGCACGAGCGTGGCGACGACGTCGCCCTCGTCGTCCGGGGCGAGCGGCAGCGTGAGCTGCTCGTAGTCGTCGCCGAGGACGTCGGGCTGCCAGTCGGCCATGTCGCCGACCCTAGGCGCGCGGGCCGAAGGTCGCTCGGTACGGGCGGGGTGGCCTCCGGCCCCGGGCCCTGTTCCGTGCGCCGGGAGGTCCGGGACCACCCGTACCCCGCGCGGCTCCGCGGCCCCGGCGAGCGGTGCGGATCGTGTGGTTCTCCCTCATGCGCGACGCCGTCGGGCGCTTGCAGACTGGCGGGATCATCGGCCGACGGCGTCCGCCTCGGCCGCCGTGCGACCGAACCCGAGGTGCCCCGTGAGATCTCGTCCGACCCCGCTCCTCGCCGGAGCGGCCACCGTCGCCCTGGCGGCGGCCCTCGTGGGCGGCGCCGCCGTCGTCCCGGGTGCGCTGGCTCCCGCGGCCGCGGCCCAGTGCTCGACCACCGTGTGGGCCGAGGGCTCGACGTACGCCGCCGGCGCCCAGGTCACGTACGGCGGGCGCACGTACACCGCGCGCGTCACGCACACGGCGTACGTCGGCACCGGCTGGAACCCCGCGTCGACCCCGACGCTGTGGACCGACGGCGGCGCGTGCGACCCGACGGATCCCACGGATCCGACGGATCCGACGGATCCCACGGACCCGACGGATCCGACCGACCCGACGGACCCGACCGATCCCACCGACCCCACCGATTGCGCGGTCCAGGGCAAGCCGGCGGGCAAGGTGCTCCAGGGGTACTGGGAGAGCTGGGACGGCGCGTCCAACGGCGTGCACCCCGGCCTCGGGCACATCCCGATCGACGACGCCCGGATCTCCGCGCACGGTTACAACGTCGTGACCCTCGCGTTCCCGGTGATCCTCTCCGACGGCACCGTGCTGTGGGAGGACGGCATGGACGTCGGGGTCGACGTGCCGACGCCCGCCGAGATGTGCGCGGCGAAGGCGAACGGCACGCGGCTGCTCCTGTCGATCGGCGGCGCGACCGCCGGGATCGACCTGTCCAGCCCGGCCGTCGCGGACCGCTTCGTGGAGACGGTCGTGCCGATCCTGCGCGACAACCACTTCGACGGCATCGACATCGACATCGAGACGGGGCTGTCCGGCAGCGGGAGCATCAGCACGCTGTCGACGTCGCAGTCGAACCTGATCCGCATCATCGACGGCGTCCTCGCGGAGATGCCGAGCACCTTCGGTCTCACCATGGCGCCCGAGACGGCGTACGTGACGGGCGGCAGCGTCGTGTACGGCTCGATCTGGGGCTCGTACCTGCCGATCATCAAGAAGTACGTCGACAACGGCCGCCTGTGGTGGCTCAACATGCAGTACTACAACGGCTCGATGTACGGCTGCAGCGGCGACTCCTACGGCGCCGGGACCGTTCAGGGCTTCCAGGCGCAGACCGACTGCCTGAACGCCGGGCTGACGATCCAGGGCGTCACGGTGAAGGTGCCCTACGACAAGCAGGTCCCGGGGCTCCCCGCGCAGGCAGGCGCGGGCGGCGGCTACATGGCGCCCTCGCTGGTGACGCAGGCGTACCAGCCGTACGCGTCACGCCTCAAGGGCCTCATGACGTGGTCGATCAACTGGGACGGCTCCAAGGGCTGGACGTTCGGCGACAACGTCCGCGCCCTCCAGGGCCGCTAGTCAGGCCGGTCCTCCTGACGCCCGCTCCCGCCGAACACGACACGGGGGTCGTTATCAGCCCGATAGCGACCCCCGTGTCGTGCTCGGCGGGTGGTCGTGGTGCGGGGGTGGGTCGTCGAGTCAGGCGGTCCGGCCGCGGCGGGCGCGCCAGCGCGCGACCTCGTGGTCCACGTCGCGCGTCGGGGTGACCACCGGTGGTCCGCCCAGGAGCTGGCGGCGGGCGTCGACGACGCGCGCGTTGAAGTCGGCGAGGATCTCGCGGACGGTCGTCTCGTCGAGCTCGCGGTCGAGCCGGTCGTCGAGCTCCCGGTCCTCCTGCTTGAGCAGCATCGCGGGCGGACCCAGCCCGGTGAGCTGCTCGCGCTCGATGACCGACCTGAGCCACCAGTCCGGGTCGTGCGTCCCCGTGAGCCCCGGGATCGGCTTGCCCGCGAGCGGGAGGTCGTCGAACTCGCCCCGCCGGATGGCCTGGTCGATCACCGCGTCGACGTACATCGCACGATCCTCGGGTCGTACACGACGTGGGCCGCGGGGCTCGGCATCGTCGTCCGGGCCCGGGGGATCGGTGGCGGGCGCCTCTCGTCCGGCCGGTCCGGGCTCGCCCGCGCGGTTCGCGTCGTCGCGCTCCGACTCCTCGCGCGCGGTCTCGCGGTCGACCCGGTACTGCGCGGCTCGCCGGACCGGGTCGTCGTCCGGGGCGCTGCGGGACCGTCGTCGGAACACGAGAACCTCCTCTGTCGGCGTCCGTCCACCCTAAGCACGGGCGACGGCCCGGGACGAGCGGGCGGTCAGCCGTCCAGGAGCGGGTGGTAGCGGCGGCGCAGCCCGCGGTCGACGGCGGCGACCACCCCCGCCACGGACAGCACCGTGTTCACGGAGGCGGGCAGGTCGGGCACGAACGGCGGCGTCCAGCCCGTGAACCCGGAGACGACGTCGAGGAGTTGCGGCACCTGCGTCACCAGCGCGACCGCGAGCACGACCCACGCCACGACGCCGATGGCGCGGCTCGCCGTCGGGCGCTCGCGGTCCATGCGGTCCCGCCACGCCTCGGCGGTCCCGAGCATCGGCGCGACGTCCCGGACGTCCCCCACGGCGTCGACGACGCGCACGTACCGCATCCCGTAGAGGCTCATCCGGGCCTCGAGGACCGTGCCGCCGAGGTCGAAGCTGGCCCGGGACCGCTGCTCGTCGACGAGGCGGCGGTCGCGGTAGAGCCGGATCCGCTCGTCCCAGTCGAGGAAGTCCACGTCCACGACGTACTCGTGCCCGCCGTGGCGCAGCACGAACGCGCTGCGCCACAGCACGCCCCATCCCCGCACGGGCCGGAACACCTCGTCGCGGCCGTCGCGCCCGTGACCGCCGCGTCCACGACCGTCCCTCGCCCGGTCGTCGGAGCCGTCGTCCCACACGTCCTCGGTCATACCGTCCATCCGACCCCGCCGGCCGACGACGGCGCGTCGCCCGGACGACCGACCCCTCGCCGTCGCCGACATCCCTCGAACGGATGACCGACCCGGCGCTGAACCCGGCGCCGAACCCGGGGTTGTGGGCCGTCCAACCGCCGAACCCGCCCGTCACTCCGGGTTCGGCGCCGTGCGACGGCGACAAACCCCGGGGTCGGCGGCGGCCGGGTCTCGTTGACCCGGCATGATGGCCCCATGTCTGGGTCGATGAAGGTCTCACGTCGCTCGCACGTGCCGCCGTTCGCGGTGATGGAGGTGCTCGCGGAGGCGAACCGGCTGCGCGACGCGGGGGCGTCGGTCCTCAACCTGTGCGCGGGCGAGCCGTCGACGGGCGCCTCGGACGTCGTCCGGCGCCGTGCGATCGAGCTGCTGGAGCACGGCGACCTCGGGTACACCGAGTCGCTCGGCGTCCCGGCCCTGCGCCGCGCGATCGCGGAGCACTACGACCGCTGGTACGGCGTCGAGGTCGACCCGGTGCGCGTCGCGGTGACGACCGGGTCCTCCGGCGGGTTCCTCCTCGCGTTCCTCGCGGCGTTCGACGTCGGCGACCGCGTCGCGCTGGCCCGCCCCGGCTACCCCGCGTACAAGAACATCCTGCGGGCGCTGGGCTGCGAGGTCGTCGAGCTCGACTGCGGTCCGGAGACGCGCTACCAGCCCACGGTGTCGCAGCTCATGGAGGCGTACTACGGCGGCGGCCTCGACGGGCTCGTCCTCGCGAGCCCCGCGAACCCGACCGGCACGATGATCCTGCCCGCCGAGCTCGACGCCGTCGCCACGTGGTGCGCCGACCACGACGTGCGCCTCGTGAGCGACGAGATCTACCACGGCATCACGTACGGCGAGCCGGCGGGCGCTTCGGCGGCGGCGCTGCCCACGGCCGCGCGGTACGTCGGCGACGGGGCCGTCGTCGTCAACTCGTTCTCCAAGTACTGGGCCATGACGGGCTGGCGCCTGGGGTGGCTCGTGCTGCCCGACGAGCTCGTCGGACCGGTCGACGCGCTCGCGGGGAACGTCGCGCTGTCGCCGCCCGCGCTCGCGCAGCACGCGGGCGTCGCGGCGTTCTCCCCCGAGGGGTACGCCGCCGCGGCGGAGAATGTGGCGCGCTACGCGGCGTCGCGCGAGCTCGTGCTGGCGCGCCTCGACGACCTCGGGTGGGCGCGCGTCGCGCCGGCCGACGGCGCGTTCTACGTCTACGCCGACGTCTCCGGCGACGGCCTGGACTCCGTGGCGTGGTGCGAGCGGCTGCTCGCCGAGGCGGGCGTCGCGCTCACCCCGGGCACGGACTTCGACGGCGTCCACGGCGGCGACTGGGTGCGCCTCTCCTTCGCGGCAGCACCGGAGACCGTCGCGGAAGCGGTGGAGCGGATCGTCGCCTGGCGCCGCACCCTCTGACGGGCCGCCACGACAGCCGCACTCCGAGACAGCGAACCGCGGCCGAGAGAGCGACCTTCGACCAGGAACTGAGGGTCTCCGTGGCCGGAGGTCGCTATGTCGCGGGCCTGGTCGCGAGGATCGTCCGCCCGGGCGAGGATCGTGCGGTGCCGACCGGACCCACCTCGTCAAGACTGCCTCCTCGACCCGACGGCGTGCTGCGCCTCGCGACGTTCAACGCCCTGCACGGCGCCGCGCTCGACGGGACGGTCGACGTCGAGCGGTTCGCGCGCGCGGTCGCGTACCTCGACGCGGACGTGCTCGCGCTGCAGGAGGTGGAGCGCGACTCGCCCCGCTCGCAGCGCGCCGACCTCGTCGCCGTCGCCGCGGAGGCGCTGCGTGCCGACCACCGGCACTTCTCCCCCACCCTGCGCGGCGTCTCGGGTGCCTGGGTGCGCGCGGCTCGCCCGGGGTCGGGGGTGCGGCGCGTGCCGGGCGTCGCGTCCTACGGGATCGGGCTGGTCAGCCGGTTCCCGGTGACCCGGTGGTCGCGGCTCGAGCTCGACCGGATGCCGTGGCGGTCGCGCCTGCGCCGCCGGAGTCCGGGCACGACCACCGGTGCCGCGCGGCTCGTCCCCTTCCGCGTCGTCCCCGACGAGCCGCGCGCGGCGCTCGCGGCCGCCGTCGTGACGCCGTGGGGCCCGCTCACCGTGGTGACGACCCACACCACGTCCCGCCCCGAGTTCACCGCGGACCAGCTCCGGTCCCTCGTCCGGGCGTGCGCGCCGCTCCCCCGGCCGCTCGCGCTGCTCGGCGACCTCAACCTGCGCGCGCCGCAGCCCGCCGAGCTCAGCGGCTTCACGTCCCTCGCCGACGTGCTCACGCACCCCACGGACCGGCCCGTGCGCCAGATCGACCACGTCCTCGTCGACGGCGCTCCCGGGCAGGCGACGCTCCGGGCGCTCGGCCCCGCGACCGCCGTCGACACGGGACTGTCCGACCACCGCGCGGTCGTGGTCGACGTGGTCGTCGAACCGCAGGCCGGCGCCACCGCCTGAGCGCTACGCTCCGAGCGAGGGCGTCGACGCGAGGGAGCGGTCCGATGGTTCCGGAGATCAACTACTGGGCGGTGCTGGCCGCGACGGTGTCGAGCATGGTTGTGGGCTCGGTCTGGTACACGCCGAAGGTGTTCGGCACGTACTGGATGCGCGTCGCGAAGGTCGACCCGTCCGGGGAAGGGCGGGACGCCGTCGTGCCGATCGTCGTGACCCTCGTGGTCAGCTTCGTCACGGCGTGGGTCCTCGCGGGGGCGACGTACCTCGCGTGGTCGTTCTACGGCGGTGGCTACCTGGGCAACGCGCTGCTGACGGCCGTCGTGCTGTGGGCGGGGTTCACCGCCGCGCGGTTCGTCACGCACGACGCGTTCGAGGGCCGGCCGGCGGGGCTCACCGTCCTCAACGCCGCGCACGAGCTGGTCACCGTGCTCGTGATGGGCCTGCTGATCGGGCTGATCACTCCCGCCGGGGTGTAGCCGCGGGCGCGCCGGGCTCCAGAGACGCACCTGTGCTCGACGGATGCACGGACAGGTGCCGCTCTCGCCGCGAAGTGCGACGCTCGGCAGGCCGGTGGGGCCGTCAGGCGGCGAGACCGACCTCGCGCGGCGAGGGGTCGCCGTCGGCGAGGACCGGTTCGGGGACGGTGGTCGTGGCCGCGCCCGGGAGGATCGCAGCCGGCGGGGTCGCCAGGTCGTCGACGGCCGCGCGGCGGCGCGCCCGCGCCCGGACGATCACGACGATCGCCTGCACGCCGATGAGGATCCACACGATGTTGGCGGCCACCGACGGCCACACCCCGTTCGCGGCGGCGACCATGCCCATGAGGCCTGCGGCGGTGAGGTTGGTGAGCTGGAACGGGGCGGACGACGCGGCCCAGCGGCCGCGGCTGACCATCGCGTAGGCGACGACGCCGGCGGCGGCGCCGATCCAGCCGAGGAACATGACGAACGCGTCGAGGGTGACGGGCACAGCGGTACTCCGGTGACGAAGAGGGGTGGAGGGGGTTGCCGCGACGCTGCGGTGGCTGTGCGCTCCGGGCCGGTGGCTGGTGGCGCGGGTGGTGCGGAAGCTCGGGCGCCGACCCGTAAGGAGGAGGAGGTAACCGACCGGCGCCACGACAAGTGTGAGGCCTCCCGGGCTTCAGCACAATCGAAGTATCCTGCACCGGCCGTTTAGCATCTCTACATGGCGACGGACCCACGCAGACTTGGTTTTCTCCTTGCCGTGCACCGCGGCGGGGGCATTCTCGCGGCAGCAGATCTCCTGCACGTCACCCCGTCCGCGGTCTCCCAGCAGATCCAGCGGCTCGAGGCGGAGGAGGGCGTCGCGGTCCTCGACCGCGGCCCGCGCGGCGTGACCCTCACGCCTGCCGGGCGCGTGCTCGCGGAGACGGCCGAGCGCATCGAGACGGAGCTCGTCGAGGCGCGCAAGGCGCTCGCGGCGCTCGGCGACGAGGTCATCGGCCGCGTCGCGGTCGGGTCGTTCCAGACGGCGATCCGCGCCGTCGTCGCGCCCGTCGCCGGGCGCCTGGCCGAGACGGCGCCCGGCATCGAGCTCGACGTGCAGGAGCGCGAGCCCACCGAGGCGCTGCGCCTCCTGCGGGCGGGCGAGCTCGACGTCGTGCTCCTGGAGCGTGACTACGAGGCCGACTCCCCTGCGCCGCGCGGGACGCGCGAGATCGTGCTGCTCGACGAGCCGTGGCGGCTCGTGGTCCCGGCGGGCATGCCCACCCCGACCCGCCTCGACGACGTGCGCGACGCCGTCTGGCTCGGGCCCGAGCCCGGCACCGCCGCGGCGCGCGCCCTGCGCCGTCTGGCCCGCGGGCTCGGCGGGACGCTGCGCACGCGGCACAACTACTACGACTTCGACGTCGCGCTGTCCCTCGTCGCGGCCGGGCTCGGCGTCGCGATGCTCCCGGCGCTCGCCGTCGAGGGCGGCGCGTCGGACGAGGTGCCCGACGGCGTCACGGTCGTCGGGCTGCCCGGTCTCGGCTCCCGGCGCCTCGTCGCGCGCCACCGTGCGACCCGGCACGAGCCCCGGCCGGTCGTCTCCGCCGTCCTCGACGAGATGGTCGCCGCCGCGGCGGACATCGCCTTCGCCTGACTCGTCGAGGGAGAGCCGTGGTCACGACCATGCCTCTACCTCGGGCGACCCGAGCTCTACCTCGCGCGACCAGGCCTCTACCTCGCGCAGCCAGGCCTCTACCTCGCGCGACCAGGGCTCTATCTCGCGCGACCGGGGCTCTACCTCGGCGGGAGGTCGAAGCGGGTGGCGCCGTAGGGCTCGGCCGTGCCGAACGCGAACACCCGCTCGGGGACCAGGCGGTAGACCGCCCACGGCGGCGGGCCGGCCGACGGCGCGCTGAACTCCGCGGTGAGCGCGTCGCCGTCGACGGTCGCGGGCCACCCGTCGGCGCGGAACCCCGCCGCTGCGCGCTCCAGGGCCTCGGGGTCCGTGACGCGCTCGGCCCGGCCCTCGACGGTGAGGTCGAACGGCTCCGTCGCGACGGTGAGCGTGCAGCGCGGGTCGCGGTGCAGGTTCCGGTTCTTGCGCGTGCCCTCGCCGGAGCACAGGAAGATCTCCTCGTCGAGGACGAGCGCGCCGAACGGCACGACGTGCGGCTTCCCGTCGGGGTCGGTCGTCGCGAGCCACGTGGTGTGCCGGTTCGGCCCGCCGGCCCCGGGCTCCTGCGGGAGCCGGCCGAACAGCGTGTCGTGCACGCGTGCCCACTCGATCGGCGGCGTGCCGTAGCCGTCGAGGTTCTTCACCGTCGGTCCGGGGGTCGTCATCGTCCTGCTCCTCGTCGTCCGGGTGCGTGTCCGGGGGTCACGCGCAGGGGCCCCGCGTCCGGGTGGCTCACGTCCTCACGGGTCATGACGCGCGCGGGCGCCCGGACTCATCGGTCGGCGACGTAGCCTGCCGGGGTGGACGTAGCGGTGGTGGGGGCGACGGGGGACGTCGGCCGGCAGGTGTGCACGCAGATCGTCGAGCGGCGGGTGCTCCCGCCGACGGCGCGGCTCCAGCTCGTCGGTCGGGCCGGCGGGGCGTCGGGCCGCGCCGTGCACGGGCTGCGCGCCGACCTGGTCGACGCGTACGACGAGCACGCGCCGCTCCTCGACGTCGCGCACTCCCCCGAGGACGTCACGGCCGACGTGATCGTGGTGGCCGCGGGCCTCACGCCTCCGGCGCGCACGGGCGCCGACCCCGACCGCCGGGTCCTGGCCGCGACGAACGGCGCGGTCCTCGCCGAGTACGCGGACGCGATCGCGCGGCACGGCTCCGGGCACGAGGTGGTCGTCGTCGTGACGAACCCCGTGGAGCTCGGCGTGGCGGTCATGGCGGAGCGGCTCGGGCGGCACCGCGTGCTCGGGATGGGCGCGTGGCTCGACACGCTGCGGTTCCGGCGCGAGCTCGCGGTCGAGCTGGGCGTGCGCCGGCACCGCGTCGGCGGGTTCGTCGGGGGTCAGCACGGCGAGGACGCCGTGCCGCTGTGGTCGACGGTCCGCGTGAGCGGTCTCGATGCCGACGAGCGGGCCCGCGCCGTCGCGGCGCTGCGCCGGGGCCGGACGCTCGACGCGCTGCCCGCCGAGATCGCCGCGGCGAAGACCGAGCTGGCGCACGTGGCCGCGGCCGACATGGGTGCGGCGTTCGACCTCATCGACACGTGGCCCGCGGACCTGCGGCTCGTGGCGCGCCCGTGGATGACGCACCAGTCCGGTGCGAAGACCCCCGCCGGGACGGCCAGCGCGACCGTGGACCTGCTCGAGGTGATCCTCGACGGCCGCGAGATCGTGGTCGCCGGGCAGGTCGCGCTCGACGGCGAGCTCGACGGACGGCTCGACGGACGGCTCGACCGGACCCTCGCGGGGCACGACGGCGTCCCGCACCGCGGCGTGCTCGGCGTCCCCGTGGTCCTCGGGCCGGGCGGGTGGACGCGCGTGCTCCTCGACGACCTGCCCGACGACGAGGCACGCCGCCTCGCGCACGCGGCGGACGGCGTCGGGCGCATGGTCGCCGCGAGCGCGCCGCCCGGCCGGGACGACCGGTCGGGACGGCCCGAGCGGACCGGGACCGCCGCAGGCGTCCCCGCCGCACCGTCGCGTGCTCACGAACTCGACGAGCCGACCCTCGCGGGCGACCGGGCGTCGTCGGGCCGGGCGGAGGTCGCGTGGGTCGCGTCCGTGCACGGGCTCGACCAGCCGGGGACGCTCACCGCGCTGACGGGAGTGTTCTCGACGCGCGGCGTCAGCTTCGACTCGCTCGCGACCGAGCCGGCGGACGACGGCCGGGCCGGTCGGATCGTCGTGACGTTCCGCGCGACCGAGCGTCGGGCACGCGCCCTCGAGCGTGCGGTCGCCCGCCTCGCGACGGTGCGCTCCGTCGTCGTGCACGCCGCCTGACCCCGCCGCTCCCCCGGGTGCGGCGATCCGTCCTGACAAACTTAGGCACCTAAGTTAGTGTGGCGGCATGGACCTCGCCCACGAGCTGCACGACCTCGTGCGCACGCTCGACCGCGAGGCGGAACGACTCCTGCGCGGCGAGGGCATGACGTACCACCGGTTCGTCGCGCTCGTGATCGTCGCCGAGCACCCGGGCATCACCGGCCGCCGTCTCGCGTCCGCAGTCGGGGTGAGCGAGCCGTCGATGAGCGTCATCGTCCGACGCCTCCTCGACGACGGGCACGTGGTCGACCTGTCCGACGGCGTGGGGCGCGCGCGTCGGCTCGCCGCCACGGAGGCGGGCCGGTCGACCCTCGGGACGTGCCGGCGCGTCCTCGGGGACGCGCTCGACGGCGCGGCCCGCTCGCTCGGCCTCGATCCCCAGGAGCTCGCCCGCACCGTCCGCGCGCTGCACGACGCGGTGCGTCTCCCCGCTCCCCCGACCAACCCCTGAGAGGTGCTCGATGACCACCGTCCTCGCCGCGACCGCCGCGGTCCTCTTCCTCGTCCGGCTCGTGCTGTTCGTCGCCCTGCACCTCGTCCCGAGCGACTACAGCCCGGTCCGGCACGCGGTGAGCGACTACGCCGTCGGGCGCACCCGCCGGCTCTCCACGGCGGCGACGTGGACGATGGCGCTCGCGTGGGCGGCGCTCGCCGGCGCCGTCGCGGGGACGTCGTGGGCCGAGAAGACCGAGGTGCTGTGGCAGCTCGTGCCCCTCGTCGTGCTGTTCGTCGCCCTGCCGTTCCTGCCGACGGACCTGGAGGGGCAGCGGAGCACGACCGTCGGCCGCCTGCACCTGCTCGCCGCGATCGCCTGGTTCGCGCTGAGCTACAGCCTCACCGGCAACTTCTCGCGCTACCTCGCCGACGCGGGGGTGCTGGGCACCGCGCTCGTCGTCCTGCACTGGGTCGCGCTCGCGGCGCTCGTCGCGCTCGTGGCGTCGCTCGTCGTCCAGCCGCTGCGCTCGCGCACGTTCGGGATCAGCGAGCGGGTGTTCATCGTCGCGATCACCCTCTTCTTCCTGCTCGCGAGCATCGGCCTCGCGCTCGACGTCGCCGTCACGTCCTGAGCGGGCGGTGGCCCGGACCTCACAGTGCGCCGAGGCGCGGTGAGCGGAGACGGTAACGAGACCGGGCCAGGAGGGTCACGCCGTCGAAACCGTGAGGTCCTAGCGTCGGGGACGCCGCGGCGGTCGTCACGCCGGGCAGAGCCACCGCCGACCTCTCCCCGGAGCCGTGAGCCATGTCCTCCCTCAAGCCCGCCGAGCTCGTCCCGACGATCATCGACGCCGGTGCCGGCAAGGTCCTGCTGTCCACGCGCGACACGCTCGTGCGGTCCGCGATGGGCGGTGCGATCCTCGCGATCGCCGCCGCGTTCGCCGTGACGGTGACGGTCACGACCGGCCAGGCGATCCTCGGCGCCGTCCTCTTCCCCGTCGGGTTCATCCTGCTGTACCTGCTCGGGTACGACCTGCTCACCGGCATGTTCGTCCTCGGCCCGCTGGCCTGGCTCGACAAGCGGCCCGGCGTCACCGTGCGCGGCGTCCTGCGCAACTGGGGCCTGGTGTTCGTGGGGAACTTCCTCGGCGCGCTCGCCGTCGCGGTGATGATGGCGATCGTCGTGACGTACGGGTTCGACACCCCGCCGAACGAGGTCGGTCAGGCGATCGGGCACATCGGCGAGGGCCGCACGGTCGGGTACGCGGAGCACGGAGCGTCGGGCATGCTCACGCTGTTCGTGCGCGGCATGCTGTGCAACTGGATGGTGTCCATGGGCGTCATCGGCGCGATGATCGCGAAGGACGTGCCCGGCAAGGCCATCGCGATGTGGATGCCCGTGATGCTGTTCTTCTTCATGTCGTTCGAGCACTCGATCGTCAACATGTTCCTGTTCCCGTCCGGGCTGCTCCTTGGCGGCGAGTTCACGATCATGGACTACCTCGTGTGGAACGAGATCCCCACCGTGCTGGGCAACCTCGTCGGCGGCCTGCTCCTCACCGGCCTGCCGCTCTACCTCACCTACGGCCGCCCGGCGTCGCGCCGCTCGGCCCAGGAGCCCCAGCCCGGCCCGACGGCGGAGCGCGAGCTGGTCTCCGAGCCCGCCTGACGCGGGGTCCGCCCGACGCGATCCCGCACGACCCGAGCGCGCGTCAGCGGCTGCGGTCGCCCTCGCGCCGCACGGCACGGGTCCCGACGACGAGCCCGCCGACCGTGAGGGCGAGCGTCAGTCCCGCCGCGACGGTGACGACGACGAAGCCCGCGTCGTCGCCGACGAGGAACAGGACGGGGGCGGCGGCGAGGAGCACCCAGCCCGCGGCCTCGCTCAGCGGCCGGGCCGCCCGGTGGGCGGTCTGCCACGCCTCGTCGCTCGCGAGCGTGGTCGCCGTGCGGATCCCCACGACCTGGTTGCGGCCGATGCGTCCGCCGGCCGTCGCCCGGGCGCACCAGACGAGCAGGATGCCCCCTCCGGCGAGCACGAGCAGGAGCACGACGTCGGCCCAGGTGTCGGCGTTCACGACACCCACCCTGTCACGACCGCTCGGGTGCCGGCCCGCGCCTACTGGTAGGCGCGGGCCTGGAGCGCGTACATCTCGGCGTACGACCCGCCCGCGGCGGCGAGCTCGTCGTGGGTGCCGAGCTCGGCGACGCGGCCGCCGTCGAGCACGACGATGAGGTCGGCGTCGCGCACGGTCGAGAAGCGGTGCGAGACGAACAGCGTGACGCCGCCGGAGGTCGTGCCGGTCCGCCGTGCCGTCTCGGTGAACCGCTCGAACAGCGCGTGCTCCGCGGTCGCGTCGAGCGCGGACGCGGGCTCGTCGAGCGCGAGCAGGAGGGGGTCGGTGCGCAGGAGCGTGCGGGCCAGCCCGAGCGTCTGCCACTGCCCGCCGGAGAGCTGGGCGCCGTCGGCGTAGCCCGTGCCGAGGATCTGGTCCAGGCCGTCGGGCGAGCGCTCGGCGATCGGGCGGGCGCGGGCCTCGTCGAGCGCGGCCCAGACGACGTCGTCGTCGTCGAGCGCGTCGACGCGCCCGATCCCGACGTCCTCGCGCAGCGAGAGCTCGAGGCGCGCGAAGTCCTGGAACAGCGTCGCGACGCGCGACTGCCACGCGCTGGGCGCCACTCCGGCGAGGTCGACGCCGTCCGCGAGGATGCGGCCCGACGTCGGCCGGTACAGCCCGCACAGGACCTTGACCAGGGTGGACTTCCCCGCACCGTTCTCCCCCACGAGCGCGACGGTGGCCCCGGCGGGCAGGTCGAGCGTGACGCCGTCGAGGACGGGCCGGTCCGCGCCGGGATAGGTGAACGTCAGGTCCTGGACGCGCACGCCCCGCTCGAGGCGAGCGGGGAGCCGCCCGACGGCGGGCGCGCCCGCTGCGGGCGTCTCGCCCGGGGTGGTCGTCCGGCTCGGGGGTGTCGCCGTCGCGCGCAGCTCGAGGAGCTTCTCGACCGTCCGTCCGGCGTCCTGCAGGTTGCCGAACAGGGACAGCGCGCCCGCGACCTGGGTGCTGACCTGGATCGCGAGCGTGACGACGAGCACGACCTGGCCGATCGCCGCCGTGCCCGACGCGGCGCTGCGGAGCACGAGGAGGACCGCGGCCCCGTAGGCGAGCGCGAACCACACCTGGCCCGCCGCGCGCAGCAGCGCGGAGCGGCGGTGCGCGCTCCACAGGACCGCCGTCGTGCGGTCCCACGCCGCGCGCTGCCGGTCCGCGACGAGGTGGCGCGCGCCGAAGAGCCGGATCTCCTTGGCCGACGAGCCCGTCGTCCCGGCGCTGACGAGGTGCCGGGAGAGGCGCACGTCGTCGGCGGTGACGTCGCGCGCGGCGTCGAGCACCCGCTGCGCGCGGTCGGCGAGCCAGACGGGCGGCAGGGCCGCGAGGGGCAGCAGGAGCAGCCACGGCTCGACGAGACCGAGGATGACCGCGGTGACCAGGACCTGGAGCACCATGCCGCCGAGCTGGAGCGTGCCCTCGAGCGCGAGCCGGACCCGCTGCAGGCCCTCCGTCACCGCCGTGAGGAGGCGGACGCGGGCCGGGTCCTCGAGCTCCGCGAGGTCCGTCGAGCCGTGCGTGAGCTCGGCGACCTCGTCCAGCAGGCGGAGCTGCTGGAGGTCGGCGACCTCGAAGTACGACAGGTGGGCGAAGTGGCCCAGCATGAGCTCGGCGATGACGAGGGCCGCGACCGCGCACGCGAGCCCGACGGCGCGCGCGACGTCGGTGTCGACCAGCGCGTCGGTGAAGAGCCCCAGCCCGACGCCGACCAGGGGACCGGCGAGGAATCCGATCGTCAGGAGCACGACCGCCACGAGCAGGCGGCGCCGGTCCGTCCGCCAGGCGAGCGAGATCATGAACCGGGCGGCGAGCGCGACGCGCTTCATCGGGCACCTCCGGAGGTCAGGGCCGTCGCGGGACTCGTCGTGTCGGAGCCGGGGTCGGGATCGTGGTCGGGATCGTGGTCCGGGTCGTCGGGCGCGTCGCTGCGGAACCGGCGGGCCTGCAGGACGAAGAGCTCGGCGTAGCGGCCGTCGGCGGCGAGCAGCTCGTCGTGGGTGCCCTGCTCGACGACGCGGCCCTCCGCGATGACGACGATCTGGTCGGCCGGCCGGACCGTCGAGAAGCGGTGCGAGATGACGACGGATGTCACCGCGCGCTCGCGCGCCACCGAGGAGACCGCGCCGTGGGCGAGGAAGCGCTCGAAGAACTCGGCCTCGGCGCGCACGTCGAGCTGCGCCGTCGGCTCGTCCAGGACGAGGACGTCCGCGCCGCCCGAGACGGCGAGCAGGGCGCGCGCGAGCGCGACCCGCTGCCACTGCCCGCCCGACAGGTCGCGGCCCCCCGCGTACCCGCCCGAGAGGACGGTGCCGAGGCCGTCGGCGAGGCCGTCCACGACGCCGTCCGCGCCGGCGGCGGCGATCGCCTCGCGCAGCCGGTCGGCGTCGTCGCGCAGCTCGGGCGCGCCGAGCCCGACGTTGTCGGTGACGGACAGCTCGAGGCGGACGTAGTCCTGGAAGATGAGGGCGAGGCGGCGCCGCCACGCCTCGAGCGGGAGGTCGCGCACGTCCACGCCGTTGACGGTGATGCGCCCCCGCGTCGGCTCGTACAGGCGCGCGAGGAGCTTGGTGGTCGTGGTCTTGCCGGCGCCGTTGAGCCCGACGATCGCCGTCGACGTGCCCGGGACGAGCGTGAGGTCGAGGCCGCGCAGGACCCACGCGCCGTCGTCGGAGTACCGGAACCACACGTCCTCGAAGCGGATCACCCCACGCGGGACGGGGGCGTCGTGGTCCTCCCGGCCGCCCTCCGGCGACGCGGACCGCAGCCGCTGCTCGAACCGCTCGAGGGCGTCGAACGACAGCAGGCCGAACTGCGTCCGCACGTCGCACTCGGGGAAGTACACGCCGAACCGCAGCGGGATGAGCACCGCCTGGATCGCGACGCCGAGCGCGAAGAGGTCGAGCATGTCGTCGAGCGCGACCAGGACCAGGACGATCGTCCCGCCGACCAGGCCGATCGCCGAGAACCCCACGAACGGCCAGAGCTGGAGCCGACGGTTGACCGTCCACTGCGGCTCGAGGTAGGCCATCGTCTCCCGGCGCAGGCGCTCGCGCAGCCACCCGAGCACGCCGAGGAGGCGCACCTCCTTGGTGATCCCGGGCGTGGTCGCGAGCTCGCGCAGGTAGTACATCCGGCGCCGCTGCGGGTGGAGGGTCTTCCAGATCGGGGTGAGCTTGCTGAACGTCCCCCGCACCCCCGCGCGCATGACGAGGGCCGTCGCGAGGATCACGGCACCCGCGAGCGGCGAGACGACGAGCGCGACGAGCACGGCCGCGCCGACGAGCTGCACGTAGCGGCCGACGAGCGGGACGAGCGCCCCGGCCGCGTCGCCGGGGCTCATGCTCTGGCGCGCGAACGCCGCGCGGGCGTCGGCGACGACGTCCAGCACCTCGGAGTCGTCCAGCAGCGCGAGCGGGGCGTCCGACAGCGCCGCGCCGAGGAGACGGTCGATGCAGCGCTGGTCGACCCGACGCCCGATCGTCTCGACGATCCCGGTCTGGAACGGCGCGAGGAGCTGCTGCACGACGAGCGCCCCGACCGCGACGCCGAGCACCGCGAGCAGGTCGCTCCACCCGGCGCTCGCCGCGCCGTCGGTCATACCTGGCAGGAGGAAGAGCACGCGGCCCAGCGCGACGATGGACACGAGCGGCAGGAGCGCGAGCAGGACGCTCAGCGCGAGGCCCACCGCCACGAGGGGGATCCCCGCGTGCCGCAGGAGCCCCCACATCGTCGTCCAGCGTCGGACCCGCTCCCCCAACGGCGGCTGCGAGGCCGCACCTTCGGTCGTCATGACTCCCCCACCCGCGTCGCTCCGTCGCTCCGTCGCTTCGTCCGCCGCGACGCTAGCGCGGATCGTTCGGGGTCCGTAGTTATTACCCGTTCGGTGAGACGGCCGTGGTGCCCGCGGCTCGGCACGCGCCGCGGCCCGACCGGTATGATCGAGCCCACAACTGCAGTACAGCCGCCCGAACCACGACGGGAGAGCTCGGCGCCACGGTCCAGCGGGCCGGTGCCGGCGCCGAAGGAGCAAGTCCTCCCCGGGAATCTCTCAGGCCCCCGTACCGTCGAGGTGAGGCAACTCTGGAAAGCGGCCGTGCGCCCGTCGGACCCCGGCGGCCGCGGCCCACCGACGGTGCAAGTCGGCGCGCCCCGGCCCTCGCGGCACGGCGGACCGGCAAAACTCTCAGGTCGACGCGTGCGTCCGATGACAGAGCGGGGAGGGACCCGCCGTCGTCCCCTCCACCGGGAGTCCCTCGTGACCCAGCCGTCCTTCGACCCCAGCTCACGGCACAACGCCGCGACCGGTGCGTTCGCGCCGCGCCACCTCGGCCCGCGCGGGCGCGAGGTGGGCGTCATGCTCGACCAGCTCGGCTACGCCTCGCTCGACGCGCTCGTCGACGCGGCCGTCCCGACGTCGATCCGCACCGACCGCCCGCTCGACCTGCCCGCCGCCCGCACCGAGACCGAGGTGCTGGACCACCTGCGCGCCCTGGCCGGCAAGAACGTCGTCAACACGCAGATGATCGGGCTCGGCTACTACGGGACCGTCACTCCCCCGGTGATCCGCCGCAACGTCCTCGAGTCCCCCGCCTGGTACACCGCGTACACGCCGTACCAGCCGGAGATCTCGCAGGGCCGTCTCGAGGCGCTGCTCAACTTCCAGCAGGTCGTCGAGGACCTCACGGGCCTCGACGTCGCGAACGCGTCGCTGCTCGACGAGGCCACCGCGGTCGCGGAGGCGGTCGCCCTCATGTGGCGCGCGTCGCGCGCGAAGAGCGGCTACGTGGTGCTCGACGCCGACCTGTTCCCCCAGACGCTCGCGGTGACGCTGGGTCGCGCGCACGCCGTCGGGCTGCCCGTGGTGGTGGCGGACCTGTCGGCAGGACTGGACGCCGGCCTCGCCGCGGCCCGGGCGGCGGGGGCCATCCCCGCCGGGACGGACGACGACGCGCGGCTCGTGGGCGTCGTCGTCCAGCAGTCCGGGGCGTCGGGACGCGTCGTGGACTGGCGCCCCGTGGTCGCGGAGGCCAAGGACGCGGGCGCGCTCGTCACCGTCGCGAGCGACCTGCTCGCCCTGACTCTGCTCGTCTCCCCCGGCGAGCTCGGCGCCGACGTGTCCGTCGGCTCGGCCCAGCGGTTCGGCGTCCCGCTGTTCTACGGCGGACCGCACGCGGCCTTCATGGCCGTGCGCAAGGGTCTGGAGCGGTCGCTCCCCGGTCGCCTCGTCGGCGTCTCGATCGACGCCGACGGCGACACCGCCTACCGGCTCGCGCTCCAGACCCGCGAGCAGCACATCCGCCGCGAGAAGGCGACGAGCAACATCTGCACCGCGCAGGCGCTCCTCGCCATCGTGGCGTCGATGTACGCGGTCTACCACGGCCCCGACGGACTCCGTGCGATCGCCGAGCGCACCCACGCCCGCGCCACGACCCTCGCGGACGCCCTGCGCGCGGGCGGCGTCACCGTCGAGCACGACACCTTCTTCGACACGGTCCGCACCGTCGTCCCCGGCCGCGCGGACGCTGTCGTGGCAGCGGCAGCGGCCGCAGGCGTGAACCTGTACAACCCTGACGCTGACCATGTACAGATCGCCTGCGACGAGACCACCACCCCCGCCACCCTCGCCACCGTGCTCCAGGCCTTCGGCCTCACGGGCCAGGCCTCTACTTCGCCGGACCAGGCCTCTACTTCGCCGGACCAGGCCTCTACCTCGGCGGACCAGGCCTCTACCTCGCGAGGTAGAGGCGTGGTCACGAGCGGTGGTGAGGCGGACGCCGAGGCCGCCGTCCCCGCCGGCGGCGTCTCGGACGCCCTGCCCGCGGCGCTCCGGCGCGAGACGAGCTACCTCCAGCACCCGATCTTCCACCTGCACCGCTCGGAGACCTCGATGCTCCGCTACCTGCGGCGGCTCTCGGACAAGGACCTCGCGCTGGACCGCACGATGATCCCGCTGGGCTCGTGCACCATGAAGCTCAACGCGACGGCGGAGATGGAGGCGATCTCCTGGCCGGGGTTCGCGGACCTGCACCCGTACGTGCCCGCCGACCAGGCGCTCGGCTACGCGGAGCTCATCGACGGCCTGGAGTCCGCGCTCGCGGAGATCACGGGCTACGCGGGCGTCTCGGTGCAGCCGAACGCCGGCTCGCAGGGCGAGTTCGCGGGCCTGCTGGCGATCCGCGACTACCACGTGTCGCGCGGCGACACGGAGCGCGACGTGTGCCTGATCCCGGCGTCGGCGCACGGGACCAACGCGGCGTCGGCGGCCCTGGCGGGCCTGAAGGTCGACGTGGTGCGGACCGCGGAGAGCGGCGAGGTGGACCTCGACGACCTGCGGGCGAAGCTCGCCGACCACGGTCCCCGGGTCGCGGCGATCATGATCACGTACCCCTCGACGCACGGCGTCTACGAGGAGCACGTGCGCAAGGTGTGCGATCTCGTACACGAGGCCGGTGGTCAGGTGTACATCGACGGCGCGAACCTCAACGCGCTCGTCGGCCTCGCGCGCCCGGGTGAGTTCGGCGGCGACGTCTCGCACCTGAACCTGCACAAGACGTTCTGCATCCCGCACGGCGGGGGCGGCCCCGGCGTCGGCCCGGTCGCGGTCGCCGAGCACCTCGTGCCGTTCCTGCCGGGCGACCCGCTCGCGCCGGTGACGGAGGCCGGAGCAACGGGGGCGGGGCCTGCGGGTGCGACGGCGACGCCGGTCTCGGCGACGCGGTTCGGGTCGGCCGGGATCCTGCCGATCTCGTACGCGTACGTCGCGCTCATGGGCCCCGACGGGCTGACCGAGGCGACGAAGACGGCGGTGCTCACGGCCAACTACGTCGCGAGCCGGCTCGCCGACCACTACCCGGTGCTCTACACGGGACCGGCCGGGCTCGTCGCGCACGAGTGCATCCTCGACCTGCGCGGCATCACCGCGGAGACGGGCGTGACGGCGGAGGACGTCGCGAAGCGCCTCATGGACTACGGGTTCCACGCGCCGACGCTGTCGTTCCCGGTCGCGGGCACGCTCATGGTCGAGCCGACCGAGAGCGAGGACCTGGCCGAGCTCGACCGGTTCGTCGACGCGCTGATCGCGATCCGCGGCGAGATCGACGCGGTCTCCTCGGGCCGCTGGAGCGTGGAGGAGTCGCCGCTGCGCGACGCCCCGCACACGGCGGCGGCGCTCGTCGCGGAGACGTGGGACAAGCCGTACTCGCGCGAGCTCGCGGCGTACCCGGTCGCGAGCCTGCGCGCCGGGAAGTACTGGCCGCCGGTGCGCCGCATCGACGGCGCGCGGGGCGACCGCAACCTGGTGTGCTCGTGCCCGCCTGTGGAGTCCTACGTGACGGGAGACCTCGCATGACCGACCAGCAGACCGACCAGCAGACCGGAGACCCGACGGACAAGCACAGCCCGCTGCACGACGAGCACGTCGCGCTGGGCGCGAACCTCACGAGCTTCGGCGGCTGGCTGATGCCGCTGCGCTACACGTCCGACCTCGCGGAGCACCGCGCGGTCCGGGAGGCCGCGGGCCTGTTCGACCTGTCGCACATGGGGGAGATCGAGGTCGCCGGCCCGCAGGCGGCGGCCGCGCTGGACCACGCGCTCGTCGGCAACCTCACCGCGGTCACGCCGGGGCGGGCGCGGTACACGATGATCTGCCAGGAGGACGGGGCGGTCCTGGACGACCTCGTCGTGTACCGGCTGGGGGAGGAGCGCTTCCTCGTGGTCGCGAACGCGGGGAACGCGGACCTGGTCGCGCGCGAGCTGGTCGAGCGCGCCGCCGGGTTCGACGCCACGGTCACGGACCAGGGTGCGGGCACGGCGCTCGTCGCGGTCCAGGGCCCTCGCGCGGAGGAGATCGTCGTCGGGCTGACGGACGGCGCCGGCTCGGACGCCGGCTCGGACGCCGGCTCGGACGCTGCCGAGACCGTGCGCGGGCTGAAGTACTACGCGGCCGTCCCGCTCGCCCTGTCGACGGACGCCGGTCCGGTCGACGCGCTCGTCGCGCGGACCGGGTACACGGGGGAGGACGGCTTCGAGCTGTTCGTGCCCGCGGACCGTGCCGCCGACCTGTGGCGCACGGTGCTCGCGGCCGGCGCGCCGCTGGGTCTCGTGCCGGCCGGCCTGTCCGCGCGCGACTCGCTGCGCCTGGAGGCGGGCATGCCGCTGTACGGGCACGAGCTCGACACCACGACCACGCCGTACGAGGCCGGGCTCGGTCGCGTCGTGAAGCTCGACAAGGTCGCCGAGGACGGCACCCCGCTCGAGTTCGTCGGGCGGGCCGCGCTCGCGGCGCGCCGGGCGTCCGCCCCCGCGCGCGTGCTGGTCGGCCTGAAGGGGCTGGGGCGCCGCCCCGCCCGGGCGGGCTACGCCGTCGTGCTCCCCGACGCCGAGCCCGGGGGAGCGGTCGGGGAGTCCGCGCGCCGGGTCGGCACCGTGACCTCGGGGGCGCCCTCGCCGACGCTGGGCTACCCCATCGCGCTCGCGTACGTGACGCCGGAGCTCTCGGCGGAGGGCACCGAGCTCGCGGTCGACGTGCGCGGCCGCGCGGAGCCCGTGGTGGTCGTGCCGCTCCCGTTCTACCGTCGTCCCCAGCAGTCCTGACCCGCCCAGTCGTCCCGTTAGCTCGAAGGAGAACCCCATGACCGAGGCCCAGTTCCCGGCCCACCTGCAGTACACGGCGGAGCACGAGTGGATCGACGGCTCGAACCCGGCCGTCGTCGGCATCACGGCGACGGCCGCCGAGGCGCTCGGTGACATCGTCTACCTGGAGCTGCCGGAGGTGGGCTCCGAGGTGACCGCGGGCAGCGTCATCGGTGAGGTGGAGTCCACCAAGTCCGTGTCGGAGCTCTTCTCCCCCGTCACGGGCACCGTCGTCGAGGTGAACCAGGCCGCGATCGACGACCCGGCGGTCGTGAACTCCGACCCGTACACCGACGGCTGGCTGTTCAAGGTCGACGTCGTGGAGACGGGCGACCTGCTCACCCCGGACCAGTACGCGGCGCACGTCGGGAACTGATCTGATCGACAAAGTGTGACGTAGATCACACCACCGAACCGGCGTCAGACGGCGCGTGGAGTCCTTCCACCGCGCCGTCCGGCGCCGGTTCCGTGTCTCCGGAAAACGCGCCTGACCTGCGAAGACCCGGCCGCACGAGGCTCGCCCGCCGGGCTTCTGGCGCGCGGTCAGATCTCGGGGTGAAAAGTCGCGTCATGAACGGGACCTTGGTCCATCTCTTCTTGTAGCAACACACCGGAACTCGCCACGTGGGGATGACGTGACCGGAGAGCATCTGGAGGAGAACATGAGCACCATCGAGCTGGTCCGCCCCATGGCGGCCCCGTCGGAGCTGATCGCCACGCCGATCGCCCCGCTGACCCGCCGCGAGCGGGTCGTCCTGTCGAACCTGTCTGAGGACGTCACGCTCGAGCAGATCGCCACCAAGCTCTTCGTCACGCGCAACACGGTCAAGTCGCAGGTCCGCAGCCTCTACCGCAAGCTCGGGGTCTCGACGCGCGCCGAGGCCGTGGCCTGGGCGCGCGCGGCCGGCCTGCGCTGACCGACGGCTCGACGGCTCGGGTGGGCCGTGGGCGAGACCGCGTCACCCGCACGACACGACGCCGTGCGACACTCCGCGTATGACTCTGCGCAGACTGGTGGTGGCCGCGGCGATCGTCGACGATCTCGTCGCTCCGCGGCTCCTGCTCAGCGCGCGGCGGTCCCGACCGCTCCACCTCGCAGGTCGCTGGGAGTTCCCCGGGGGCAAGGTCGACCCCGGGGAGACCCCGACGGAGGCGCTGCACCGCGAGCTGCGCGAGGAGCTGGGCGTCGCCGTCGAGCTCGGTGACGAGCTCGTGGGGCCCGACCACGGGACGTGGATCATCACGGACCGCCACGTCATGCGCCTGTGGTTCGCCCGGATCACCGCCGGGGAGCCGCAGCCGCTCGTGGAGCACGACGAGCTGGCCTGGCTCGACGCCGGGAGCTGGCTGACCGTGCCGTGGCTCGACGCCGACGTGCGGATCGTCGAGGAGCTGACGCGTCAGGTCGCCTCCGAGGCGGTCTGACCGCCGCGCGGCGTCCGTGCGGCCGCCGTCAGGCGTCGCCGACGGTCGGGAGCGTCGCGAGCCAGCGCTCGATCTCGCGGCGTGACCGGAGCCGGACGACGAGGACGTCCGGTGCCGCGCTCGCCACCTGCGCCGGCAGGTCGCGGTACTTGTGCCGCGTCGTCCAGGCCCACCGGACGATGTTCTCCTCCGGTGCCCTGTACCAGGTGCGCCACAGCGGCGGCTCGACGTTGCCGTTCCACAGCACCTCGCGCCGGACCGACCGGCGCAGCGTCCGCGCGACCACCTGCCGCATCGTCACGCGCGTCGGCAGGTCGAGCCAGACCACGACCTCCGCCCGCGCGAGCACGAGCGGTCGCGCCGTCGTGTACTGCCACTCCGTGACGAACGCGTCCTGCGCGACGAGCGCACGGACGTCGTCGAGGAACGCGGGCCGCGGCGTCCACCCGGGCCCGTGGTGCAGCGCGTCGAGCTCGGTGTGCCGGACCCCCAGCCGCGCGCCGAGCCGACGCGCGAGCGTCGTCTTCCCGACGCCCGACACCCCGGCGACCGCGATCCGCCGCGGCTCCCGCCCGAGGCGCGCGACGACGTCGTCGTCCGGTCCGAGAAGAGCCACCGGAGGACCCTACCCGCCACCCCGTCCGTGAGCGCATGGAACAGTCGCGGCCGAATCGATCCGACCGCGACTGTTCCATGGACTCCGCGGGGTGGGGTCAGCCGACCGGCTGGACCCAGGGGGACGGTGCCGGGGGAGCGACGACCGGCGGGCGGTCGTTGCAGCTCGGCGCGCTGGGCACGAACCGGCCGAGCCAGTTCACGGTGCCCGGCTCCCACGGGCTGAGCGACGTGCCGTCGTTGCCGCCGAGGTCGGTGAGCGTGAACTCGGTGCCGCCGTCCGGGAAGTTGAACGCGCCGCAGTTGTTGACGCCCGCCCAGCCGACGTTGCGCGCGTCGACGTTCTCGAACGACGCGCCGCCGCGGACGCGCGCGCTCACCACGGAGGTGCCGGTGCCGTCGACCCGGACGTCCTTGAAGGCGACGCCCTCGATCGCGACCTGGTCCTTCACGCCCCAGTCGGAGACGAGCATGATCGCGTTGTACGTGCTGTCGAGGTAGTGGTCGCCGGTGACCCGGACGTCGGCGTCGATGTCGCGGTCGAGCGCGTAGAACCAGATCGCGCCGAGCCCGATGTTCCAGTTGAGCTCGAGCGTGCCCGCGCGCACTGCGGTGTTGTCGGTGAGGTCGAGGCGCCCGGCGAACGGCTCGGCGCCGAACCGCGCCCCGACGTGGAGCCCGCTGCCCTCGCGCACCGGGTCCGCGACGAGGTTCGCGCGCACCGTGTTGTCCGTGCCGCCGTAGACCGCGATGCCGTTGGCCAGGGTGTTCGACTGGACCGTGTTGTTCTCGAACACGTTGCCCGCGTTGGCGGCCTTCTCCGACCACATCGCGAGGCCGTCGTCGCCGGTGTTCCGGACGAAGACGTTCCGCACGACCGAGTTCGTCACGCCGCCGTGGAAGTTCAGCGCGTCGGCGACCTGGTCGACGACGACGGTGTCCTCCACGCGCAGGTCGTCCATCGGCCCGTCGAACCACAGCCCGACCTTGGTGTGCTGGATGTACAGGCCGGAGATCGACGAGGCGCTCAGCGCGCCGCCGACGCCGTTGACCTGGTCGGTGTCGACGCGCTCGCGCACGTCCCCGACGATCGCGAAGTCGCGCAGGTGGACGTTCGTGCTGCCGCCCTCGTCCGCGTACCTCCCGTAGAACCCGACGCCGGTGTGCACGGAGCCGTCGGGGGCGGGCGCGTCGAGCGCGACCTCCGTGCCGGTGAAGATCGTGTACCAGCTCCCGGCGCCCTGGATCGTCACGCCGTCGACGAGGACGTGCCGGTTCACCTGGTACACCCCCGGCGGGACGTACACCTCGAGCCGGTGCTTCTTGGCGAACGCGATCGCCTTGTCGAGCGCGTCGGCGGAGTCGCGTCGACCGGTCGGGTCGGCCCCGAAGAGCAGCGCGTTCGCGGCGAGGAGGCGCACCTTCGGGGGCGCGACCTTCTCGGAGTCGAGCAGGTCGATCACGGTCCACTCGGCGGCGCCGCGCGTGGGCACCGTGAGGCGGACGACGTCCCCCTTCTTGTACGTCTTGCCCAGCAGCAGGCGCTGCTCGTCGTAGAACTTCATGGGCCGGAAGGGCGTGTCGAACGTCGGCGCGGGGGTGGTCTCCGCCGGGACGCACGCGCACTCGGTGACCCACCAGCCGGGCTGGAGGAGACCCGCCGTCGGGTCGTTCGTGAACGGGTACTGGTTGTACAGGTAGGAGTACGCCGACGTGAGGGTCATGCGCCGGTCGAGCCCGACCTTCGCGCCCTGGCGCAGGACCGACACGTCGAGCGGCGACGTGATCCCGCCGCCGGTGGGCGCGTCGGGGATCGAGTAGCGGACCGTGATCGCGTTCGCGTCGGCGGGGAGCGTGAACTCCACGTTCTGGCCCGCCGTGAGGCGGACGGCCGAGCGCCCCGACGCCTCGGCCTCGATCGTGTACGCGTCACGACCGGGGCCGATGACGGTCCCGGTCGTCACGGCGTTCTCGGCCTCCTGCTCGAGGAACGGGACGGTGGCCCCGCGGCCCTCGACGAGCGCCGGGTCGACGGCGGCGCGCGTCACGACCGCGGGGGCCGGGGGCCGGGGCTTGCCGTGGGCGAGGGCCGACGACGCGGTGCCCGCCACGAGCGTGAGGGCGACGGCCGTGGCGGCCGCGACCCGGGCGCGGCGCCGTGGCGCGGGGTGGTTCGTGCTGCGAATCATCGTTGACCCGTCTTCTCTCGGGAGGCGGTCCGCCTCCGTGCTCACCGGGGGGCGTGCTGACCCTCCGGCCCGCTGCACGGTCGCACCTCCGCGCAGGGTCGTTCGTGCCGAACACTAGAGCGCCGTCGTTGCCGGCACAAGACTCTGTAGTGATATTGCGATGGATCGTTTACTTCTTGCATGTTTGGGGCGTCCGTCGTTCGGGGGAGCGCGCGAGCCGTGGACAGGGGCGCGCCAGCGCGTCTACCCTCGGTAGACACACGGCTCTGCCACGGTAGAAAGGTGCCCATGAGCCTCAACATCAAGAACGAGCGCACGCACGCGCTGGTGCGCCGGCTCGCGGAGACCACGGGCCAGTCGCAGACGAGCGCGATCGAGGACGCGGTCCAGCGCCGTCTCGACGAGGTGCTCGAGTCCCGGTCGAGGGGCGACGAGGCCGTCGCCGCCCGACGCGCCGAGATCGCCCGGCTCCTCGACGAGATCCGCGTCGACCTCGACGTCGAGAGCGTGCGTGCCGCGGAGGCGGCGCTCTACGACGAGAGCGGCCTACCCCGGTGATCGTCGACACCTCGGCGATCGTCGCGGTCGTCCTGGGTGAGCCCGGCGCCGACACGCTCTCCGAGATCCTGCTCGCCGCCAGCCGCCCGCGCATGGCCGCACCGACCCTCGTCGAGCTCTACGCCGTCCTGGACAACCGGTCGTCCCCGGCACAGCGCCGCCGGCTCGACGCCCTCCTCGAGCTGTACGGGATCGAGGTCGAGCCGTTCACGGCCGAGCACGCCGAGATCGCCCGCGAGGCGTTCCGCGAGTTCGGCCGGGGGAGCGGGCACCCGGCGCGCCTGAACCTCGGCGACTGCTTCGCGTACGCGCTGGCCGCGGCGACGCGCGACCGGCTCCTCTTCGTGGGCGACGACTTCTCGCGCACCGACCTGCGCCCCGCGCACGAGGCCGCACCGCCGGCCTGAGCCGGGTTCGCGCGCCGGGCGCCGACGACGGCCACCGCGCGGAGCGGCACCGTGCCGGGTACGTTCGCCGCGTGAGTCGACTCGGAACCAGGATGCGTGCGTCCGCCGCCGCCGCGGGGGAGAGGGTCCCGCCGTGGGTCTCCGTCACGCTCGGCGTCGTGTGCACCGTCGTCGGCGCGGTCCTCGTCCTGCGCCCGTTCGCGTCGCTCGCGCTGCTGGTGGTCGCGGTCGTCGTCGGAGCCGTCGTCCTCGGGGTCACGGAGTTCGTCGGCGGGCGGTCGCCCGACCGCGCCGACGAGTCCGGTCCCGGGGCACCCGACGCACCGCGGGCCCCGGGCTGGCCGCACGTCGCGCGCGGCCTGGTGTTCCTCGCGCTCGCGGTCGCGGTCGTCGTCTGGCCGGCGCCGTCGATCGTCGTCGTCGCGGTCCTCGTCGGCATCGGGCTCGTCGTCGCGGGCGTCCTGGACGGGTTCGAGGGGATCCGGTCGTCCGGCGCCGACCGCTGGACGCGCCTGGCGCTCGGTACGGCCTCGGTGGTGCTGGGCGTCCTGGCTCTCGCGTGGCCGGACGTCACGGTCCTCGTCGTCGCCGTCGTCTTCGGTGTCCGCGTCGTGGTCCTCGGTGTCCGACTCGTCGTCTCCGGGGCCCGCCGCGCCCGCGCGCGGTCGGGGTCGGCGCGCACCCTGTCCGTCGGCGCGGGCGGCGCGCCCGCCGGACCCGACCCGTCGGGGCACCGCCGCCACGGCCGGGTCGCGCTCGTCGGCGCGGTCCTCGCCGTCGTCGCGGCCGGGGGGCTCGCGGTCGTGAGCGTCGGGCTGCACCGTGCGGCGCCGCAGGTCGACGCGTTCTACGACCCGCCCGCGTCCGTCCCGGCCGAGCCCGGCAGGCTCGTGCGCGCCGAGCCGTTCACGCGCGAGATCCCCGACGGCGCGACGGCGTGGCGCATCCTCTACACGACGACCCGCGACGAGGGGGAGCCGGCCGTGGCGAGCGGGGTCGTCGTCGTGCCGGACGCCGTCGGGGACGCCGCCGCCGCGCCTCCTGTGATCGCGTGGGCGCACGGCACGACGGGCTTCGCGCGCGGCTGTGCGCCGTCGGTCCTCGACGAGCCGTTCGAGTCCGGTGCGTTCTTCCTGCTCGACGACGTGCTCGCGCACGGCTGGGCGCTCGTCGCGACGGACTACGTGGGCCTGGGGACCGACGGCCCGCACCCCTACCTCGTCGGCCAGGGCGAGGCGCGGTCCGTCCTCGACGCCGTCCGCGCCGCGCGCGAGCTGGACGACGCGACGCTCGGCGAGCAGACGGTCGTCTGGGGACACTCGCAGGGCGGCCACGCCGCGCTGTGGACCGGGGCCGTCGCCCCGGAGTACGCGCCCGACGTCCCCCTCGCGGGCGTCGCCGCGCTCGCGCCCGCGAGCGACCTCACGGGCCTGGTCTCCCACCTGGAGAACGTCACGGGCGGCAGCGTCTTCGCGTCGTTCGTCGTCGAGGCGTACGACGCGATCTACCCGGACAGCGACGCGGCCGGGTACGTCCGGCCCGGTGCGCGGTTCGTCGTGCGGGAGATGGCGTCGCGCTGCCTGTCCGAGCCGAGCGCGCTCGTCTCGGTCGCGGAGGCGCTGTCGATGGACCAGCCGCTGTGGACGACCGACCCGACGTCCGGCCCGCTGGGCGAGCGCCTCGCCGAGAACGTGCCGACGGGCTCGGTCGCCGCGCCGCTGCTCGTCGCCCAGGGGGCCGCGGACACGTTGATCCTCCCCACGGCGCAGGAGGCGTACGTCGGTGCCCGGTGCGCGGCCGGGCAGCCGGTCGACTACCGCACGTACGCGGGGCGTGACCACGTCGGGCTCGTCCAGGCCGACTCCCCGCTCGCCCCGGACCTCGTGCGGTGGACCGAGGCGCGCCTCGCGGGCGAGCCCCCGACCCCGACGTGCGCCGCCGGCTGACCCGTCCTCAGGGAGCGACCAGGCCGCCGTCGGGCGCGCGGACCCCAGCGGCCCACGCGTCGTGGCCCGCGAGATCCGCCGGGTAGCGGGCCGCGGCGCGCTCGTCGAGGTCGACGCCGAAGCCCGGCGCGTCGTGCGGGCGCAGCCAGCCGTCCACGATCCGCAGCGTCCCGGGGAAGACCTCGTGCACGGCGTCGGAGTACACGTGGCCCTCCTGGATGCCGAACGCGGTCGACGTGACGTCGAGCGCGACGTTCGCCGCCGCGCCGACGGGCGAGGTGTCGCCCGGCGCGTGCCACGCGGTGCGCACCCCGACGAGCTCGGCGGCCGTCGCCAGCGCCCGGCCCGCGGGCGCTCGCGGTCTACGGTGCCGCTGCACCCGCGGGCGGTACGGCCGGCGTCTTCCTCGGCGGGCTCATCACCGAGTACGCGAGCTGGCCGTGGGTGTTCTGGATCAACGTGCCGATCGCCGTGCTCGTGCTCGCCGTCACCCGGGTCCTGCTCCCCGCCGGCTCGACCACGCGGGGGTCCGTCGACGTCGTGGGCGCGCTCACGGTCACCGTGGGCCTCGGCGCCCTCGTCTTCGCGGTCGTGCGGGCACCCGAGGCCGGGTGGGGCGCGGCGCAGACGTGGGTCGTGCTCGGCGCGGCGCTCCTGCTGCTCGCCGGCTTCGTCGTCAGCCAGGCGCGGCGCAGCCAGCCGCTCGTCCCGCTGCGGATCTTCCGGACCCCGAACCTCGGGGCGGCGAACCTCGCCCAGGCGCTGCTCGGTGCCGCGTGGGTCGCCATGTGGTTCTACCTCAACCTGTACCTGCAGCAGGTCCTCGGGCTGGGCGCCTTCGCCTCCGGCGCCGCGCTCGTGCCGATGACGGCGCTCGTCATGGTCGGGATGGTCGCTCTCGCCCCGCGCCTCATCGCCCGCTGGGGGAGCACGGCCCTGGTCGTCGCCGGCCTGCTCGTCCTCGCGGTCGGCCTGGGCTGGCTGTCGCTCGTCCGACCCGACGGCGCCTACGCCGTCGACGTCCTGCCCATGACGCTCGTCGCGGCGCTCGGCATGTCCCTCGCCTTCATCCCGTCGCTCGGGACCGCGATCTCGAGCGCCCCGCCGCAGGACGGCGGCCTCGCGTCCGGGATCGTCAACACGAGCTACCAGGTGGGTTCCGCCCTCGGGCTCGCCGCGATGACGGCCGTCGGAGCAGCGTTCGGGGCGACCGCGAGCGACGACCTCGTCGCGCTCACCGAGGGGTACTCGGCGGTCTTCCTCGGGGCCGGGGTCGTCGCGCTCGTCGCGGCGCTCCTCAGCGCGGTGCTGCTCCGCACGCCGCCCCGCGCCGCGGCCGGCGAACCGGCGCGCGAGAGCGAGACCGTCGGCGCGTGAACCGCGCACGATCCGCCACAGGCGGTCGCGAGCCACGCCGCGACCGCCCGTGGCGTGCTCGGGGCCGACGGCGCGGGTTCGCCTCCCGCGGCCGGGCACGCGATCATGCGTGCATGACCGTGACCCCGCTCGCCACCGCCGAGGTCGGCAACGGCCCGGACGGGAACCCCGATCCGGCGTCCGACTCCGTCGCCGCCCTGCACGTCGTCCCGGTGCGCGTGCGGCTCTCCCGCGACGTCCGGCCGTGAGCACGGTGCCCACCCGCCCCGACGGTCCGTCCGAGCGTCCGCTCGAGCCGGGGACCTGGAGGCCCGACGGCGACCGCCCGCTCGTCCTGCGGCTCGCCGAGCGACGGCCGTTCTTCCTCGTCCTCGGGCTCGCGCTGATCGTCGCGGCCGTGCTCGTCGTGCGCCAGGTCGTGCTCTACCCGGAGTCGGTGCGGGCGCCCGTCCCGGTCGCGGTGGTGCTCCTGACGCTCGTCGTCGCGTTCCTCGGCGGCCTGGGTGTCATGACCGTCCGGGCCTTCGTGCGGGCGCCACGACAGACCATGACCGTCGGCCCCGACGGACTGTCGCTCGGCGCCGGCACCCTGCGGCTCGACTGGGCCGACCTGGAGGCCGTCGCGGTCCACGTCGACGCCGTCCGGCCCGCGAGCACCCACCTCGTGCCCAAGGGCCCGGCCAGCTCGGTCACCGTCTCGCTGCTGTGGCGCCTGCGCGCCGGCTCCGACGCCGCCGACGACCCGTCGCCCCTCGCGCGCCTCGTGCTCCCCGAGCCGTTCACGCACGAGCGCCTGCTGTCGACCGTCCCGTTCACGGCCGACCTCGACGTCCCCGTCGCGCGCGACCTCGACACCGCCCTGCGCCACTTCGCCGGCGAGGCGTACCACCCCCCGGTGCTGCCGGGCGAGAACCGTGGTGGCGCGAGGTAGAGCCCTGGTTGGCCGAGGTAGAGCCGTGGTCGCGCGAGGTAGAGCTGTGGTGGGTCGGGGGAGAACCGTGGTGGCGCGGAGCGACTACTGGGTCGCGACGAACACCTCGTCGGCGAACAGCCCTGGTGTCACGCGGATCAGGCCGGCGTCGCCCGCGGGGACGGCGATGACGACGTTGCCGGTCGTCGTGCCGCCGTTGTACAGCTCGTCGAGACCCAGTTCCGGCTCCGGCGCGACGGCGAACGAGTCGTACGAGCCGAGAACCTCGCCCGTGCTCGTGACGTAGTCGATGGTGACCTCCATCGCGAACCCCGACTCCTCGCCCGTGTACGTGACGGTCGCGTTGACCAGCGCGTAGGTGGATCCCTCGGGCGGCGGCTCGTTGAACTGGTTGGCCGCCATCACGGCGTCGGTCGCGTCGAGCTGGACCGAGTTGATCGTGACGTCGAAGTCGTCGCCGCTCACGACCGTGCCCAGCGGCACCGGGTTCTCGCGGCTCCCGGCGTCGTCGGCTGCCTCCTCCTGCTCGGGATCGGGTCCTTCGGCGTCCTCGGTGCCCTCGCTCCCTGCGTCCGGTTCCTCGGACTCGGGAGGGGAGACGGTGACGTCGGAGTCGCCGAACGCCTCGTCGACCGAGTCGCTCACCACCGTGAGGAACACGACGAAACCCACGACCGTCCCGACGACGGAGAGCACGAGCGCCGTGATCACCGGCCACTTCTTCCCTCGCAGGAAGAAGCCGACGATCGCGAGCACGAACGCGATGGGCAGCAGCACCCACCCGACGATGAGCGCGCCGGGGATGCACGCGAACACGAAGCCGACCACGGCGACGGCGAGGGCGACCCAGCCCAGCGGGTGCGGCTTCGTCGCCGGTGGCTCGACCGTCGTCTGCGGAGGAGCGGAGAAGTGCGCCGCCCCGCCGGTCCCGCCCGGTGCGGCCGCCCATCCGGTCCCGCCCGGCGCGGTCGCTCCGCCGGTCCCGCCGGGCGGCGAACCCGCTGCAGGTGCCGTCTGCTCGGTCCACCCCGAGCCGTCCCAGTACCGCTGCGTGCCGGTACCCGTCCCGTCGTCGTACCACCCCGGTGCCGGGGTCCCCCCAGGTGTGCTCATCCTTCGATGATGGACACCCGTCCAGGATCCGTCGCGCCGAGCCGGACGATTCACCCTTCGGCGCGCGCCAACTCCGAGCACCCAGAGCTGTCAGCAGGTTCTCGCGCGATGGCGCGACGACGTGCTGACAACTCGACGACCGCCGGTCAGGCGGATTTCTCCCGCGGGGTCCGCGACCGCGCAGCAGTCGTGCGCGGCACGATCGTGGGGTTCACGTTGTCCAGCACGACCTCACGCGTGATCACGACCCGCTCCACGTCATCACGCGACGGCACGTCGAACATCACCTGCTGCAACACCTCCTCCATGATCGCCCGCAACCCCCGCGCCCCCGTCCCACGCAACAACGCCTGCTCCGCGACCGCCTCCACC